>Ga0129308_1002806_pt1 | contig 13808 bp, 13 predicted proteins | sample L827metagenome_FD_94440 | JGI IMG/M metagenome (GOLD analysis project Ga0129308, IMG submission 94440) | Ring-tailed lemur group fecal microbial communities from Wisconsin, USA - L827 metagenome | ecosystem: Host-associated > Mammals > Digestive system > Large intestine > Fecal | place: USA...
GGCAGTCAATACCGGTCCGCTGGACAGGCAGGTATTACTGGATGCCGGAGCAGATTTATTGTTTCCGTCCATGCAGGCGCTTTGTGACGACTGGGAAAGGTTGCAAACCGCATTAGATGCCAGCAATAGCCTTCGCCACAAAGATTGAGGCGGCGGCCAAACAATGACAGCTGATTGGAGCTTATATAATAAAGTACTACTGTTATACTTTTTATCGGTATACGGTAGTACTTTACTGATTTTCTACAGCTCAAAACAAAAACAGCTCAGGCCACTACTATCAACCAATGTATTTTTGTTTTAAGATATTCCAGTCAACATAAATGGCGATACAGCCGTCAAGCCCCTTCGAACCCAGCGCCCAACCACTGTGGCATACGGGACTTACCATAAAAGTAGTAGAACAGCAACCCTACCCAACTGGTAAGAACCACCAGGATAATGGCTATCAGCCTTCTTTCTGCCGGCGCATGAATACGCCATATTTCCAGAGCCGCCCTGATAGTCAGTACCAAGCCTACAATCCATATTACAAATCCAACCATAATCTATTTATATGCAAAATATTACAACTAACAGAAAAATACATATTCAAAAATCAATCAAGCTTCTTACTTGCTTCTTTTTTCAAATCATTGTATCCTTCCTTTATCTCCTTCTTGGCCTTCTCAGCACCTTGCTTGACATCTTTCTTCGCATCGTTCCATGCGTCCTTTACAGCATCAGCACCGTCTTGAACCTTATCAGACACTTTGTCTGCCGCATCATTAATATCTTCTTTTACTTTTTCAACCTGGTGTTGTGCCCTGTTCCGCTCTTTCTTATCACGACAAGAAGTGAAAGACACTACCAGTGTCAATATCAAAATTGCAAACAATAACTTTTTCATACCTATTCAAATTTAATCATCTTAAGACTGTCCGGAAACTACATTCCCGAACAGTCTTTACAAATTTCAAGATTTCAAACTCTTACTTCTTCTCCGCTTTTTTGCATGCGGTTGAAGACTTACACTCTTTGGTCTGAACACTCTTCTTCGTGTTCTTTACCGCTTCCTGTTTCTTTTCTGTTTTCTTGTTCATAATCAAATGGTTTATGGTTAATAATTAATAATTACAACAGCCAAAGGCCGGTGTTTCTTTCAATTTCACTCATATTTGCACCAAGACGCCTTCTTCTCCGGAGTAGCCGACAAAACCTGTTCACTACGTTCTTTAGACAAATGCGCTTCTTTCTTGGCAATATTTTTTTCCGAACGGTCCGTACCTTCCGGCTCCCTATCCAGCAATCCGTTGGTACTCCTCACTTCTTCAAGCGACTTTTCTACATATTGCCACCGCTCTTTCAGTTGTGTACTTTCGCCTTCATTCCAAGGCCCGCGGACATCTCCACCTTTCGACAAATTGAAATATAGGTTACTGTATTTGGGGGAAGTTTGGAATACTCCCGGTGGAAAATTGGGCTGGATTGTTTCCAAAGCAGCTTCAAACTGCTGGTAGTGTGTCACCTCACGAGCCATCAAGAATCCGAGTGTCTCCTTTACCAAAGGGTCGTCTGTCAGCTGAAGAAGGTTTTCATAACCTATTTTGGCACGAGCTTCTCCTGCCATATTGGAACGGAGATCCACAGTCAGTTCGGCTGTGGCTGATACATAGGTGGCACACCAGGGATTTCCGTTACTGTCTGTCAAGGCCGGACTTCCGGGAGCTCCCACCAGGAATTGTGGATTAGTGAACGCCTGATGTATCAGCTCTTCTTTAGCAGATTTACCACACATCATTGTATGAAGGGGCGTATCTTCAAGAGCATCCTTCATTTCTCCGTTCACCTTTCCCAGAAGCATCTGGATAGTGGCTCCCACAATCTCCAGATGGCCGAATTCTTCAGTAGCGATATCCATCAGCATGTCATATTTATCCGGAAACGGATTATGGCAACTGAAAGCCTGCACGAAATACTGCAAAGCAGATTTCAATTCTCCGTTCGCACCGCCGAATGCCTCAAGCATCACACGTGCAAAGCGTGGGTCGGGTTGTGAAACCCGGGCGTTGAACTGCAAGTCTTTTACATGATAAAACATAATCTTTTCAATTTGGAGTTAAAAATTTAGGTTCATTCGGGTGTGCTTTCCACACACCCGCCGAGCTTGTACAACTCAAATTCATACTTCCTTATGTAAGGGCAGTTCGCATCACATAGCTTTTTCCTCTCTGCCCTGTTTCCGATAGACGGCATGCATCTGTTCCCAAACAACCGGCTGCAACAAAGGCGATATGCTTCGAGGGCTTTCCTTTTTTCCTCGCTGCATCCTTCGAGGTATGCCAACAACGATATCCGGTACAGTTTCTCATAATTTTTTCCTCCACCATCGGCGGGCAATTGTTTCAAGCTTTCTTCCCATTTCATAAGCGTATGAGCAGTCAACAAGTTACTTGTTCAAATTCACTTTTTTACCTCGGAAGCCACTGTATGCACTTTGCCTTTAAATTCATCCGCTTTCCCGGCAAATTCGGAAGCTTTGTCAGCTACCTTATCCACTACGGCTTTTCCGGTATCCGCCACTTTTTCCCCGGCTTCATCCAGCATGTCTTCTGCCTGACCGGTTATCTTATGAAAGGCGTCACATACTTTTTCCTTCAATTTTTTTGCTTTCGACGTGCGTGAGAAACGATAAACCAAAGCACCGATGACCGAACCTACTCCCAGGCCGATCCATAAACTAGAATTTCTATTTTCCATAATTAAGTTGTTTTTAAATGGTTAAAATAATTAAAGTTCAATCTTCTTTCTGCTATTAAACAACGAAACAATCCACAGTAGTACGACAGCTCCCACGATTGAAGTCACCAAGCTACCCAGAAGGCCTGTCGTTGCAATTCCCAGCAGGCCGAACACCCACCCGCCTAAAACGCCACCAACGACACCCACTAACAAGTTGACAAGGAGACCGAAACCTCCGCCCCGCATAAGTTTACCGGCTATGAATCCGGCAACAATTCCAATAATAATGTACCATAGAAAATACATAGGCTAATTTTTTTAAGTTACACACTTGATTCTGAATTTACATGTAAATATATAGATAGATATATCATCCTCTTATTTCAAATAAAAAGAAAAAAAATCAATCTTGCATATTGCTATCATTTCATCTGTCTGCAGTTGCTTGAAAACAAATATGCTATTGCTCCGATAACAGAACAAACCATTAATCTGACTCGTAAATCAAAACTTAGACTTTTCATGGCTATAGATTTCAAAAATAAAATAAAATAAATCCTTTATATCAAATAAGACATTGATTACAAATTAGTTATATCAATAATTATATTCCTTTTTCAAACTAAAAAATCGAGATACAACTAACCTTATCCTTTGTCATATATTGAAAAAACACTGTATTCAAAAAAATAGTTCGAGACATAAACATGAAATTAACATCATTTTTTCACTTTATGAAAATTAAAGAAAAGAGCTTACACATTAACATTCATATTTTTCATATATGTAATAATATATAGCAAACAAATGTAATCAAACATTTGTTGTACACCTTAAAAGAGGATTATTCTTCTTTTAAAGAAACATTTTATTAACTAAATGCCTTAATTATGAAAAAATTATTTTTGCTGGCCATGATTACATTGGCATCAGTGGGCATGAACGCCCAGACAGTGAAAGGTGAAGGCTCTTTGATGGGCAATGTCGGTTATCAGACAAACTACGAAAGGTTTGGCCTGGGAGTACAAGGACGCTATGCGATAGCGAATAATCTTCGGATTGCTCCGGATGTGACGTTCTACTTTCCTAAAGACAAAGTTACCGGACTGGATGTAAGCGTGAATTTCCATTATGTATTCAACTTCAAAGAAGACGGTCAAGGATTTTCAGTCTATCCTCTTGCCGGTATCGGTATGCAGAACAACTTCTATGGCAAAAAGAGTGTTGAAATAGACGGGAAAGAAATGGAAATGGATCGGAGCAACTCCACAAAATTTGCTTTCAACCTGGGAGGAGGTATCACACTACCCATCTCCGAGCGCAGTTATCTGAATGCCGAAGCCAGGTTTATGTTCGCCAAAGATGACAATATGGCAATCATGTTGGGATATGGATACAAATTCTAAAAAGCAAGTATGCTGATAATCCATTGTTTTTCAAACGACAGACACCTTTATCAGGCACTATAAGGTTGTCAAAACGTAGCACAACCTTTTTTTATACGCAAAGCCCAGACTTTCCCAAGCCCGGGCTTTGTTATTGCCCAAAGTTCATGTAACTTTAGACCTCATTTTTTCGTTATAGCAAAGTTACATTTTCGTCCTTACATCCCCAACCAAACGTTTTTTTCATAAAGAATTGATGAGAACATCGCCGCAACAATCCGGTCCGCATAGCCAACACTGTTGTTGACCATCTCAATCTTGATAGTTTCAAAAAGCTTTACAAGGAAACAAATTGTCGTGCCTATCATCCTGAAACAGCGACACGCCTATAATAATCTATGAATAGGATTGAAAGAGACAGGTTCTCCTTTGGAAGAAGGTTCCTTGTTCAAATTTGCCAAAGCCGATTAATGCGATATGCAATAAGAATCCAGGAGAGCCCTTGGATTAATAAAAGAAAGAAGTGAATAGCAGAATCTTAATTCTTTGGGAGAGCTTGAACGGATTGAAAGTCCTATCCGCACAACAAATAGTAAAGCATATACACAACAAATATCAGTTAAGTAGACGTTCAAATTTAGTTTAATCATTTACTTATAAGGGTTATCATTGCCAAATGAATGAACCAGAATAAAATAAAATTCATTTGTCGAATGGTATTTTAACCAATATTCTATAAATTTGCAAACACGTTTTTAAATCTTTTGCGACAAACATGAAAATATCTTTAAACATTAGACGAATTTTTCTTTTTACTCTCTTTTTCATCAGTAGTTCCGTAAGCAGGGGCCAGATTTATAAGTACATAGGACTGGAAAATGGCCTGAGTAACCAAAAAATATATCATATCCAAAAAGGACGACGGGGATATATGTTGTTTCTGACTCAAGAGGGAGTAGACCGTTATGACGGAAAACATATCAAGCATTATAACTTCTCGGACGACAGCATGAAACTAGACTCACGGGTTGCCTTAAATTGGTTCTATATGGACAGCGGAAATGTATTATGGGTAATCGGTCAGAAAGGCCGTATTTTCAGATATGATTCACTGCATGATAAATTTGAACTGGTATACGTGCACCCGGAACTGCTCAGAAATAAATCGCAGGCATTTTTGAATTATGGTTATCTGGACAAGAATGACCGCATCTGGTTATGCTATAAAGATAGCGTTACATGGTATGATATCCATACCGGAACAACTTTACATATGCCGACCCCGGTCAACGGGGAAATAACCGCCATTGAACAGACGGATGGCAACCATTTCTTTATCGGTACAGGAAATGGTCTGTTCCATACTGGAATAGAAAGAGGGAAACTAAATATAATACCTGATAAAGCGGTGGAAAGTATCAGCGCACCGGTACACGAACTCTATTATCATGCCGTTTCAAAACAACTGTTTGTGGGAAGCTATAAGGAGGGAGTACTTATATATGATGTGGGAGGAGCAGGAAAAATCATCCCTTGCCAATCGCCCAATAATGTAGAGATAAACCAGATTGTCGCCTTGAACGCCCATGAGCTCCTAATAGCTACAGGTGGCAAGGGAGTATATAAACTAGATATGAATACATGCATAAGTGAGCCCTATATAACAGCTGATTATGATAGTTATAATGGAATGAACGGAAACAACATCAATGATATTTATGTGGACGAGGAAGAACGCATCTGGCTCGCCAATTATCCTACCGGCATTACCATCCGTAACAACCGCTATGGAAGTTACGACCTGATAAGACACTCCATTGGCAACAGCTTTTCACTGGTGAACGATCAGGTTCATGATGTACTGGAAGACAGTGACGGTGACCTCTGGTTTGCGACCAGTAACGGCATCAGCCTTTATCAGACCGATACAAAAGAATGGCGCTCATTCCTCAGTTCCTTCGAGCCGGTGCCGGACGATGAGAATCACATCTTTTTGGCGCTGTGTGAAGCCTCTCCTGGCGTGATATGGGCCGGCGGTTTTATGTCAGGCATTTGCAAGATAGAAAAGAGGAAAGGATTTAAGATTAGCCATCTTTCTCCTGCTGCCATTGCAGGAGTACGTCCCGACCAATATATATTTGACATCAAGAAAGATTCGGACGGTGATGTCTGGTCCGGCGGATACTATCATTTGAAGCGTATCAATCTTGCTACTAGAAGTGTGCGCCTATACCCGGGAGTAAGCTCCATTACTACCATTCAGGAAAAAAACACCCGGCAGATGTGGATCGGTACAAGAATGGGGCTCTACCAACTTGACAAGAAATCGGGAATCTACCAGTATGTCGACCTGCCCGTTGAATCCCCCTATATATGCTCTTTGCACCAGAGGGACGACGGTATCCTATATATCGGTACCCGTGGAGCCGGGCTGCTTGTATATGACATCAGTAAAAAGAAGTTCATTCATCAGTACCGTACAGACAACTGCGCATTGATTTCCGACAATATCTATACAATTCTTCCACGTCAAGACGGGAGTTTCCTCATGGGTACGGAAAACGGAATTACCATTTATTCTCCCAAAGAACATTCCTTCCGCAATTGGACACGAGAACAAGGGTTGATGAGTGTCAATTTCAATACCGGCTCTGCAACAACTTATAGCAAGAATACACTTGTTTTTGGTGGAAATGACGGAGCTGTCAGATTTCCGATAGACATACAGATACCGGAACCGCATTACTCACGTCTGTTACTGCGCGATTTCATGATAGCCTATCATCCCGTTTATCCAGGTGATGAGGGTTCTCCACTGGAGAAGGATATTGATGAGACTGAGCGGCTGGAACTAGCCTATGGACAAAACTCTTTTTCTCTTGACGTAGCTTCCATTAATTATGATTATCCTTCCAACATTCTTTATTCATGGAAGATTGACGGTTTTCATAAAGAATGGAGCCGCCCGAGCCTGGACAACCGGATTGTTGTAAGAAACCTGCCTCCCGGCAGTTATACGTTACAGATTCGTGCCATATCCAATGAGGAAAAGTACAAGACCTATGAGACACGAAGTATTCAGATTGTCATAACACCTCCTGCGTGGGCCAGTGTTTGGGCTATGACCGGATATGCAATCCTGCTGGTACTGATTACGGGCATCATATTCCGTATCATCATGTTGCACAAACAGAAGAAGGTTTCAGATGAAAAGACCCGTTTTTTCATCAATACGGCCCATGATATACGTACTCCGCTCACATTAATAAAGGCTCCACTAGAAGAGGTCGTAGAAAGCCGCATAGTGCCGGAACAAGCATTGCCCCATGTAAATATGGCGCTTAAAAACGTGAATGCATTACTTCAACTGACAACCAACCTGATAAATTTTGAACGGATAGATGTATATTCTTCCACCCTTTACGTTTCCGAATACGAACTGAACCATTATATGAACAATATTTGCGCCACTTTCCGCAAATATGCCGAAATGAAACATGTCAGATTTGTTTATGAAAGTAACTTTGATTATCTGAATGTGTGGTTTGACAGTGACAAGATGGGATCCATATTAAAAAATGTCCTGTCAAATGCATTGAAGTATACACCTGAAGGTGGAAGTATACGTATTTATGCCTGCGAGGAAGGAGACTCCTGGAGCATTGAGGTGAAAGATACAGGAATCGGCATTCCCTCATGCGAACAGAAGAAATTGTTCAAGAACTATTTTCGAGGAAGCAATGTTATCAATCTGAAAGTAACGGGCAGTGGAATCGGGCTGATGTTGGTATACAAACTGGTCAGATTACATAAAGGCAGGATTCAGATCCAGAGTACCGAACATCAAGGTACATGTGTGCAAATTACCTTTCCGAAAGGAAACAGCCATCTCCATAAAGCAAAATTCATTTCTCCCAAGACATTGGACGAGTGTTCGGAGACTACCATACCCAGTAGTGATACTTCAGAATTACCACCCATGGAAACATCTCAAGCAAACGGCACTTTACAACGTATCCTGATAGTAGAGGACAATGATGATTTGCGCAATTATCTTATTGACATGTTCAAAACGGGTTATTATGTCCAGTCTTGTCCAAATGGGAAAGAGGCTCTTGTTATAATACGGGAATTTAACCCGGCTCTTGTCATATCCGACATAATGATGCCCGAAATGGGCGGGGACGAACTATGTTCGATTATAAAAGGTAATCTTGAAATATCCCATATTCCGGTCATTTTGTTGACTGCCCTGGGAGATGAGAAAAATATGCTTGAAGGACTGGAAATCGGAGCGGATGCCTACATCACCAAACCCTTTAGTGTAGGAATACTCAAGGCAACGGTTAAGAACATACTTACAAATCGTGCTTTGCTCCGCCAGGTTTATAACTGCATTGAAGATAAAGAACAAAATCTTCCTGCCAACTGCACCAATTCCTTGGATTGGAAGTTCATTGCCTCTGTCAAAGAATGCATAGAGAACAACCTGGGAAATCCGGACTTCAATGTGGACATGCTCAGCAGTTTGCATCACATGAGTCGTACAAGCTTCTTCAACAAATTAAAGGCATTGACCGGCTATGCTCCAGCTGATTATATCCGGATGATACGTTTGCAACACGCCACACAATTATTGAAACAAGACAAATATACAATAACTGAGATTGCCGACATGGTTGGATTCTCGGATGCAAAATACTTTCGCGAAGTATTCAAGAAGTATTACAATGTAAGTCCAAGCAAATTCAATAAAAAGCCGGAAGAGTGATTATTAATAATAAGAAGACATTCCAAAATCAGCCAACTAACTCGAGATGAATTAGTTGGCTTTCTTTTGTAATATTTCCTACTTGATATTTTCCAGTCATCAGATATCTACTCTTTCTTGTGTTTTTCTACTGCCACAAGCACCGGCGGCACAACATAATATAGCCCCGAACAAAAGAGCGAAAAATGAAATCAAAGCAGACCGCGCAGCTGCATCCGCTGCTTTATCAGCAGCCACCAGTGCTTTGTGTTTGAGTTCTTTCCATTCTTGTACTGCTTTTTGTAGTTCCATTTCCAAATTGTCTATCTGTTTTTCGACTTCTATATGTGCATTATCTATCAGATTCATATACTGTTCGACTGTTTTGTCTACTTCTTGTTTGGACATATTGGTATTGTTGACTATAACCTTAGCCAAATCATCCCGGTCTATACTTTGGCTAAGATTTTCCACACGTTGTTTCAAACGTTCCAAAAAACCATTAATCGCCTCATCCGTTTCCTGAGGAGAAGCAATAATAGCCTTGACAGATTTACTTAAATCATCCTTTACCTCCTCCAATTGCTTCTTAAGATAGTCCGGCTGTAATTCTTTCACATTGCTCTTGACAAGTGCGGTACGTATATTCTGCGGTATGTTTTCTTCTTTTAGAGTCGCATTGAAATTGATCCTACCAAATACCTCTTCCGCTTCTTCAGACAATACAGAAATACCACTTCCGACAGCATTGCCTGCTCCGGACAAGACACTGCCCGTAACTGATGAAACAGCTCCAAGTGTATTTGCAGTCATTTTCACCGCACCAGCAGCTAAAAAAGCACCTAATACAACGACAACAATCAACGTGGTGGCCCAAACCAAAAATCCGTGTATCACTCCGTCCATACCGGCCAATTTCCCAGCAACAAAACCACCTGCAGCCATACCAGCAATCAGAATGACGGCAGAACCAATCCCTACGGCAGTACCTATACCAGACGTAGGATGCTCGGATAGCGGCTCAAACATAAACAATCCTATACTCGAATTTAGAATAGACAACAACACGGATATTGCCAATACAGTCATGACACCACCCAAAACACTGCCCCAAGACACTCTGCCCTTAAGCTCTGCTAAACTTAATTTTTTCATAATCGTCAGTTTTTTAATTAATACTATAGTTTGATACTTCATAAAAAAAACAGCATCAAAAGAATATTTGTTTGATGAATATTTGTCATTCCAACAGATATTTGTGTTAAAAAACGCATGTGTATATAAAGTTATATTTGATGCCGTTATACATAAATCCCCAAAATTCCACCTTATATATCCAGGATGTATTTTCACCGCTAACACAAGTATCTAGCAGCCTATGACTTCTTAAATAGATGTTAAATCCGTTTCTGTTTTTCGAACCATCCTATTTAACGAACTGTTTTTTAAACAAAGGTTATGACAAAGTAATTCATTAGATTATATACAATCATAACTACACAACTGACAATACCACATGTGTGACATATTTATTGTATTACTATTAATTTATTTAATTATGAAAAAATCTATCTTTATTCTAGCACTAAGCATGGGTATTTTTACCATGCATGCGCAAAATGACCGTACGGCCCTTGAAGGTACACGCCCTGGTGATAACTGGTCCATTGAATTGAAAGCCGGTGCTGTAACCCCTTTGACCCACAGTTCCTTCTTAAGAAATGCCCGACCGGCCTTCGGATTCGGGATTGGAAAACAACTTACTCCCATATTCGGTCTGGGTATTCAAGGCATGGGATATGTAAATACCTCAGCCAGCAAGACTGCATTTGATGCCTCCGAAGTAAGCTTACTCGGCAGAGTCAACCTAATGAATCTTTTTGGAGGCTATATGGGCGAACCACGCGTTTTTGAAATCGAGACTCTGACGGGTATCGGCTGGCTACATTACTATCAGAATGGCCCCGGTGATACAAACTCCTGGTCTACACGCCTTGGCCTAAACTTGAACTTCAACCTAGGTGAGGAAAAAGCATGGACACTCGGCATCAAACCGGCCATCGTATATGACATGCAGGGAGACTTCAACAAAGCAAAAAGCCGTTTCAACGCTAACAATGCAACTTTCGAACTGACCGCCGGATTAACCTACCACTTCATGTGCAGTAACGGCTCACACCATTTCACAACCGTGAAACCTTACGATCCGGTAGAAGTAGAGGAACTGAATGATGCAGTCAACGACCTGCGGTCACAATTGAACGACAAAGACATGCGGCTAAACAATGCCGTACAGCAAGCAAACAACTTGCAAAGGGAACTGGCCGAATGTAGAACCCAAGCCGCCAATATAGAAACTGTAGTAAAGACCAATCGCATTCCGGAATCTATTATTACTTTCAGACAAGGAAAGTCGGTGGTTGATGCCTCTCAATTACCTAATGTAGAACGTGTAGCTACTTACATGAAGAAACATCCTGAAGCCAAAGTCATCATCAAAGGATATGCTTCTCCCGAAGGTAACCTTGCTTTCAATGAGAAACTGGCAAAAGCACGTGCCGAAGCAGTGAAGAGCATACTTGTAAGAAAATACAAAATCAATGATACCCGCATTACCGCCGAAGGACAAGGAATTGGCGATATGTTCTCCGAACCGGACTGGAACCGTGTCAGCATTTGTACTATCGAGGAAGGTAAATAATCTTCTATAAACGGAAAGTAAATTCCAACAAGGCAACTTCTCTATTTTTAATTTCCCCCTCACTTTCTTTCTGCTTTTCCAGCAAAAAGGAAGTGAGAGGGGAAAATCAACAAGACAATATTATGGACTTACATTCAGGATTACCCTATTGGATCATCAAGAACTCCTTATTGGACTATTTCCACCCTTTGGAGGATGATTTGTCAACAGATGTCGTCATTATAGGTTCCGGTATAACGGGAGCGTTGATGGCACACGAATTGTGTCGTGCCGGAATAGAATGCTGCGTGATTGACAAACGCAGCATTGCAACCGGAAGTTCTGCGGCGAGTACCGCCTTGCTGCAATATGAAATAGATGTTCCCCTCTGCCGGATGGCAAAAATCATCGGCGAGAAGAATGCTGTGACAGCTTACCAAGCATGTCTGCAGTCCATTGCCGATATTAAAAAAGAATTAGAAGAAACCGGGGTCAGTGCCGACTACGAGCAACGGCCCAGCCTCTTTTACGCCAGTAGTCAGGCAGACAACAAGTTGCTGAAACAAGAATATGAAATACGGAAAAAGCATAAATTACCAATCAGCCTGCTCAAGAAGAACGAAGTCGCAGAACAATATCATGTAAAAGTACCCGGTAATGCTCTGGTAAACGAAGCCGCCGCACAGATGGATGCCTATAGAGCCGCCACCGGATTGCTGATACACAATATAAAGGAAAAGGGACTGAGTGTTTTCACCCACACCGATATAAAGGAATACAAGGAAATGCCTGATGGCTGTATCATGACAACAGACAAAGGACATAAAATTAAATGCGGATATATAATCGTAGCCGCAGGATTTGAAGCCAGACAATTTCTTCCGCAGAAAATCATGGATTTGACTTCTACCTATGCACTCATATCACATCCGGTAGCTCCGGAACAGCTATGGCCGACACGTTGCCTGATTTGGGAAACGGCCGACCCTTATCTATATATCCGCACCACCAACGGAAACCGGATTATCATAGGTGGTGAAGACGAAAAGTTCAGTGCTCCGCAGCGCCGTGATTCACTACTCAGAAAGAAAGTCAGCATTCTGGAGAACAAATTCAGAAAACTGCTACCCGATATCCCTTTCAAAACAGAAATGGCATGGTGCGGCACATTCAGCACTACCAAAGACGGATTGCCTTTCATCGGAAACTGGCCAGGCAAAGAGCGAATATTTTTCGACCTGGGATATGGTGGAAACGGTATCACTTTCAGCATGATCGGAGCACAAATCATCTGCAGTCGACTACAAGGTATCGAGGATGAGCGCAGTCTGGTTTTCGGTTACAAAAGAATTGAGAAATATTGGTAAGGGCAAACCTCCTGACGTCCATTTTCCCGTACCAATATCCCCGGGTTAGGTCAATATTCAACATTCCATCAACAAATCCGGCAACGATGAAGACAGAGGTCTATAACCCTCAATGTATTTATCACCTCTCCAATCTAAAAGCCGCCAAAATATTTTCTTGTCACCCTGGTCCGAATAACCATCTTTACTAATATTGGAGTTCTTCACAACCCATTCCTCAAATCCGTCTCCCCAATATTTACTTTTCTTCCTTTCTTTAAAATATTGAAAGGTGTCCATAAACCGATATTAGAAAACACCTACAAAATCATCGATAAACTGATTTAATATTTTCATAGCCATTTTTTCTTTGGTCCTGTCATTAGAATTGTATTGTATAAGAAAGGAACTCCCTTTGCAAAGTATTCATGCAAAGGGAGTTCCTTTCTTTGTGACCCCGGTGCGATTCAAACGCACGACCTTCAGAACCGGAATCTGACGCTCTATTCACTAAGCTACGGAGCCAAATGCGAGTGCAAAAATATAAAAAAATCTGCAGACTCCTAACATTCAAACGCTTTTTATATCAAAACGGGGAATATTTTCATTATTACTTTGAGAAGACTAACCGCAATTACACAAACATTTTGTTCTTTTTCTCCATAAAATAGGAGCAAGTATCAATATTATTCCTATCTTTGCCAAGCAATTTAACAGAAGTTATACTGAATAGATTTATGAGCTACCTGATAACACCTGAAGGTTACAAACCTTTATTGGACCTAAAACAGACTGAATTAGGAATTAAACAAATTAAAGAGTTCTTCCAATTGAACCTCTCTTCCGAACTGCGCCTGCGACGTGTGACAGCTCCACTGTTCGTATTGAAAGGAATGGGTATCAATGACGACCTCAATGGAGTGGAA
>Ga0129308_1002807_pt1 | contig 13804 bp, 10 predicted proteins | sample L827metagenome_FD_94440 | JGI IMG/M metagenome (GOLD analysis project Ga0129308, IMG submission 94440) | Ring-tailed lemur group fecal microbial communities from Wisconsin, USA - L827 metagenome | ecosystem: Host-associated > Mammals > Digestive system > Large intestine > Fecal | place: USA...
TCGCCTTCCCTGTGAGGTTGACGGACGATACTCGTCGAATATATTCGATGGTTTTATAACTTAGATGGACGAGCAATATGATAACGAGAGCTATAATGAACAGAGCCGTTCCCCATGGTCCTATCCATGCATTGAGCCATAAAGTTGCATAATACCCGTGATATCCCCCTAAATATAGGAAGGTGTTGTTATAACTGTGCATGAAAATGAATCCGAAAAAGAGAGACAGAACTATTATCGACAAGGCACAGCTAATCGTAAATCGTATCATTCGAGTATGGGCGACTTTCATGAATCGACGGCCTACGACATATAACCATAGAGAAACGATGAAAGCAGATATACCCATCCAGCGATTTATCATGAGGTTGGATAAGTATGCCCCGAATGCACCCGTCCAATTTTGAATCTCGTTTCCAATGGAAGAAAGTTCTCCTACCGATAGATTCTCAACTTTACTTTGATCGATGCTTCCTGTGAAAAAGAATGAGATGAAAGAGATAGTCAAATAGAGGGAGAATATGACTAAAATGACACCTAAAATGAAATTTACACGTTCATTTTTAAATATGTTTTTACGTATTTCTCTTTCATTCTGAGCTGTATCGTTTCCCTCTTCGGGTTGGGCTTGTTTTATTTTATTTTCTTCTAAGTCTGTTGTAGGCATATTATGAGAATACTTCGCTTTGGATTTTAGATTAGATACAAATGTACAAAAAATACTTATTCTCAACAATATTATGAGTTTTTCCAAAAGTAAGATGTGAATAAAATGAGGACTGTAAACAGTTCAAGCCGGCCGATGAGCATGATGATTGACAAAGTCCATTTTCCTAAATCGGGGATAAAAGCATAGTTACCTGCCGGACCGGTTGAACCGGCCCCGGGACCGATATTGCTGAGGCAGGAAAGTGTCGAACCGAATGCTTCTTCCATAGATAGCCCCAATGCCGATAGGATAATAGACCCTGCTATAAGTACCATGACATATACTAAGATAAATGCTAATATTTTGGATACTATTTCGTGAGATATGGCTTTCCCATTTACGCGTACAGGTAATATAGCATTGGGGTGTATGACTCTGTAAAGTTCATTTTTTGTATTTTTGGCGAGGACCACCAGCCTGTCTATTTTTGCTCCTCCACAAGTGGAGCCGGCACAAGCTCCGAAGAACATGAGTAGTAAAAATATAGTTGTAAAAAATGGGCCCCAAGCGACATAATCATCTCCGGTGTATCCGGTTGACGTAACAATTGTTACAACCAAGAATAGCGATCTTCGAAAAGTATCTTCAAAGGATCCGTTTTGGTCGGTTATGTATAGTCCTGTAATGACTAATAAAGTGGCCCCTAATACAATTGCCGTGTACCATTTGGTTTCTTCGTTGTGTAATAGTTTTTTGAAATCTCCGGTTACGGCTCTATACACCAAAGCAAAATTTATACCTGCGATAAATGTGAATATAGTCATGACATATTCTGTGTAAGAGGAGTTCCAAAAATTTATACCGGCTTGTTTGGTCGAAAATCCGCCTGTTGCCATAACGCAAAATGCTTGACAGATAGCATCGAAAAGATTCATGGGACCCAACCACAATAGGAGACAAAGGATAATGGTGAGTATGATATATACACTCCATAATTTTTTTGCTGTTTCTCCAATTTTTGGTTTCAATTTTTCGGTTGTTATGCCGGTTACTTCGGAATTAAATAAAAGTAATCCACCCTGATGGTTGAGCATGGGCAGTATGGCGATTGTTAACAAGATGATACCCATTCCTCCGATAAAATGCATGAAACTGCGCCAAAAGAGAATACCATGTGGAAGAACGTCTACGTTTTCTATAATGGAAGCTCCTGTCGTTGTTAGACCGGATACCGTTTCGAAAATAGCGTCTGTAATACTCAAATGATTGGGCATTAAGCAAAATGGGAGCATCCCGAAAGCCGAGAAGAAAAGCCATATAGAAGTTACCAGTAAATAACTTTCACGCTTTCCTACGTCGTTACGGGAATTTCTAAAAATGTAGAATAATATACCACCAACGATTGCAGTTATTGATGCCGATTTAATAAAGGCCGGCGCATCTCCTTCTCCATAAATAAGAGCTACGACAAACGGAACGAGCATGAATATAGATTCCATGCATAGTAATATTCCGATGAATTTCAGTATGACATGAAAGTTAATTTTGGACATGATATTCCTAATTGAAAAGCTTCTCTATTTTATGTAATGCTGTGTCGAGACAGAAAATAACGACGTGATCATTCGGTTGTATCCATGTGTTTCCGGTTACGACCATGCCGTGTCCATTACGAACCAATCCACCGATTGTTAAATCGGACGGGAGTTTTAGGTCTTTTACTGCGGCTTTGGTAATTTTAGAATTTTCTTTTGCAACCAATTCTACGACTTCGGCATCGGATAATGCGAGGCATTTAGCATTTGAGGAGTCTTCGTCAAGCAACAATTGGAAGATACGGCTGGCCGCTAGTAATTTTTTATTGATGATATTTCCTATATTTAGCCGTTCGGCAGTAGAGATGAACTGGATATTTTCGACTTCTGCAATAGTCTTTTTTACCCCTAATTCTTTGGCGGTTAAACAGGCTAATATATTTGTCTCGGAACTATCGGTTAATGCTATAAATGCATCCATGTCACGGATTCCTTCTTCTTTCAAAAGATCCACATTGCGTCCGTCTCCTTGAATAATGATTATATCGTTCATGTATTCGGCTAATTTATAACTCTTTTGCTTGTCGCATTCGATGAGTTTTATTGCCATATTATCAGGCGCGTAACTCGATATGCGTATAGCGATACGGCTGCCTCCCATGATCATTATTTTGTGAATTTCTGCTTCTGTTTCACCTGAGAGTTTTTGAATTTCTTGTATATGATTAGGAGTCGTGGTAAAGTATGCGATGTCTCCTATTTTTATTTCGTCGTTTCCTCTTGGAATAATAGTTTCATGTATACGTTTGATGGCCGCGATGTGAAATTGGCTTTCGGCTGTTGTAAGTTCATAGAGTTTTTTATTCAGAATTTTAGCGTTGTCGTGTAATTTTACACTTAGTACGATTAATTCTCCATTACAAAGTTCAAACCAGTTGCGTGTCCAAGTGTGTTTTAATGCGGTTATTACTTCTTCTGCGGCCAGTTTTTCGGGATATATCAGTTCATTTACTCCCAGATTTTCAAAGAAGGCTTTATTTTCAGGCAAAAGGTATTCGTAGTTGTCTACTCTTGCCAGAGTTTTTTTTGCGCCTAGTTTCGATGCCATTGTACATGCCATGATATTACGAGACTCGAAGGGCATGACAGCAATAAATAAATCGGCTTTATATACTTGGGCTTGTTTTAATGTTTGGAATGCAGTAGGGTTCCCGATGACAGTCATTAAATTATAATTGGCATCGAGTTCTCGTAGTTTTTCTTCATCATTGTCGATTAGAATAATATCCTGTTCTTCTCGGGATAACAGTTTTGCTAAATGTGTTCCAACCTCTCCGGCTCCAGCAATGATTATTTTCATAATTATTAGTTCTCTTTTATTTCTATGATTTACCAATTACCAATAATTACCGAGTAAATATTTTCTTCATCTATACCACATAGTTGGTGTAGTTCTTTAACTGTCCCCTGTGCTATGAATTTATCGGGGATTCCTATTCGTTTTATATGGGGTGTATATCCATTGTCGGACATGAATTCTAATACAGCACTTCCGAAGCCTCCTGTTATGCATCCATCTTCTACGGTTATGATTCGTTTGTATTTTTGGGCTACTTCGTGAAGAATTTCTTCGTCAATGGGTTTGACAAAAATCATATCGTAGAGAGCTGCTTTTACACCTGTCTTTCGGGCTCGCTCTACGGCTTGTCGTGCCGCGACACTCGCAGTCCCGATACTCAGTACGGCTATCTCATTTCCGTCATAGAGCTTGCGACCTTTCCCGATAGGAATTTCGTGCATAGGGCATTCCCAATCGACATGACTTCCGCAACCGCGAGGATAGCGAATGGCAAACGGCCCGCGGTCGGATAGTTGTGCTGTGTACATGAGATGTCGCAGATAATGTTCGTCCATAGGTGCAGCAATAGTCATATTGGGTATGCAACGCAAATAGCACATATCGAATGCACCGTGATGGGTAACCCCGTCTTCTCCCACGAGTCCAGCGCGGTCGATACAAAATGTTACCGGTAAGTTTTGTATGGCGACATCGTGAATGACTTCGTCGAATCCTCTTTGGAGAAAAGTCGAATAGATACTGCAAAATGGTTGTAATCCTTCTTTGGCCAAACCAGCGGCAAAGGTGACGGCATGTTCTTCGGAGATACCGACATCAAAAGACCTTTCGGGAAATTTCTCCATCATAAAACAGGTGGAACTTCCCGTTGGCATTGCAGGTGTGATAACTGTTATTTTATCGTTTTTTTTAGCCAATTCGACAAGCGTGAGTCCGAATACATCTTGAAATTTGGGAGGTTTTTGCTCTTCTTTTGCGGTAATTCTATCGCCCGTTTCTGGATTAAAACAGCCTGGAGCGTGCCAAATAGTCGGTTCTTTTTCGGCCGGAGCATATCCTTTCCCTTTGATCGTACGTAGGTGAAGTATTTTCGGACCGGTCATATCTTTTATATCGTTGAGTTTATTGACGATATTAACCACATTGTGCCCGTCTATGGGACCGAAATATCGTATATTTAAACCTTCGAAAATGTTTTGTTGCTTGGTTAGCAAAGCTTTTAGGCTATTGTTGAAACGTAAAATGGCCCCCCTGTGTTCATCGTCTATCAGATTTAGCTTACGTAGGGTACGATAAGCATCGTATCTGAGTTTATTATAGCTTTTCGATGTAGTGATGTTTACTAGATATTCGTTTAGCCCTCCGACATTATGGTCGATTGCCATATCGTTGTCGTTCAGTATGATGAGTAAGTTATTGGGACTGATGGATGCATTATTCAATCCTTCGAAAGCTAATCCTCCGGCAATGGATGCATCTCCGATGACAGCAATGACTTTTCTTTCTTTTTGTTCGTGTTTCAGTTGTGTAGCAATGGCCATGCCTAATGCTGCTGATATGGAATTAGATGCATGCCCGGCGATGAAAGCGTCGTATTCGCTTTCGGCTGGGTTTGGAAATCCACTCAATCCGTTGAGTTTACGACAAGTATAAAATCTGTCTCGTCTTTCAGTTAAAATTTTATGCCCGTAGGCTTGATGTCCCACGTCCCAAACTATGCGGTCGTATGGAGTGTCGAATACATAGTGTAAGGCCACGGTCAATTCCACGGCCCCCATGCTAGACCCAAAATGTCCCGGATTATGGGCGAGAGTATTGATAATGAAATGTCTGATTTCATCACACACTTGGGGTAGCTCGCTAACCTGTAATTTTCGTAAATCGGCGGGTGTGTTTATTTGTTTCAGTAGTTCTGTATTGTCGGGGTTCATTTTTAGTCTCTTTTACGTAAATACAATGGTACTATTTACCTTTACTCTCTTGCTTCCATCGTTTGTAGAGTGGAACGAATACAATGATTCCCGAAGCAATGATAGCGAACAGAGCTTGCCCGTCGATGCCTCTTCCCCTAATTAGAAGAACGCATAAGAATACCCATAATAAGGCTATGCATGAAATACGGAACGTATTATATTTTCTCATGTTAATCCATAGGTTTGTTAGTGCGCTTATATATACGCCTAAGTTAACCTACAAATATAAATATTCTTTTGCAATCCATGAAAATATTGTATCAATTTCATTTTATAAAGTTGGTGAGGCAAGGCGTGCGTGAAATGAAAAAGGCTTGCGTTAAGCAAGCCTTTTTCATGATTTTGAGCTATTCTATGTTTTTTCTCACTTGGGTGAGGTATTCTTTCATTTTTATGGAATCTTTACGCTCGATAATATCGAGGAGAGACGATAACTGCTTCTGTATTCTCCGCACTTGGTCGGGGGTATTGGGATTGAAAAGAATTTCGGTTAGCAGGTAGTCGTCCTCCGAAAGTAGCCCCCTTGCTATGTCCATATGTTTTTTGAATGTCGTGCCGGGAGCTTCTTGATGTTTCATAATCGAGGCGAACACCAGCGTCGAAGTGAATGGAACCGAGAGCGAATAAGCTATGGTTTCGTCATGCTCTTTAAAACTGTATTCGAATATATTCAATCTCAGTCGCTGGTAAATATCCTTGAAAAAAATTTTGCCCATGTGGTCGCCTTCGGTAATGATGATTGTATTTTGTGTACTTAGGTCGCTCAAATTAGCGAATGTCGGTCCGAACATAGGGTGTGTCGATACGAATGGGTGTCGGGCTTGGGCATAAAATTCGGGTAATCCGGTCTTGACCGAAGCAATATCCGATAGGATTGTGTGAGCCGGTAAATAGGGGAGAACGGTTTGAAACGCTTCTATCGTATATTTTACGGTTGCCGCATTGATGACTAAGTCGGGAGTAAAATCTTGTATTTCTTCTGGCCGGGTCATTCGCAAAGTATTGAATGCGAATCTCAGTCGATGAGGGTCTATGTCGTATAGGGCGATTTCATGGTCGAAACTGAGTACATCGGCAAAGAAAGAGCCCATTTTTCCGGCTCCGAGAATTACTATTTTCATCGTATTTATTTATTAATAATATCCATTTGTTGATGTACCGATTCTTCGTGAATGGCTTGCATCACTTCTTTCATGAATTCTCCGCTCATTCCCAACTCAACGGCTTGTGCCATGCGTTTTTGTAGGATTTCGTCATAGCGGTTAGTTTGCAGCACGGGCATACTGTGCTCTTTTTTATATTGCCCGATTTCTCTGGATATGCGCATGCGTTTGGCTAACAGTTCGAGCAGTTGATTGTCGAGGTTGTCTATTTGGTGACGTAGTTCCGATAGGTTTTCTGTCGTCTGTGTGGTCTCTCGTATTACCAACATGTTGAGTATATAGTCCAGAGCGTCGGGGGTCACTTGCTGATTTTTATCGCTCCATGCACAATCGGGGTCGCAATGGGATTCAACGATTAGTCCGTCGAATCCCAGATCCATCGCTTGTTGGCTCAATGGAGCTACAAGTTCGCGTTTACCGCCGATGTGGCTAGGGTCGCAAAAAATAGGAAGATTGGGGAGACGGCGACGTAGTTCGATGGGAATGTGCCATTGAGGCATATTGCGGTACAACTGTTTGTCGTAGCTGCTAAACCCCCGGTGTATGACAGCCAGTCGATGGAGACCGGCGTTATAAATGCGTTCGACGGCTCCTATCCATAGTTCTAGGTCGGGATTTACCGGATTCTTGATGAGTACCGGAATGTCTACACCTTTCAGTGCGTTGGCTATTTCTTGAACCGCAAAGGGATTGGCGGTCGTGCGTGCTCCGATCCATAAAATGTCGATACCATGTTTTAATGCTTCGAATACGTGCCGTTCAGTGGCAACCTCTGTTGCCGTGTACATTCCGGTTTCTTCTTTGACACGTTTTAACCAAGCAAGGCCTTCTACTCCGACACCTTCGAATCCACCCGGTTTGGTACGAGGCTTCCATATACCTGCACGAAATATTTTAATGCCGCGCTCGGTGAGGCTTTTCGCTGTGGTAATTACTTGCTCTTCGGTTTCGGCGCTACATGGGCCGGCTATGATAATAGGGCGTTTAGAGTCTATTCCGGGAAGTAAAATCGATTGTAAATCTTCCATAATGGTATTGTTATTTATTTGATTTGATTTTTTCTATACGGTGTAACGCTTCTTGCATCTTTTTTTCGGGGGCGCAAAGCGAAATGCGAATATATCTGTTCCCTCGACTTCCGAAAATGAATCCCGGGGTAATGAAGACGTGCGCGTTGTATAATATTTCGTCGGCTAACGATTCGGCATCTGTTGCACTATCGGGAATTTTTCCCCATACGAACAATCCTGCTTGTGACGGATCATAACTGCAACCGAGAGCTTTCATGATTTTTTCTGCGATATCACGTCGGTTACGGTACACTTCGTTTAATTGGTCATACCATTCTTGACCGCATGACAATGCTTTTGTCGCAGCCATTTGTAGCGGACGGAACATTCCTGAATCGATATTACTTTTCACTTTCAAAATCCATTCGATAAATTGAGGGTTGGAAGCAAGCATACCGATTCGCCAACCGGACATATTGTGAGATTTGCTTAAAGAATTCATTTCGATACAAATGTCCTTAGACCCGGGGACAGCTAGTATACTCATCGGATTGTCGTTGAGAATGAAACTGTACGGGTTGTCGTTCACGATGATTATGTTGTGACGCTTCCCGAAATCCACCAGCTTGGTAAACAATTCCATAGATGCTTTGGCTCCCGTAGGCATATTGGGATAGTTGACCCACATTAACTTTATACGATCGAGCGGTAACGACTCTAATTGCTTGAAGTCGGGTTGCCAATGGTTATTTTCGTCGAGGTCGTAGGTGAAAATTTCGGCTTCGGCCAGTCGGCTGACGGAACTGTATGTGGGGTATCCCGGATTGGGAACCAATACTCCGTCTCCGGCATTGAGAAATGCCAAACTGATGTGCAATATACCCTCTTTGGACCCTATAAGGGGTTGTATTTCTTTTTGAGGATCGAGGGTTACATTGTACCATCTGTTATACCAATCGGCGAAGGCTCGGCGTAGTTCGGGTAGGCCTATGTAGGGTTGGTATCCGTGAACATCAGATTTCCGGCTCTCCGTACACAGGGTTTCGATCGTTTCGGGGTGGGGCGGCCTGTCAGGCCCGCCTATGCCCAGACTGATAATATCCAAACCGCGGGCATTTAGTTCGGCTATTTCTTTCAACTTTTTTGAGAAGTAGTATTCGCTTATGTTATTTACCCGATTAGCGGGTCTGATATTAAAGGGGTTGATTGAATTCTGCATATTCTCCGAGTATTTTAAAGTCTTTTGTTAGAGGTCTTATTGCTTCGAGGGATTGTTTGTATCGAGTAAAATTATCGAATGTAAGGTCTATATAAAATCGGTATTCCCATTCTTTCCCGATAATGGGCATGGATTGTATTTTGGATAAGTTGATGTCATAGAAAGAAAGTATGGTGAGTACTTTTGATAAACTGCCTTGTGTATGTGGTAAACTGAAAACAAGTGAAGCTTTGTTTATGCGTTTGCCTGCTATTAAAATTTCACGGTGAAAAGGATCGGCAAGAATTAGAAAACGAGTGAAATTTCGTTTGTTGGTTTCGATACCTTCTGCCAAGATATTCATGTTGTAAATTTCGGCAGCCAGTTTGCCGCAAATGGCGGCATGGCCCGAAAGATGGCGGTGCGAAATTTCTTGGGCACTACCGGCCGTATCGTCTTTTTCTACAACTTTCATTTTAGGGTGAGCTTGTAAAAAATCACCGCATTGCATTAATGCCATGGGGTGAGAGTTCACTTCGAGGATATCGTCCATAGTTTCTCCCGGTAGTGCGGCCAGTACGTGAGAAATACGTAATTTATATTCTCCTATGATACTTAATTCACTTTTGCGTAATAGTTCGTGATTCTGTAAAAGGCTGCCTGCAATGGTATTTTCAATGGCAATGATACCCAATAAAGAACGGTCGTTATTCATGCGGTCGAACATTTCGGGAAATGTCGAGCAGGGAACCGTTTCTATTTCTTCTGCCCCGAAATAAGCTCGGGCGGCCGCCTCGTGGTAGCAACCGGCTATGCCTTGTATGGTGACTTTTTTATTCATAAGCAAGATAAATAAAAAATCCCGTTCGTATTGAACGGGATTTTATCATAAGTTTCTTAATTGTTTTCTATTTCTTTTTTTGCATAAAACCCCGTTTCTATTTTTCTCCAAAATAAAAATAAAAGTAAAAGTAATATGCAAAATCAAAATTCTTCATTGCCTATCAAATATGAGTTTGATGTTGCAAATGTAATGAAATCATTTTTGAATCCAAACAAATAGTTATATATTTTTGAATAAAACGAGATTTTTTTTATCACATCGTTTTATATATGGTATTTGAAACTTGCTTTATATGTGACGAATAGGAGAAAATTTTGTATAACGGCGATGTCTACGGATTTTTTCGCTATCTTTGTCGTGAATGTAAAGGTAGGTTAAGCCGGGCATGACTAAATAAATTGGTTTCCATCTTCGGTTATACTATCTTTGAAGTACAAATAATTATGTATTTATGGAAACTTCGGAATTAACACTTTTTTCTGCAATGTGTGAGTCTTTTTGTACGGCAGTGGAGAAGGCGCGTGCAGAGGCGATGTCCTTGACCGATATGTATGTGCAGGTGAAATACGATGAACAGTTGTTTTCGGTATTTGATGATACTGAAAATATATTGGTGCAATCGGTAATTGATGGATTGGACGAGTGGCGAGATTCCAGTGGAGAACGTTCGGATGCTGCGATAATTGCTTTTCTGAGGAAGGTGTTGAATCATGAAGATGTGAATCATGCTTTACATTCGCTGGATATTATACCACCTTTTTCTGTCGTGTTGGTAGATAATGAGATGGAGCCCGTTGCCGATTTGATTACATTGGACGATGAGAATATCTATTTGCACGATGATTTTTGGGAAAAAATGGATAAAGAGCTTGACGATTTTTTTGAACAATTGATGTCTGATACGAAGTAAGGTTGGGTATTGGGGTTCAAAGGAGGCTGCTCTTGCGGAGTGGAAAGTCTTTTCACGATATAGGTAGAAAGAAAAAAATTAATAATAATTTGATTATCGAAAGATAAGCACTAATTTTGCGCTCTCAAATTTGCACGCTTTTTGTGGAAAGTTGAGAATAAATTTGTGAGTCTAATTTAATAAAATCATAAGAATGAACGTTTCGCATCAAAACACTGACAACCTGAATGCCGTGATTTCGATTGAAATTTCAAAGGCTGACTATCAGGAAAAAGTAGACAAATCTCTTCGTGCTTATGGGCAAAAAGCGAATATTCCCGGATTCAGAAAAGGGAAAGTTCCTTTTAGTATGCTTATGAAGATGTTTGGAAAATCGGTTCGAGTTGAAGAAATTAATCGTTTGGTTTCCGAGTCTCTGTACAATTATATTCGTGATAATAAGCTCAATATCTTGGGTGAGCCGATGACCGCAGAAGATATGACTGTCGATTTGGATACACAAGACGATTTCACGTTCCGTTTTGATGTGGCATTAGCCCCCGAATTGAATGTAAAGGTCGATAAAAAAATAAAAGTACCTTACTATACGATTACTGTCGATGATGACATGGTAAAACGTCAGAATGAATCCTTTTTGTCACGTTTCGGTAAACAGATTTCGGTAGATGAGTCTACCGATGAAAGAGACCTTATCAAAGGTTCGATGGTAGAAATGGTAAAAAAAGGGACTCCGGTAGAAGGGGGAATTACGGTCGAAAGCACCATCGTTTCTCCTGCATACTTCAAGAATGACAAGGAAAAAGCTAAGTTTGCCGGTGTGAAGAAGGGTGACAAAGTGATGTTCAATCCTTCGAAAAGTTGTGATGCTTCGGTTGCAGAACTGGCCTCTATGTTGAATATCGATAAGGAAAAAGCTGCCAATGTGACATCGAATTTCGAGATGACAGTGACAGATATCACACATTTGCAACCTGCCGAATTGAATCAAGAATTATTTGACAATGTATTCGGTAAAGATGTTGTAAAAACAGAAGAGGAATATTTTACTAAACTTCGTGAAATAATAGCGCATCAATTGGTTCCTGAAAGCGATTATAAATTTTCGATTGATGCACGTGCTGCGATAGAAAAGGCAGTAGGTGAGTTTGATTTGCCCGATGCATTTTTGAAACGTTGGTTGTTGGCTACCGATAAGAATCGTAAAGCTGAAAATATCGATGAGGATTTTGCGAAGATGGTTCCCGATTTGAAATGGCAGTTGATTAAAGAACAAATCGTAAAACAATTCGATATTCATGTCGATGATGCCGATTTGTTGGCTTTGGCAAAACGGGTAGCGGCAAGTCAGTTCGCACAATATGGTATGACAGGTGTTCCCGATGATGTTCTCGAACGTTATGCTAAGGAAATGTTATCGAGCAAAGAGTCTCGTTCGCGTCTTATTGACCAAGCTACGGAGCAGAAGATTCAAACTGCCATTAAGGAGTCTGTAACGCTTACGGCCAAAGAAGTGACGATGGATAAATTCCAGAAAATGTTTGAAGTTGCCGAGTAATAAAATCGATATAATTATCGATAGCCCCGAGACGTAATGGCTTCGGGGCTTTTCATTGTTTGAAATCTTCCAGTATAGTTAATTGATGCTTGTAGTTCGGTTGTTGTATTATTTTTTGTGAAGATATTGGCAAAAAAGACCGGGCAGCAGAATTTTATTTGGGGTATAATTGTTTTTATTTATATCTTTGACTAAAAATAGGAATTAAAAAAAACAATCTAAAAACGATATAATTATGACTAATGATTTTAGAAAGTATGCGGTAAAACATTTGGGTATGAATGGACTTGCCCTTGATCAATATGCGCAGTTTACCAGTAGCTATCTTTCCCCTTCTATTATGGAGGAGCGCCAACTGAATGTAACCCAGATGGACGTGTTTTCGCGTTTAATGATGGACCGTATAATCTTTTTGGGAACTCCTATCGATGATTATACATCGAATGTTATAGAAGCACAGTTGCTTTATCTCGATTCTGCCGACCCGGGTAAAGATATATCTATTTATTTCAATACTCCCGGAGGGTCGGTATATGCCGGGTTGGGTATCTACGATACCATGCAGTTCATAAGCAGTGATATTTCTACGATCTGTACAGGTATGGCCGCCTCGATGGGCGCTGTATTGTTGGTTGCAGGGACAAAGGGAAAACGTTTTGCTTTGAAACATTCCCGGGTTATGATACATCAACCGATGGGAGGCGCACAAGGACAAGCCTCCGATATAGAGATTACGGCAAGGGAGATACAGAAACTTAAAAAAGAACTCTATACCATTATAGCCGATCATTCGGGAAACTCGTATGAGCGTGTGGAGAAAGATTCCGATCGTGATTATTGGATGACTGCTCTTGAAGCCAAAGAATACGGTATGATTGACGACGTATTGGTAAAATCTATGAAATAATATTCTAGGAATGGCTAAGGGCGAAAAGTGTAGTTTTTGCGGAAGAGGAGAAAATGAGGTAAGATTGTTAATGCCGGGGCGTGATGGTTGCATTTGCGACGAGTGTGCCGAGCAAGCCTATCTCCTTTCCGAAGAATATTTGCATAAAAAGAAAAAAGCGAGTTCCAAATGGACCGTATCCCGAGAGGATTTACCTAAACCGGAAGAGATAAAAACATTTCTCGATCAGTATGTTATCGGGCAGGACGATGCCAAGCGTTATTTGTCGGTTTCGGTCTATAACCATTATAAACGTGTTTTGCAGGTAGCCGATAATGATGATGTTGAGATTGAGAAATCGAATATTATTATGGTCGGCCCTACCGGAACCGGAAAGACCTTGTTGGCGAAGACGATTGCTCGTTTATTGAAAGTTCCGTTTACGATTGTCGATGCTACTGTCTTGACCGAGGCCGGTTATGTGGGCGAGGATATCGAAAGCATTTTGACCCGTTTGCTGCAAGTTGCCGATTATGATGTCGAGGCGGCTGAGCGAGGTATTGTGTTTATCGACGAGATCGACAAGATTGCTCGTAAAAGCGATAATCCTTCGATTACCCGTGATGTCAGCGGCGAGGGTGTACAGCAAGGTTTGTTGAAATTATTGGAGGGTTCTATCGTAAATGTTCCGCCGCAAGGCGGGCGTAAACACCCCGAGCAGAAA
>Ga0129308_1002808_pt1 | contig 13803 bp, 10 predicted proteins | sample L827metagenome_FD_94440 | JGI IMG/M metagenome (GOLD analysis project Ga0129308, IMG submission 94440) | Ring-tailed lemur group fecal microbial communities from Wisconsin, USA - L827 metagenome | ecosystem: Host-associated > Mammals > Digestive system > Large intestine > Fecal | place: USA...
ATCATCCCGTCTTCCTAATAAATAAATTGGAGGTACTTTTCGAGTCTGTTCCTACATTATAGATTATATCAAACGGTTCAGATTGACTTACTGCCATCTTCTGAACCTCTGCAGCCACCTGTTGCCACACCTAAGGATAACGCCATCACCGTCAATATAATGATTCCTGACATTAATGAGAGAATACAGCGCCTTTTGCTTGTTGCTAGCACACGCTCTATCGCAATACGTCTCTTTTGCTTAATAATCATAAAGTAGAGAAAGCGGAAGTTGTATTAGCTACAGCTAATCACTTCCGCTTTTCATTGACCGTTCCATGCGGGAATCGAACCCACAGCTAGCGCTTAGGAGGCGCTTGTTTTATCCGTTAAACTAATGGAACTTATTCAAACTCTCAGTCATCTTTTCACTTTGGATTCGCACTCGCTTCTTTTGTACAAGTCAAATTCCCTATCTAACTGAGCTACCAACATAGACAAAAATTATCCTCTATCATCATACTCCACTCAAAAGATAAAGTCAAGTTCTGTATCATATTAATATTAATTAAACTTTGATAACTTTTCATTTATAATAATTTCACCTTATTGAACTACGAAATCTACCTATTCACTCTCCAACAATTAGAATATAAAATAACTCCAAAATGTAAAACCAACAAAATAAAAAATACTTTTTCTTATCTAAGTAAATACTTATATTGGCTTTATATCCCTTCCCTATATATAATCCAAATTTCCCTGAAGCCAGATAATTCCCTTAAATCTTCTTCCGACTTTAGGCTCTCCAAATAAATATGTTTTATTAATGCAAACTTGAACATTCATAGAATTACATACAATAGATAAATAATAAATCTGTTCAAATGTTTTTCGATTTATCTCTTCCTTTACCTGAACAATCGTCCCTAAAATAGAATACTTATCCGTCTCAATTCCATAAGGCATCCAATAAGAATCCACGATTGTCAATACATCTTCTTTTTTGGTTCGCTTAGAAATCTGTGAGTACAAATCCATATCTTCTAATGTGAGATTTTCGATTGCCTCCATATCTCCTTTTCTTGCCTCCTGCACAAGTTTATCATATTTATGATTAATCTTTATCTCTTTCGCCGCTTGCCTTGGATCCTTTTGAACAGATAAAATAATCATTCCCTCTACAGAAAGCGCAGATAAAACCACATTATTTACCATTGGAAATAAATCTCTATACTTTCTCATATTGAGATAATGGACAAAATTTTGTGCATAGAAGATAACGGGAATTCCAATATGAATACTCTCAAACACTCCTGCATAGGCATTCTTATCGCTATATTTTTCCACCTGTATCTCTTGATACATTGGATTTTCTCCAACAGCATACGGATAACAGTACTCTACGTCAATATATCCCCTTTGATTAATTTCACCGACAACAGAAATGCCAAAATGCTCTCCATATTTTTTATTGCACTGAATAATTGAGGTGCCATCCTCATTTCTTGTTCTGGCTTCCTCATCTGGGTTTTCAATTGCCTCTGCTATAATTTCCCTATGCTGTTCTTTTCCATAAAAACCAATCGCCGCTAAATAGTCATGCATGAATGACACCTCCTTTCTTCATCAAATATGAATCGAATAAATTACTCCCATTCTTTAATCTCATCAAACACAAATTTGAAAAATATAATATTTTATATAAAGTCCATAAATTGATTTAAAATTTTCCTTCTCACTCACAATATCTATATATTTTAAACAATATAACTATTTATTTAATTACTTTCTTTCCGCCCATATAAGGAACTAATACATCTGGAATTGTGATGCTTCCATCCTCATTTTGGAAGTTCTCTAAAATTGCAGCACTTGTTCTACCAACTGCGACACCACTTCCGTTCAATGTGTGAACAAATTTTGCTTTATCTTTAATATTGTCTTTATATTTAATATTTGCTCTTCTTGCCTGGAATTCCTCGAAATTACTACAGCTAGAAATTTCCACATAGCGGTTATAGCTTGGCATCCAAACTTCAATATCGTATTTCATCGCTGCTGTAAATCCTAAATCTCCAATGCAGATTTTTACCACACGGTATGGAAGACCTAAAAGCTGAAGTACATGCTCTGCATCTGCTGTCAATTTCTCTAACTCTTCATAGGACTGCTCTGGCTTTGTAAACTTAACAAGCTCTACTTTATTAAATTGATGTTGACGAATTAATCCTCTTGTGTCTCTTCCCGCGGAACCAGCCTCTGCTCTAAAACAAGCTGTGTAGGCAACATGCTTGATTGGCAACTGATTTCCATCTAAGATTTGCTCACGGTACATATTGGTTACTGGAACCTCTGCTGTTGGAACTAAGAAATACTCTTTTCCGTCTCCATATACTTTATATGCATCTTCCTCAAATTTTGGAAGTTGTCCTGTACCTGTCATGCTCTCTCTACTTACCATAAAAGGAGGAAATACTTCTGTATATCCATGTTGCTCTGTGTGAACATCCAAGAAGAAATTTGTGATTGCTCTCTCTAATCTTGCACCCAAATCTCTATATACTGTAAATCTTGTACCAGAAATTTTTCCAGCTGTCTCTGGATCTAATACACCAAGGTCTTTTCCTAAATCCCAATGTGCCTTTGGCTCAAAATCAAATTTTCTTGGCTCTCCAAATTTTCTAATCTCAACATTATCCTCATCTGTATTTCCTGCTGGTACACTTGGATGTGGAATATTAGGAATTGTAAGCATAAATGCGTTTAATTTTTCATCTACCTCTCTAATCTGAGCATCAAATCCCTTAATTTTCTCAGATAATTCCTTCATCTCCTTGAAAATAGGAGCTGTATCTTCTCCTGCTTTTTTCATAGCTGGAATCTGTTTCGATACTTTATTTTGACGGCTCTTTAATCCCTCTACCTCACTAAGTAATTCTCTTCTCTTAGAATCTAAAACTTGAAAATCATCTAAATTAAAATCTTCATTTCTAGTTGCCAATGCTTGTTTTACTTCTTCAAAATTATTTCTCAATAGCTTAATATCTAACATTGTTTTCTCCTTTCAAACTCTCTTTTATTCTTATTCATTTTAGTGCTTCCTCTCAGTGAAAAATCTTATCCACATTATTTTTTCATTTCCTAAAAATTATCCACAATATCTTTATTTTTTCTCTTTCCTGTAGATAATTTTATACATTTTGAACGAGCTTTGCTTCTTCTAAGGTACACTCGCAAAGCATCCCACATTCTATGCCCCTTCGAACGAAAACAACCCTGCTGTTTCATAAAGTATACTCGCAGAGCATAGCAATCAAATTCTGTAAAAGAAAAAAATCTTCCGTCCATATATGGGACGAAAGATTCCGCGTTGCCACCCAAATTGTCATAGCAATCAAAGACTATAACCTCTTGTAGTATGATAATGGATACCAACCATCTAACTTTCATTAGCAACTCCGAAAATGGATCGATTTCCCGACAAATCAATTCACACCAACCATTGACTCTCTGCATTGCCTAAAGTAAATCTTTGTTTTCTTCACCGTTCTTTTGCACTATATTTATTTTCAGTTCTTGTAGATTATATCATATTCCATCTAACACATCAACATGAAAAATCATGTTTTTTTCGACAATCTCGTAAAAAAATCAGATATTTTTTCACAAAACAGCTGAGTAATTCCCTCTTTTTCTCATGGGGGGTGAAATTTTTTCTATGCCTGAATAGATTGTAACATCTCAACCAATCTTTCTAATTCTTCCTGTGAATAATATTCTATCTCAATCTTTCCTTTATTATTCTTCTTATTTTTAATAGAAACTTTACTTCCTAAAATATTTTTTACTCTCTCCTCCATATCGCGATATAGGAAAGAATAATCCTCTTTTTTTTCTATTTTTTCTTTCTTTTCTTTGAGCATAGATTTAATTAATGATTCTGCGTCGCGCACACTCAAACTCTCATCTAATATTTTTGTCGCTACCTCATACTGTTTATCACCATTTTCCAACGCTAGGAGACATCTCGCATGTCCGCTTGTAATCATCTCCTCCACTAACATTTCTTGTACACGTTTGTCAAGTTTTAATAATCGAAGAGAATTTGTAATGGCAACCCGACTCTTTGACACTTTAGCTGCCACCTCATCTTGCTTTAAGTGAAATTCCTGAATTAATCTCTGATAGGCAAAGGCTTCGTCAATTGGATTCAAATCCTCTCTCTGGAGATTCTCAATTAAAGACACCTCCAAAATTTCCTGATTTCCAAAATCTTTTATCACAACTGGAACTTCTGTCAACCCTGCCATTCTTGCTGCTCTCCATCTGCGCTCTCCTGCAATAATCTCATAATAATCATCTTTTTTAGTAACAACAATGGGTTGAATAATTCCATACTGACGAATAGATTCTGCCAATTCCTCCAGTGCATCCTCATCAAACTGCTTTCTGGGTTGCTCACGGTTTGGCTCAATATCTAATACATTTAAGGTTTTCTCTACCTCAACCTCTTTTATTACTTCCACTTCTTTTACTACTTCTTTTATAATTTCAACAGGCTTTAACCCCTCTTTTTTTCTGGAATCCTGTTTTTCAGGAATCAATGCATTCAGCCCTCTGCCCAATCCTGTCTTTCTAGTCGCCATAAATATCCCTCCACACCTTACTCTTTATTATTAAAAATAACTTCATCTGCTAACATTCGGTAACTCTCTGCACCCGTAGATTTATTTGCATATAATGTAATAGGCAATCCAAAACTTGGAGCCTCAGCTAAGCGAACATTTCTTGGAATGATTGTCTTATAAATTCTGTGATCTAAATTATCCTTTACATTTTCCACAACCTGCAAAGATAGATTAGTTCTGGCATCATACATTGTAAACACAACACCTTCTATGTACAAATCTGGATTTAAACTTTCCTGAATCAATTCAATTGTATAAATCAATTGTGATAAACCATCGATCGCATAAAATTCACATTGAATTGGGACTAATACAGAATTCGCCGCTGTCATAGAATTTACGGTCAACATTCCCAATGCTGGTGGGCAATCTATAATAATAAAATCATATCTATCTCTGATTGGCTCTAACTTTTCCTTTAAAATAAATTGCATATTATCTACTGCAATCAATTCAATCTCAGCTCCCGCCAAATCTCGATTTGATGGAAGAATAGAAAGATTCTGGAATATCTCATGAACTATACAATTATCAATTTCTTCTTCCTCTCTCAAAACTTCATAGACTGTATTTTCTAATGAATTTTTATCTAATCCTAATCCACTTGTTGTATTTCCCTGTGGATCCATATCGATTATCAAAACTTTTTTTCTCTTTTCTGCTAAACAAGCTGCTAAATTAATTGCTGTCGTAGTTTTTCCTACTCCACCTTTTTGATTAGCAACAGCTATAATTCTACTCATTATCTTTTCTCTCCTTTCAAATTTTCGATTTCTCCTAACTTGTCTCAATTATAACATACTCATCACATTTTTTTCTACATCTAACCTTCTAAAATAGTAAACAAAAATTCATGTTTCACGTGAAACATTTTATACATTATTTTATTTTTCTATGTTTCACGTGAAACATTCCTTCTTCTTTTTACTGCCTATCCTGGTATTTACTTTCCAGCTCTCTCTTCCATGTTCCACATAGAACATTCTTTTTCATCTTCATTATGTATCTAATATTCACTTTCATCTTTTCTCTCTATGTTTCACGTGAAACATCCTTTTTCCTTTTTCCTTTTTCACTATCTATCTAATACTCACTTTCATTTGTTCTCTCTATGTTTCACGTGAAACATCCTTTTTCCTTTTTCACTGTCCACCTTAATATTACATTCCATCTTCCCTTTTTATAGTTTTACAAAAGCATCTCTTTTTTCATTATTTATCTTAAATTAACTTTCATTCTATTCTTTTCATGTTTCACGTGAAACATGTATAAAAGAAAAAGCAGTGATTTTTCTCTCACTGCTTTTTCTTTCGTTTATCTTAATTTATATTTACATTTGTTCTGGACAACCAATTCCCAATAATGCCAACGCATCTTTCAATACGTGTTTTGTAATAACAACTACTTTCAATCTGGCATTTTTAACTTCCATATCATCCACATTGATCTGACAATCATGATAGAATTTATTAAATGCCTGTGCAACCGCAACTGCATACCTAGCAATTACAAATGGCTCTAATTTATCTGCTGCATCCTTAATAACCTGAGGGAAACGATTAATTTCTTTTATTAAACTCATACTCGCATCATCTGTCAATACAGAGTAATTGATATCTTTTTCAATATTTTCAACTCCAGATTTTCTAAGCACACTTGCCGCACGAGCATATGTGTATTGAACATATGGACCAGTCTCACCATCAAAATTTAAAATTTTATCCCAGTTAAAGATAACATCTTTAATTCTCTGATTATATAAATCATTAAATAAAATTGCTCCGATTCCAACAATCTGGGCAACTTTATCCTTATCCTCAAGATTTGGATTCTTTTCTGCAATAATTTCTTTTACTTTCTCGATAGATTCATGTAAAATCTCTTCCGCATAAATGATATTTCCACTTCTTGTAGATAATTTTCCGCCCTGTAAGCTAACAAGACCATATGGAACATGCACTAAATCTTTATTCCAATCATATCCCATCAACTCAATTACTTTGAACCACTGAGCAAAATGAAGTTTTTGCTCAAGACCCGTAACATAAATACATTTTGAGAAATCATAAGTTTTCTTTCGATATAATGCTGCTGAAATATCACGTGTTGCATACAGCGAACTTCCATCCTTCTTTGTAATTAAACAAGGAGGCATATTATACTCCTCTAAATTTACAATCTGAGCTCCCTCACTCAATGTGATAAGACCTTTTTCTTTTAACTCTTCAATAACTGCATCCATCTTATCATTGTAGAAACTTTCTCCAGCATAAGAATCAAATTCAATACCTAACATATCATAGACGCGTAAAAATTCTTTTAAGCTAATCTCACGGAACCATTTCCAAATAGACAATGCTTCCTCATCTCCGTGCTCCATCTTTGTAAACCAAGCACGAGCCTGATCATTTAGTGAGTCATCTTTTTGTGCTTCCTCATGAAATTTTACATAAATTCTCATAAGAGCAGCTACTCCCTCTTTTTCTACCTCTTCTTTATTTCCCCAATTTTTATATGCAACAATCAATTTTCCAAATTGAGTTCCCCAATCTCCTAAATGATTAATTCTCTCTACTTTATAACCAAGTTTTGTGAGAATTTTATAGAGAGAATTTCCAATAATTGTTGTTCTCAAATGTCCAACATGAAAATTCTTTGCTACATTTGGAGAAGAATAATCAATACAAATTGTCTTTCCCTCTCCCTCTGTACCAGCACCATAATTTTTAGCCGAAGCCTTATCAATAATCTGTTTCACATACATTTCTTTATTTACAAAGAAATTTACATATCCACCTGCAGTCTCCACTTTTTCTAAAAAATCTTGCTCACCAATTTTCTCTTTGATATCCTGTGCAATCATATTTGGAGCTTTTCTAAAAATTTTAGCTAAACGAAAACATGGAAATGCAAAATCTCCCATATCTGCCTTTGGTGGAATTTCTAACAAATTCATCACCTCTTCTGTTGATAATTCTACTATATTACTAGCAATTAATTCACTAATTTTTTCTTTCATTTTCTATCCCTTCCTATATATATCTTATCCACATTTCTCTGAGAAATCTTTAAATCCATCCACATTATTTTCAATAATTGTGGATAATTTCTTAAGATTCCATACAAAATGTGCAATGATCTATTTTTTCTTTATTGGCTAAAATCTCCACCTCTATTCGAAGCTTCTCTTTATTTTTTACATCCACTAAAAATACATCTGCATTCATTTTATTTACAGATGTCTCTATTAAGTTCTGAAGAATTTCCACAATATATTCATTCATAGAAGACTCTGTCTCTTTTTTACTGTCTTCTATATCATAAAGCATCTCCACTTTCTCATATTGTGTCTGAATGAACTGTTGTAAACTCTCTAATGTCTCAGCTAGCGCTGGACTAACAACTATATTGAGCTTCCCTACTTCTTCTGTAACTTGTTCACTTAAACTTTCTTCCATCTCTTTTTCAGATATTTGCTGATTTTTTACTATAAATTCCTCTAATGCATCTAAGTATTTTTGAATTTCATCGGATTCAATATCTATTGTTCCCACTTGCTTTTCTAAATCCTCAATTCGATAATTTAAATTTTTCATTTTTCTATCTTGAAAATTTTCACTCTGAGATGGATAAAAAATTGTATTCAGCGGAGAAAACATTTTCCTTCGCTCGCCACTCTCATCTGTCTGGAATAAAATCTTTCTCTTCTTATTCTTCTCATGCTCAAGCTTTTCTCTCTCGTCCAACAAATCTTTCTTCTTTTTATTTTTTTCCTCAATTTCTTTAGATAAAAATATTTTTAAGCCACTATACATTTCTTCTCTATCTAATAGTTCCATGTATTCACCCGCTTTCCCTATTTTTTATTTAATTAAAACCATTTTACAATTTCCCATAAGTTATCTTACACGAAAACGGTCCGAATGAAAAGATATTTTTTGAAAATATCATTTTTTATTTGTAACTTATCCCATTTTGTCTTATAATAAATTTAATCATTAATTTTAGAAAGGAGCAATTCCATGTCAAAAACAAAAAAAATAGCTACCTTCTCTTTACTGGCCTCCGCCACAAGCTTACCCATGTTTTTTATCAATAAATATATTAATACAGTTTCCACTCGCCGTGATTTACTGTACGCCGACAATGAAAATTATTATAATTGGAGATTTGGACGTATTTTTTATACAAAACAGGGAAATGGATCTCCAATTTTATTGATTCATGATATCACACATTATAGCTCAGAAATTGAATTTAAGAAAAATAAAAAACAACTTTCTAAGCATCACACAGTATATACTCTAGATTTACTTGGATGCGGTCGCTCGGATAAATCTAATATTACTTACACAATCTATCTCTATGTACAATTACTAAATGATTTTGTAAAACAGATTATCGGGTCACCCACTGATATTATAGCTTCTGGAGCATCTTGTAGTATTGCCATTATGGCATGCTACACTGAGACAAACCTCTACAAAAAGCTATTATTAATCAATCCTACTGATTTTCAAAATTTAAATAAAATACCGAATACAACTCTAAGAGCATATAAAAAATTTATCGACTTTCCTCTAGTTGGCAGCTTTGCCTACTATATGTTAAATACAATAGAGAAAACAAAAACAACTGTAAAAAAGCAATTTTATAACCCAAATAAAGTGTCCGAGACGTATCTATTGACATGCTACGAGGCGTCACATACTCAGGGAACAAATTCAAAATATATTTATTCAAGTGTATATTCAAGATATATGAATACCAATATTAGTCATGCTTTACGTGAACTAAATAATAGTATTTATATTATTATGGGAGAGACAGAGCCAAACCATCGAGAGACAATCCATCAATATCTAACACAAAACTGTGCAATTGAGACTTCTATTCTCTCTGCCACAAAGCATTATCCACATCTTGAAAATCCGACAGGCTTTTTAGAAATTTGCAATATATTCTTTTAATATTAATATACTGACTACTTGAACCTTAGATTTATTTAAACTAATCACATAAAATAAATGTTGTGTCTTACAAAATACAAAATCAATTGTAGCGTTAATTCCGATAATTTATATTAACATATCTAATTAAATTTTCGACAGACAATTAGTTAAGTTTCCAAACGCTCAATACTAGATAGCTGGCGCAAAATAATCTTTGCGCCAGCCTCTATTTTTTAGTAGAAATCTTCCTTGCAAAAAGCGGCTCTTTTGAAGGAAGCCCTGCCTTCCTCGGATATTTCTTTGGAGTCTTCCTAATTTTTCTCACTAAAACCATTTTTCTATCAATATCCGTATATGGAAGCCTAAACTGCTCCACTTTTTCTAATTCAGCTCCAAGTACATCAAATGCCTTTCTCACTCCCTGCATCTCTTCATCCACTTTTTCTCCTTTGTATGCTACAAATAATCCACCAATGTGGATAAATGGAACACAGTATTCTCCAAGTGTAGATAAATTCGCTACTGCCCTTGATACGCATAAGTCATACTGCTCTCTATATTCTTCTTTCTTAGCAATATCCTCTGCTCTGCCGTGAATTCCCTCTATCTGCCCTAACTCAAGAGCTTCTATCACTTCATTTAAAAACTTAATTCTCTTATTGAGCGAATCAAGAAGAGTAATCTTTAAATGTGGAAATGCAATCTTTAACGGAATTCCTGGAAATCCCGCCCCCGTCCCTAAGTCCAAAACAGTATGAATTTCTTCCATAGGAACTACCTTGACAATTGATAAACTATCGATAAAATGCTTCTCAATCACATCATAAGGCTCTGTAATAGCTGTCAAATTCATTACTTTATTTTTTTCTACCAATAATTGTAAATATTTTTCAAACTGGTCTATCTGTCTCTCTGACAATATAATTCCTAAATCATTTGCTCTACAAAAAAGAGTTTCTCTCCATTTTTTATCCATTTCATTCACCAACTTTCAGCGAGAAATCTTCTATGCTTTCTCCACAAAAATATTTCTCTTTCTTTTTTATTTATCTCATCTTTTAAATTTTCAGAGAGAGTCTCCACAATTTTCCTCAAAAATCTCTAATTTTTAGAGTCTCTACAATTCTCCTCGAAAATCTCTAATTTTTATCTTCTATTTTCCAGATAAATTAATAATACTGAGATATCAGCAGGTGAAACACCTGAAATTCTGGAAGCCTGTCCGATAGAATGTGGTCGCGTCTCCTCTAACTTTTGAACTGCCTCTTTTCTGAGACTCTTCACTTCGCCATACTTAATATCTTCTGGAATCCATTTATATTCAAGCTTTTTAAACTGCTCTACTTGTCGAATCTGCCTCTTAATATATCCATCATATTTAATATTGATATTTACTTGCTCTATAACATCTCTAGCAAGTGCTTCTCTCTCATCATCGATTGCTTCCAAATCCTCATAACATAGTTCTGGTCTTCGAATCAGTTCAGCCAACGAAACCGCCGTTTTTAGCGGAGTACTATTATGCATCTCTAATAATTGTTGTACTTTTTTATTCGCTCCGACCATTGTCTTTTCCAATCTTGCAATCTCTTCTTTAATGGCTTCTTCCTTTTTGAGCAATCTTTCATATCGCTCCTTATCAATTAGACCAATCTCATATCCGATTTTAGTGAGTCTCAAATCAGCATTGTCCTGTCGAAGCAGCAAACGGTATTCTGCGCGAGAAGTCATCATACGATACGGCTCATGTGTTCCCTTCGTAACCAAATCATCAATCAAAACACCGATATACGCCTGAGAGCGATCTAAAATAATCGGCTCTCTTCCAAGAACTTTTCTCGCAGCATTAATACCAGCGATAAGTCCCTGTGCTGCTGCCTCCTCATATCCAGAACTGCCATTAAACTGCCCTCCGCTAAATAAACCTCTCACTTTTTTAAACTCTAAGGAAGATTTTAGCTCCAATGGATTCACACAGTCATACTCGATCGCATATGCATTCCTTACAATTTTTGCATTTTCCAACCCCTTCACAGAGCGATACATTGCGTACTGCACATCCTCAGGAAGAGAGCTTGACATACCGCCGATATACATCTCGTTTGTAAACTCTCCCTCCGGCTCAATAAAAACTTGATGTCTATTTTTGTCTGAAAACTTCACAACTTTATCCTCAATAGATGGACAATATCTAGGCCCTGTTCCCTCGATTGCTCCAGAAAATAGAGGAGAGCGATGTAAATTCTCTCTAATAATCTCATGTGTCTTCTCATTTGTATAAGTCAACCAGCAAGAAATCTGCTCTCTCTTAATATCTTCCTCTGTATTTGTGAAACTAAATGGAACAATTTTTTCATCCCCAAACTGCTCCTCCATTTTCGAAAAATCAATGGACCTTTTATCAATTCTCGCTGGCGTTCCCGTCTTAAAGCGATACATCTCCACGCCAAGTTTCTTAATGGAATCTGTCAAAAATCTCGCTGGCGATAATCCATTTGGACCAGTCTCATTGCTCACATCTCCGTAAATACATCTCGCTCTCAAATAAGTTCCAGTCGCCAAGACGACTGTCTTTGCCTCATACGTAGCTCCAGAATAAGTTTTTACTCCCTTAATTTGACCATCCTCCACTAAAAGCTCTGTCACTTCAGCCTGACGAACTGTCAAATGCTGCGTATTTTCCAATGTCATTCTCATATATCTAGAATACTCTGCCTTGTCGGCCTGCGCTCTTAGGGAATGAACGGCTGGTCCCTTTGATTTATTTAACATTTTTGATTGAATATAGGTTTTATCAATATTTTTTCCCATCTGACCGCCAAGTGCGTCAATCTCTCTCACAAGATGTCCCTTCGAGCTTCCACCTACGTTTGGATTACATGGCATCAACGCAATACTATCAATGCTCACTGTAAATACGATAGTCTCACATCCAAGTCTTGCTGCTGCCAGCGCCGCCTCGCATCCCGCATGGCCTGCTCCTACCACTATGACATCATATTTTTCTTCTACAAAAGCCATTTTTTTCTCCTTACTTACCCATACAAAATTCTTGGAATATTTTATTTACTAAGTCTTCCTCCAGAGACTCTCCTATAATAAATCCTAATTGCTCATAAGCATTCATCAAATCAATAGATAGAAAATCTTCTGGCATACCATCTTTAAAACTTTGCTCTGCTAGTATAATACTCTCCAACGCATTTTGCAATGCTGTTTTATGCCTCATATTAGTGATACAAACCTCATTTTTAAAGGAAATTTCTCCCTGGAAAAACATTTCTTTTATTTTCTCATATAAAAGATCCATTCCCTCCTCTAATTTTGCTGATATCTCTATGACAAAATCTCCAAATACAGCTTTTATTTTCTTATCATCCACTTTCTTTTCCAAATCTGATTTATTGAATAAAACGATAACTTTTTTCTCTTTAATTAATTCTATAATTTTCTCATCATTTTTTTCGAGCGGTCTTGAGGAATCCACAACATACAAAATCAAGTCTGCATCTTCAATCCACATTTTTGCTCTATCCACACCGATTTTTTCCACAATATCCACAGTGTCATGAATACCTGCTGTATCGATAATATGCAGAGGAATTCCCTGCAAAAATACAGTTTCTTGTAGACTATCCCTCGTTGTTCCAGCTACCTCTGTCACAATTGCTCTCTCCTCTCCCACCAACACATTTAGAAGAGAAGATTTTCCGACATTTGGTTTTCCGACAATACAAGTTTTAATACCATCTTGCATAATTTTTCCGTCATCTGAGGTGTCTAAAAGTCTTTCAAGTTCTTTTTTGCACTGTCCAATTTCTCTCTCAAATCTCTCGCTATTATCTTCTATATTGATATGTTCAGGGTCATCTAAAGCAGATTCAATAAATGCAACATGATATAATATCATTTCTCGCAGCTTTATCACCTTATCTTTCACACTTCCCTTTAACTGCTTCATTGCATTGTCAATTGCCATCTCATTTTGCGAGTGAATCAAATCCATAACAGCCTCTGCCTGAGATAAATCTAACCTTCCATTAAAGAAGGCTCTTTTTGTAAATTCTCCTGGCTCGGCAGGTCTTGCCCCCATCCTAAAAATTAATTCTAAAATCTTTTTTAGAAGAACAACACCCCCATGACATTGAATCTCTACGACATCCTCCGCTGTATAACTATGAG
>Ga0129308_1002809_pt1 | contig 13799 bp, 10 predicted proteins | sample L827metagenome_FD_94440 | JGI IMG/M metagenome (GOLD analysis project Ga0129308, IMG submission 94440) | Ring-tailed lemur group fecal microbial communities from Wisconsin, USA - L827 metagenome | ecosystem: Host-associated > Mammals > Digestive system > Large intestine > Fecal | place: USA...
CCATTTTACCCTGTTTGTCTTAATTCATGTATAAGTATTCAATTTTCATTGCAAAAATCCAGTTCCGATGGATTTTTCCCTGTTTGGAATCAGAATTGCGAACTTGTTTCGCAATTACCTATCGGGTTATACGTACAAAAAGGGACAAGTTCAACCTGCCCCTTTTCCTTCATGATCAGGCAGCCTTCCGCCCGTCTTTCCTTCTGTTCACTGTCTGAAAATCCGTCAGCGGCAGCTGCTTTTTACGCATTAAACGGTCATGATCTCTTTGGACTTTATCTCCACAAGCTTGTCCACATCCTTGCTGAATTTATCCGTCAGTTTCTGCAGCTTATCTTCAAGCTCTTTGACCGCATCCTCAGAAACATCTTCCTTGCCAAGCTTCTTTAAATAATCATTGCCGTCGCGGCGGATATTACGAACCGCTACCTTAGCATCCTCGCCTTTTTTCTTAACATCCTTCACCAACGCTTTACGGCGCTCCTCCGTCACTTCCGGGAAAACCAGGCGGATTACAGAGCCGTCATCAGAAGGAGTAATTCCGACATCAGAAGCCATAATCGCCTTCTCAATCGCCTTGATCAGAGCCTTATCCCAGGGGGCGATCTGAATCATTCTCGGTTCGGGAACAGTGATATTGCCCACCTGCTGAAGCGGTGTAGGCGTTCCATAGTAATCCACTCTGATCTTATCCAGTACATGCGGATTAGCACGACCCGCACGAATTGTCTGATAATCTGCTTCCAGATGCGCATACGCTTTCTGCATTCTCTCTTCAAACTGTTTCAATCTCTCGTCCATCATAAGCCTCCCTTTATTATACGGTCACTTTCGTCCCGCTGAATTTACCGTTTACCGTGTTCACAATGCTGTTCTCCTCATTCAGGCCGAATACCCACATGGGCATCTTATTGTCACGGGCCAGAATGGAAGCCGTCATATCCACCACCTGAAGATTTTTGTCAATCACTTCCTGAATGGACACTTCATCATACTTCTTCGCATCAGGATTCGTTCTGGGATCATCATCATAAACGCCATCCACCGCCTTGGCCAGCAGAATCACATCCGCTTCCACCTCAATCGCGCGCAGCACAACACCCGTATCTGTCGAGAAATAGGGATGTCCTGTGCCGCCTGCAAAGAACACTACCATTCCCTTTGCGAAATACTTATTCGCCCGGTCCTTGGAAAACAGCTTCGTGAAGGAACCGCATTCAAAAGGCGTCAGGATATTCGTCATCATTCCCACTGAACGGAAAATCTCAGAAACATAAATGCAATTCATCACAGTGGCCAGCATTCCGATCTGATCAGCCTTCGTTCTGTCAATATTCTCGCTGGTACGCCCTCTCCAGAAATTGCCGCCGCCGATCACGATGCCTACCTGCGTGCCCGCATCCACCAGCTGCTTCACCTGTAATGCCACCGCCCTGACGGTGGGTTCATCAAAGCCCTGCTTCTTATCTCCGGCCAGAGCTTCACCGCTTAATTTCAATAAAATTCTCTGCATCCTGCCACCTTCCGCAGCCCGAATCCCGGCCGCTTATCGATCTTCCAGCATGACAGACCATCCCGTTGGCTGTCACCTTCTAGCGACAGTATACCATAGTTTTTGAGGAACGAAAAGTGAAAATTATCTAAAGAGAAAAAGTCGTTCATCACAATTCAGAGCACAGTGATGAACGACTTTCTTCGGTTCTATTTTTAACCAGCGATCTGCAAACCGGACAGATCCTCAAAAATTACTGTTTCTTCGCTCTCTTCCTTCTGATCGTCACTATTGCAATTCCTGCAACTGCCGCCGCAAGGAAAATCACATACACTGCTGCCATAGCCAGGGAATCATCTCCGGTTCTCACACGTGCACCAAGGACACCTCTCATCGCGCCAAGTACTCCCTGCGCGCCGCCGCGGATCGCTCCCAGTACTCCGGCCCGATTATCCTCAGAAGGATTGTATTCACCAGAATCTCCGGAATCACCCGGATCACCATCTCCCGAGTCTCCGTTTTCATCCGGCGTTGTAACCGGTGTAGTGCTTTCTGTCTCCTCAGTTTCAGGTGTGGTGCTTTCTGTCTCCTCGGTTTCAGGTGTAGTGCTTTCTGTCTCCTCGGTTTCAGGTGTAGTGCTTTCTGTCTCCTCGGTTTCGGTTGAAGTCTCCGGTATCAATCTGTTTGTGATATCATAACCGTTCACAACCGTCTCATAACCGTCAACAACATTCTCTGTGACCGTATAACTGATTTCAACACCGGCTTTGTACCTGGGCAGATTCAGGAAACTCCAGCTCCAGCCATCTTCTTCCGTTACCGTGCGGCTGTCAATCTGTGTACCATCCGCAAGAAGATTGACCACAATGCTCACAGGTCTTAAGTTATCCCTGTTATCATTGTCATCCCAGATCTTATGCCCGTTGATGTCAAGGCTCTCGGCTCTATGCGTATTGGTGATCGTCACAATATCCCCATCCACATTGTAGGATGTAATATAGCCGGTGACTTCTCCCACCTCCACAACATCATACTTCACTTCCTGCCCATCTTTCATCTTGTCAAGATTATTCCAGGTATAAGTCCAGTTGTTCTCTGCATTCAGCACTACTGCGCCGCCCAGATTTTCATCGTTTGCTTTTAACTGTACTGTTATGCTCTCCGGACGAAGGCCATCCTGATTGTTGTTATCATCCCAGACCTTGGTTACGGTCTTGCTGACGCTTCCGGGAATATGGGTATTCTCAACATCAAATCCGGTTACAACTGCCTCATAGCCCTCAACTGCAATCTCTTCAATCGCATACACGATTTCCACACCGGCTTTGTACTTCGGAAGATCTTCGAATGTCCAACTCCAGCCGTCTGCTTCCGTAACAGTCTTTTCTGCAGCCTTAACGCCGTCTGCCCAAAGGATCACTGTAATGCTTTCAGGGCGGATGCCGTCCTGATCGTTGTTATCAGTCCAGGTCTTGGTACCGCTTACGTCAACCGTTTCAGGAGTATGACTGTTAGTAATCGTAAAGCTGTCATCACTGTAGCTTGTCGTATATCCTTTCACGGTGCCGATTTCTTCCACTGTGTAGGTCACCTTCTGGCCGTCCTTTTTCTCCGGCAGGTTTTCCCACGTATAGCTCCAGTTATTTCCGGCGTTCAGCTCTACTGCATTTCCTTCATTTGCTCCGTTCGCCTTCAGCTGTACACTGATCGACTCCGGACGAAGGCCATCCTGATCGCTGTTGTCATCCCAGACCTTCTTGACAGTCTTCCCAACCGTTCCGGGGGTATGACTGTTAGTAATCGTAAAGCTGTCATCACTGTAGCTTGTCGTATATCCTTTCACCGTGCCGATTTCTTCCACAGTGTAGGTCACCTTCTGGCCGTCCTTTTTCTCCGGCAGGTTTTCCCACGTATAGCTCCAGTTATTTCCGGCGTTCAGCTCTATTTCATTTCCTTCATTTGCTCCGTTCGCCTTCAGCTGTACCTTGATTTCAGGAGGTCGTATTCCATCCTGGTTATCATTATCATCCCAAATCTTTATAACAGTTTTGCTGATCGTCTCAGGTTTATATTCGTTTTCAAACGCTGCAGTATCATAAATCGCCGTATCATTGTCTTTCGTATACTCTACCCGGCTTTCCAGTTTTCCGGCATTTTCACTTACAATAACCTTTACCGTATAAATACTGTCATCATAACTATATCCGTCTTCATTTCCCTGCTCTTCCACGATCTTATAAATATAAGTCCCGACAGCAGTAAATTTCTGACTTGTGAAGTTTGCGCTTCCGCTTCCGGTTATTGTCTGCGTATCAATCAGATTTTGATCTGCCACACTATCTTTATAAAGCCTGAACGTAAATGTGCTGGCAACTGAAGGACTGCCCAAAACGGTTTTCGTAACACTGAACGACGGATCTACTTCCTGCGCTACGGGACGATTAATTACGGCAGCGCCGTTATTCACATGTGCGGTTTGGTCTTTGATCACTGAAACAGTGAATATTGTATCTGTCTTTGCATAGCCTGCGGGCGCCGTAAGCTCCTTCACATAATAGGTTCCTTCCGGCAGCTTCCCGCTTTTGGCATATCCGTTTCCATCGGTGACCATTTCTCCGGCTTTCTGACTGCAGCCCTGATCCTGATAGATAGCAAAAACAGCACCTGCCAGCTTATTATTCTGATCATCCGTCTTCTTTACATCAATATAACCGCCGTCTGTGATACGCGTGTTGGTAAACTTATATACATACTCATCACCGTTCTTTTCTACCGAAGTGCTGACGGAATATCCGTTTATCGCAACCTCTTCAATTTCATAAATATACTCATTGCGCTGTGCATCATATTTCCAAAGATCCGGCATCGAATCCTGACCGCTCTGTACCGTATAGCTTTCCCCGCTATTCTGAAGTACTCTGTTCACAGTGCCGATCCGCTTTCTCTCTCCGCCATCAATCTTTCGATATACATTAAAGGTCAATTCCCTGGACTTATCACCGTCTCCCGGATTCTCCCAATATTTTATGATTCTCAAGCGCACTTTACTGTTTATGAGCGTATTGGTGATCACTCCGCCATTCACGTAGGACGTATACCCGTTGGGTACCTTTGTTTCTTCTACAAAGTAGACATTCTCATATCCGTTGAAATCCTTTTCCGGCAGATTGGTAAACGTATATACATAATCAGACGAACCTTCCGCAAAAACAAGAGGATTGGAAACAGCATTACCATCCTTATCGACAGTAACCTTCTGCTTGCTGCCGTTCAACTTTCCATCGGCATCCCGCCCTTTTACATATAAAGTCACTTCTATCTCCGGGTGGCTGTCAAGTCCGTCATTCCAAATCTTCTCCACAGTAAACTCGCCTGAGCCGCCCAGATCCACATCACTCTTGTGAGATTCACCACCACCATGGTTCGCTATGGAAGCAATGATACTTCCATTCACCTGTCTGAAATTCACCGTTGCTCCAGGCGCAACAATCGTGCCGTTCCAATAGTCGTCATTTAAAGTAAGTGATCCGTTAAAAGGCTTTGCCGCACCGCTCTCCTGTTGGATAAAATTCCAGATTACGTTTGTACTATAGGAAGCGTTCACCTCAGCAGTTGTCCGCCCATCCACCGATATCCTGCTCTTACTTAGCACGGCATCCGAAGGTGCATCCGTCATATCGACATTAATAACAACGCTTCGTGCTCCATTCGTTGTGATGATCAGATCGTTGCTTTCCACATACGTCCGCAGCTGCTCCCAGGTAATATTAAGTACGACATCTTCTCCGCTTTTCTCCACAGGGACAGTCAACTCATACCGCTGAACATGTTCCGGCTTTTGAAACTCCACTCCTTCTGTACTATTTAACTTTCCCAACTCTTTTGAATAAGTTGAAACATTTTCCAACTCTCGGTCAATATCCAGAAAGACCGTCTCCTCATCTGCAATAAAACATTTTTCAGGAGTAATCTGTAAGGTATAGCTTTCGTTCCGATAAATTACCTCTCCATTTTCCCGGCGCACATTTCCATTCCCATCCAGTTCTGGACATATTATTGTAACAGAACCATTGGTATAAGAAACTATCTTTGTAAACGCACCAAGTACCGCATAATCAGCCTTTATCGTATTGATGTTTTGCATCGGATAGCCAAGATACACCACATCATTTCCGGAAACCTCAAATTTACCGGCATTTCCAAAATCATGACCGATGCCGAATATATTCGCTGCTATATTACCATTGATATGGCTGCCCGATGTCACGGTTTTCGCAAATATATGGAAGTCAAAGGCAGCAAGAGGAACCTTCTGTCCATCGGCTGTCGTCATCACCACGTTTCCGGCTGATTCATATGCTGCTTTAATGACATTCGTTTTCTCTATATCCACGGAATACAGCACATACACAGAAAAATGTGTCGTTTCTACAGACGCCTCATTGCTGCTGCCATTTCCCATGATTTCCACATTACCGCTATCAGCAACATGAGCGACCTCCACTACGCCATTATCCGTATCCATTGCAATATCCGAGAAAGTTACAACCACTGATCCGTCCGGCTGTACCTCTTTTCCATCGACGATCAGAGTAATATCAAAGGCTTTTACATCCTTTATGACAACCTCTTTGCTATTTTCAATCGCTTCGACAACAGCATCATCGCTCACCCTGGTCGCTCTGACCTGTGTACCGGGAGGCAGAACACTGTTATCCGCTGCAGACACATTGATCGACACACCGCCGCATACCGTGCTGATGGAGGTAGGACCTTCCGTCTTGCTGGATTCCACCAGCCTCCACTCGCCGGAGAAGGACACGTCCTCGATCTTTTCACCGTTGATGTAAAAGCGTCCGTTTAAGTTGTCAACATTATCGGTATTTTCATTGATGTAACCGGAGAAGGAAAGCTTCACCTTTTTACCGGCTTCAATCTCATCAATCGTCCATGTCACGGTCTGTCCGTCGATGTCCGCGCCGTCGGATCCATTCTCAATCGTAATGATGGAAGGGATAACCGCTGTCACTTCAATATCCTTTGCATCGGCATTTTCAGACTGGTTCTCCACAACGAGGGAATAACTCATATTCACCTTTTTGCTGAAAATCCATCTGCTCGCCTTCTGTTCTACGCTGCCGGACAAAACTGCTTCCTCAGTCTCCTCAGTTTCTGTTTCGGTAGCCGTTTCAGTTGTCTCTTCCTCAGTAGATTCCGTTTCCTCTGTTTCTGTGGTCTCCTCTGTGGCGGTTTCCGTTTCTTCTGTCTCCGCTGTTTCCTCTGTATAAGTTTCCGTCTCTTCCGCTTCTGATATCTCTTCTGCAGAGGTTTCCGTTTCTTCTGTCTCTGTTGTTTCTTCCGTAGAAGATTCTGCTTTATCTGCCTCTGCAGTTTCTTCAGTGCTCTTTGATTCTTCTGTTTCCTCCGTGCTGCTTTCAACTGCTTCCGACTCATTGGAATCTTCACTGCCCTGTATCACTTCGGCCCCGGTTGTTTCTTCTCCGCTTTCCGTCTCCGCCGCCTCCGATCCGATTTCAACCGTTTCTTTCGCTGCAGATTCTTCTGTCTCTGCAGCTGCTGTACTTACTTCTGTTTCCTCTGTAACCGTTACATCCGTTTCAGCCGGTGTCTCTACAGTTTCCGTTTCAGGAGTGACTTCTGTAGTCTGCACCTCGGGTACATCGTCAGACGATTCCTCTGCAAGGCTCTCCTGATTTTTCAGCTGCTCCATCAAAACCCGACAGTTCTCCTGCAAAAATCTTTCCTTTTCCTCATCTGAACCCAGTTCCAGAGCCCTTGCACAAACAGGACAATTCTCTTCAATATCCTCCGGTACACACGCATCTGTACAAATACATACAAACTCCGTTATAGCTTCCGGCTGTTCAATATCATCTTCCTTTTCCTCAGAAAGCAAATCCACGTCTGCCGCAGGTACTTCCACCGGCTCCTGACCGGCATCCAATACCTCCACAGCCTCCGATTCTTCCGGGACGGACCCTTCTGAAGACTTTTCATCTGAAGGAAGGCTCTCATGACATTCTATATCCGTCTTTTCTTCCTCATCGGCTTCCCCAACACCTTCAGCGACTTCCTCCACCTCCGGCACTTCTTCCTTAGGGCTCTCCTCTTCTTTTGAAACGACATCCTCTATGGGTGCCGCCTCTTCCGAATAAGATTCCTCGGCTGTTTCATTCGCATTCACAAATTCCGGTGTCATATTCATAAAAATAATGGACAACGCCAAGATGACAACCAGAACTTTCTTCATCTGTCCAAACAGCTTTTTTCTCATCCTTCTCCTCCTTCAGATCTCTTATCTGCAGCATGAAACGCACAAAATTCACACGATTTTATACTATCAGTATACATTTTACTAACTTAATGCTATCGCAAAGTACAAAAAAATTCAATACATTGCATTATTTTTTTGTAAAGTTTATCAATAATTACCAAAAAATACCTTTTTTTAAAATTTCGTACAAACAATTTGTATTGCTGATTTAACCAACAAAATTCATCATATTAACGTACAAAAGCAAAACAAATTGTCAAATTATTTTCTTTTTCCTCATCTTGTGATACAATGAAGCATAATGGCGAACCAAAGGTGAGCCATTATGCTTCATTATTATTTGAAATATGCCAGAAAGGATTTACATGTATAGAAATATCTGCAAATTAATGATTCCTCTGCTCTTTTTTCTTTCGCTATGCGGCTGCTCGGGCGAGGATACACTGAAAGCGCCGGAGCCCGGAAGCGGACTGCGCGGAAGCACTATCCAGATTCTTGAATCCTCTGCGGACGGGATTCTCACCTGCGAAAATGATCTGGTTGCTCTGGATGCATCAAATACGGATCAGGGCTACATCATGCTGAAATGGTTAAAAGAACAGCATAAAATCAAGCTTCAGGTCACAGGCCCGACCAATATAACCTATACCTATAATGTTCCCTCAGATGGACAATGGCACACTTTTCCTCTGACGGAAGGAAGCGGAAAATATCAGCTGAATGTATTTGAAAATGTATACGAAGATCAATATTCACAGGTATTTACCGATTCGGTCAATGTTTTGCTCTCTTCGGAACAGCTTCCGTTTTTATACCCGAACGAGTATGTTAATTTCAATGAACTGACACAGGCTGTTCAGATTGCGTCAGTACTGTCAGAAAGTGCAGATGATGACATAGATGTCATTTCCTATATTTTTTATTACGTGGTGACCAACATTTCCTATGATTATGAAAAGGCTTCCACTGTAAGAAGCGGATATATCCCCGATGTGGATGAGACCCTGCAATCCGGAAAAGGTATTTGTTTTGACTATGCCGCTCTCATGGCATGTATGCTGAGATCCCAGAAAATACCCACAAGACTTGACATCGGCTACATCGGAGATGTCTACCACGCCTGGATATCCACCTGGGTGGAAGATCAGGGATGGGTTTATAACATTATTGAATTTGACGGCACTTCCTGGAATATGATGGATCCGACCTTTACATCGGAGAGCCGGGGCGCAGACTTAACCAGCTATATCAATAACGATGACAGCTATTTCGTAAAGTATTCTTACTGAAAAGCTTCCTTATTATAATGTAAAAAGATAACAGTTCAGAAATCCTGAACTGTTGCATGAAAGGATTCAATATGATGTCCAAGAAGAACAACCTGCTATCCAATTCTGAAATTTCCGCCTTCTGCGCTCAGATGGCCCTGATCTTAAAATCCGGCATTTCTCCTTCCGAAGGAATTTCCATTCTCGGTGCGGAATCCGGCGGAGACTCGCAAAAGATCTTTTCCGATCTTTCTGCATCGCTGGAACTCGGCGACTCTCTCGGTCAATCAATGAAAAAATCCGGTGTTTTTCCCACCTATGCCTGCGATATGACGGAAATAGGTGTTTTATCCGGCAGAACGGATGAGGTCATGGAAGCTTTAGCCGCTCATTACGAGCGGGAGGAGGAAACAGCTTCCGCGATCAGAAGTGCCGTCACCTATCCGGCAGTCATGATCGGCATGCTGTTCGCCGTCATACTGGTGCTCATAACCAGGGTGCTGCCGATTTTTAATCAGGTCTTTAAGCAGCTCGGCAGTGAACTCACCGGCCTCTCCAGAGCATTGATGAATATTGGCAATGTTATCAGCCGTTATTCTATTATATTCATTTTGCTTCTGATTTTCCTTGTTGCTGTCATTTATTTTCTCTGCGCAACAAACCGTGGCCTCACAATGCGCCAGCATTTATTTTCAAAAATCCCTCCGATTCGAAAGCTCCAGGAACAGCTTTCGGCCGGGCGGTTTGCCGATGGCCTTTCCATCGCCCTGTCCAGCGGCCTTCCGCTAGAGGACAGCATCCAGATGGCCGCCCGCCTTGCGGATGATCCCGTAACCCGGGAGAAAATTCAAAAATGCCGGGAGGCCTATCAATCGGGCTCAACTTTTTCGGAAGCAGTCCTTTCTGCACAGCTTTTTTCAGGAATCTATGCCCGCATGCTTGCCGTTGGCTATATGACCGGTTCTACTGAAACTGTGCTTCGGAAAATTGCGGATCAGTACGCTTCCGAAACCGACGAACGCATTTCCCATATGATAACGATTCTGGAACCCACTCTTGTGGCCATCCTTTCCTGTATTGTAGGGCTTATCCTCTTATCCGTCATGCTGCCTTTGCTCGGCATCATGTCCAGCGTAGGGCTGTATTAATATGGGAGGTAAAATAATGTCCAAAAAATTTCATTTCAATCCCAGGCTGCTTGGCTCAGTTCTGGTATTCCTTCTGCTGTTTGGCCTGTTTTACCGCAACATGAATTCCGTATCGGAAAATACTTCAGCAGAGCAAAAGCGCAGTCTGGAGGAGGCTCTTAATCGAAATATTGTCCACTGTTACATAACGAATGGTTTTTATCCGGAGAGTCTGGAATATCTGATGTCCAACTATCCCATTGCTTATGACGACAGCCTTTTTATCATTCACTATCAGCCTGTGGCTGCCAATCTCATGCCCGATGTTACAGTCATCGAAAGGAAATGATCGTTATGACAAAATTCCATCGCTCTAGCCGGCAGCATACCGTGGATTTTCTGTTCACGCTTTCACTGCTGGGCGTATTTGCCATTACCGCCGTGCTCGTCACGCTTTTTGGAGCCAATACATACGAGAAAATTGTGAAGCAATCACGCTGTACTTATGAAACAACCAATTCCCTCTCCTATGTACGTGAAAAAATACGGCAAAATGATACTTCTGCCGGCATTTCCATCATACAGCTTGAAGACCATGACGTTCTGGAAATCCAAAGCACAGCAAACGGACTCAGTTTTGTTACCTATATCTATTTTCTGGATGGCGAATTGAAAGAGCTATACCAGCCCCAGGGTGATCCACTGCCGCTTTCCTCCGGCCAAAGCATCCTCACTCTGCACGGATTTTCCATGGAACAACTGACAGACAGCCTTTTCCGCTTTACCGCCTTTGATGAGAACGGTCATAGCGATGAAATAGTTGTAAATGTAAACAGCCACCTTTAAAAGGAAAAATTTATGAAACAAAAATCAAAATCCGGCCTCTTTTTGATGGAACTCATCCTCTCCATCCTGATTTTTTCTCTGTGCAGCGCTGTATGCGTACAGCTTTTCGTGCAGGCGCACCTGACAGAGCAGCGGGCCTCTGATCTCTCAAAAGCAACACTCCTGTGTGAAACCACAGCAGCCATGATTCAATCCGGGGAAAATTCCCCCGAAATGGAACCTTCTTTTTATGATTCCACTTTTCAGCCCTGCGATGCTTCGGATGCAGTCTGGCAACTGACGGTTTCCACATATTCGTCTGAAAATGTCCCATGTGTACACATCTGTGTCACAGACTGGGACTCCATACAAGCAGTTTCAGACAGCTACTCGCCATCCGTTCTCTATGAAATCTATGCCGGATACTGAGGAATATCATTATGAAAACAAAAAAACAATCCTTTGTTCAGGCCGGGCTTCCGTCACTGCTGGTCATCTTCATCGTGTTATGCCTGGTGACTTTTGCCGTCCTGTCCTACGTGAGCGCCATGCGCGATTATTCCCTTTCCCGAAAAACTGCCGACCGAACGCAACTATACTACGAGGCAGACCTGAATGCGCGCAAAGAGCTGAATTCCATAGAAAACCAGCTGTATGACATTTACAGGAACCTTCCGCAAAAAGAAGAAAGTCTTTTTCTGCAGGAGTGCCGGAAAGCCTTTCCCGATATGAACGGCAATCTTCTCAGCTTTCAGCTCCCTTACGGCGAATCCCAGGGGCTCTTCGTAGAACTGTCGCTGCTGCTGCCTCAATCGGATGAAGACGCCCTGTATCAAATCACGAAATGGCAGGTAATCACTACTGCCGACTGGAATGCGGATGATTCCCTCCCCGTGTTTCAGCTGCACTGAAAAGCAGCATTTCACTCACTATAAAGGAGAATTACCATGGATCTGATCACTTTACTCACCGATGCGGTCAAGGATAACGCTTCCGACATCTTCATTGTGGCCGGCCGCCCTTTTTCCTATAAAAAGAACGGCACCGTTATCCGCGTCGGCAATCCCCTCATGCCGGACGATACAAAAGCGCTCATCAGCAGCATCTATGAGCTGGCAGGCAACCGTGAAATTGAGCATTTTCTGAAGCACGGTGATGATGATTTTTCTTTTGCCATTCGCGGACTGGCACGTTTTCGTTCCAGCGCCTACATGCAGCGAGGTTCGCTCGCCGTTGTTATCCGTGTCATCAATTTCAGCCTGCCCAATCCCGTGGAGCTCGGCATTCCTGAATACATTCTTCATCTGGGGGAAATTTCCAAGGGCATGATTCTGGTCACAGGCCCTGCCGGAAGTGGGAAATCGACCACCCTCGCCTGTATTATCGATTACATCAATCAGAACAAGGAATACCATATCATCACACTGGAAGATCCTCTGGAATTTCTTCATTCTCATAAGAACAGCATCGTCAGTCAGCGTGAAATATCAGCTGACACCGACAGCTACCTGGCGGCTCTGCGCGCTTCCCTGCGTCAAAGCCCCGATGTCATCCTGCTCGGTGAAATGCGCGACTATGAGACGATCGATGTTGCGATGACTGCAGCAGAAACCGGACATCTCCTTTTCTCCAGCCTGCACACCCTGGGCGCCGCCAAAACCATTGACAGAATTATCGACGTTTTTCCTGCAAACCAGCAGCATCAGATCGCGTTACAGTTGTCCATGACCCTCCAGGCTGTGGTTTCTCAACAGCTGGTTCCTTCCGTTGACGGCGGAAGAGTGCCCGCTTTTGAGATCATGACTCTGACCCCTGCCATCCGCAATATGATTCGTGATGGAAAAATTCCTCAGATTGACGGTCTGCTAAATGGACCTGCTTCTCCCGGCATGATTTCCATGGATCAAAGCCTCTTAAACCTTTACCGGGCAAACAAAATAACACAGGAAACCGCGCTGAGCTTTTCTTCCAACCCCGAATTGATGAAGCGGAAGCTCTCCCTCTGATTAAAAAAAGCGCTGACAAAAAGCCCTCCATCAAAACATACATATCCGGAGAGCTTTTTAATTTGCTTTTTTGTCATTTTCATACAAGAACAAACATTGTAATATTCTATTCTTTTTAGTATAATGTATAGCAACACTGTTTTGTTATGTAGCAATATGATAACGCACCATTTTTAACAGGGAGGTTTCATATGTCAGGCCTTAAAGAAAAAATTTTCTGCCCCATGTCCGCAGAACATGAAAACGCATATCTCTCGACCTGCGCAGAACGGATTCTCCACTATGACGGGATTTTTCTTTTCATTATCGTTGTAATACAGATATATAATATAATATATGCACTTCTATATACTCAGGGCAGATTACATACGACCGCGAGCAGGGTTTATACTGTACTCTATCTCCTTCTGCTTTTCTTTACCATCGCAGGACTCATCCTGCAGAACTATTTGAGAAAGAGTTTTCCCCAAAAGGTAAAGTTTACTGTCCGTCTTCAAAAGATTTACGGTTTTATTCTTCTGCTGTGGGGTGCCTGTATTACGCTTTATGATCAGAGAGTGTCAAACAATATCAGCGTTTATGTCATCATCTCTCTCTCGGTAGCTGTACTGGTTTATTTCACCCCGCTGGAATCTATTGCCGCATATATCTTTTTCCTGATTGTTCTGACTTTGTTCCTGCCCTTTTTTCAGGAGCAGCCGCGGGACAACTATGGAGCATATGTCAATATATCGGTTGTTACCCTGATGTCCATTTTTATCAGCGCTTACCGCGCGCTCTCTGACA
>Ga0129308_1002810_pt1 | contig 13795 bp, 9 predicted proteins | sample L827metagenome_FD_94440 | JGI IMG/M metagenome (GOLD analysis project Ga0129308, IMG submission 94440) | Ring-tailed lemur group fecal microbial communities from Wisconsin, USA - L827 metagenome | ecosystem: Host-associated > Mammals > Digestive system > Large intestine > Fecal | place: USA...
ACACTATGGGCGATATTGCACGTTTTTCCATTGATTACGAGGACTGTCTCTTTAAAATGTTCGGAGTCAACGCCGAGCTGCTCATAGACCACGCGTGGGGGTATGAGCCTTGTACTATTGCGGATATTAAGGGGTATCGTCCCGAAAATAGCAGTATATGCTCCGGACAGGTGCTTCAGGAGCCTTGCAGCTTTGAGCAGACAAGACTTATAGTCCGTGAAATGGCGGATATGCTGTCTCTCGAGCTGGCGGAAAAGGGACTTGTGACAAGTCAGATAACGCTTACCATAGGCTATGACATTAAGAACCTGACAGATGATAAAATAAAAAATATCTATTCGGGCGAAGTAAAAACCGATCGCTACGGCAGAAAAGTTCCGAAGCATGCTCACGGGACTGCTAATTTAAGCAGAAAAACGGCGTCATCACGGCTTATAACAGACGCAGTTACCAATCTTTACGAAAAAATAACTAACGGCAGTCTTTTGATAAGGCGGATAACGTTGACTGCGAATAATATAGTTGCCGAAAGCTCTGATGATAGTGAAAACGGTTTTGAACAGCTTGATTTTTTCACCGATTACGAAGAAAAGGAGCGAATTCGCCGACAGGAGGAGCAATGCCTTGAACGTGAGAAAAAGCAGCAGAGGGCGATACTGGATATTAAGCGGAAGTTCGGCAAAAATGCCATTATCAAGGGCATGAGCTTGCAGGAGGGCGCTACGGCAAGAAGCAGAAACGATCAGATAGGCGGTCATAAGGCATGAAAAATTATGATGATATTATAGAGCTTCCTCGTCCGAGATCGGAATATCCGAGAATGTCGCGGCATGACAGAGCGGCTCAGTTTTCGCCTTTTGCCGCGCTTACGGGATATGAGGACGAAGTTGAGGAGACTGCGCGAATTACGGATAGCCGTATCGAAGCGGACGAGGACAGAGCTGCAAGGATCAACGACAGTCTAAGGTATATAGCCGAAAATATATACGATCTCCCCAAAGCCGAAGTAACTTATTTTGTTCCCGATGAAAGAAAATCAGGAGGAAAATATATCAAGGTCATCGGAGAGATACGTCTGCTTGAAGAATATGAATCGGCTGTTATTTTTAAGGACGGCAGAAAAGTCCCGATAAAGGATATATATGAAATTAATTTAATTAAAGGGAAGGATAAAGATGTCTAAAAAGGAATTGGTAAAAAGATATGTTTTATGCGCTGTAAGCTTATTTGTTTCAGCGCTTGGGGTCGCTCTTACAAAGCACGGAGAATTGGGAATGTCTCCCATTTCTTCGGTTTCAAATATTCTGAGCCTTAAATTCACACAGCTTTCGCTCGGCAGCTGGCTTATCATCTGGAACTGTATTCTTATAGCAGGTCAGGTGATCGTCCTGCGCAAAAAATTTCAGCCCATACAGCTGCTCCAGATACCGCTTTCCTTTTTGTTCGGTTGGTTTACGGATATCTGCATGATGATAGTTGAGCATATTCCGGCGGACTTATACATAGTTAAAATGTTGATGGTAATATCGGGTATAGTTGTGCTCGGATTCGGCATATCTCTTGCTGTGACGGCTAATGTAATCATGAATTCGGGTGAAGCGTTCGTCAAGGCTGTTTCCGATGTATCGCAAAAGCAGTTCGGCAATATGAAAATAGTTTTTGATATATTCTGCGTTGTTTTATCCATAATATTGTCGATGATATTTTTTGATATGAAGATTCTCGGAACTCGCGAAGGTACGGTAATATCTGCGCTGTTTACGGGATTTACGGTGAAATTTTTTACAAAAGCTACAAGAGAGCCATTGGAAAAGTTATTGACAAAATGAACGGACTCTCAGACCTGTTCAAAAGTCCGCTCGTCTTTCGGCAGAAATTTCGTTTTTCTTCGATTTTCGGGAATGCCGTATGGCTTATACTGATTTTGTTAAAAAACAATTCTGCATATTAGACCTCCTCGGGAACTGAAAAGCAGCGAAAAAAGACAAATCAGACGGTGCTTTTCAGTTCCCGAGGAGGTCTATTACGCTCGAAAATCCACACACGCCGAGGTACTGAACAGGCTCTAAGAGAAAAATTAAACTGAAATTTATCGCCGCGACTGTTGCAATTATGAAGCGGATATGATATAATAAAAGTATCTAAAGCTTTAGTGGGTGATACGTTATGAATGGAAATACATTTTTCAGGTTATGCCGCATTTTCATTTTGCCGATTATGTGCTGCGCATTAATTATGTCAACGGAAGTATTTTCTGCATTTGCAGATACAGAACGTACAGAAATAGAACTTACGGAAGAAGAACGGGCTTACTGTGAACGGACAGAAGAAATTACAATAGGCTGTCCTATAGATAATTGTCCGATACTTTTTAAGAACGAAAAAACAGGACAGCTTGACGGAATTTCTATTGAAGTTATGAATATGATCTCGGAGAAAACAGGTCTTGCCTTTCGATACGAGGCGCTGCCCTCCGGCAACATTACATATAAAGATCTGCTCGATTCAGGGGTGGATATGGTTGCAGGAGTTGAGTACAATCCGATCAATGAGAGTTCTATCGGCATTGCTGTGACAGAACCATACATTCACTCAGAGAAGGTGTTTGTTTGCAAAAAGGGAGTAGTATTTCAGCCGGACAGCAAAATGGTGATAGCTGTTGCATCAGGTTCACAGACGGTTGAACAGGTCATTCACGAGCGGTATCCTGAGTTTCAAGTTGTACTCTACGACTCAACTAAGAACGCGTTTGACGCTCTCCTGAACGGGAAAGCCGACGCTGTTCTGCAAAATCAGTACACAGTGGAAAGGATACTTTGCAAGCCTGTTTATGAAGATCTACAGGTCGTGTCCACAGCATCAGTTGGCGACAGTCAGTGTCTTGCCTGTATCGTACCCATCGACAAGGACAAGAAAAATAATATATCCGAGGATACCGAGCTTCTTTTATCTGTAATTAATAAAGGAATAGCCTGTCTTGAGACAGACAGCGTTTCGTTTGTTACTATTAAGGAGACAACGGAAAATGCCTATCGTTTTACCATGTGGGACATTTTGTACCGTTACAGATTTGCAATAACCATAGGGATCATAAGTTTTCTTATAATCGCAGTTCTTTTGTGCAACAACTATCGTCTGCATAAAAAGCATAAGGAGCAGTTGGCAACTCAGGAGCGCGCAAGAGAGCTTGCCGCTATAAACGAACGCATGAAAGAACAGCAGCTTCTTCTTATAGATTCGCTTAAACTGGCGGAGGAGGGGAATCGTGCAAAAACCACTTTCCTGTTTAATATTTCTCATGATATACGCACTCCTATGAACGCGATCTTGGGCTTTGCGGAGATCGCACGCCGTGATGCAGGCAATACCGCAAGGGTCACGGATTGTATTGAAAAGATACAGACGTCGGGCAAGAGTTTAATGTGCCTGATAGATAATATTCTTGACATGTCAAAGATCGAAGCGGGAAATTCCGCAAATGCCGAGGAAGGCTGCGATCTTCGCGAATGTATCAAAATGGCATCAGATACTTTGCAGCCCGAGATTGAAAAAAAGCGTATCAAATTTACGGCTGATATGTCAGCCTTGGAAAACCAATGGGTATATTGCGATAAGAACCGAATTTATCACATTTTATACGCCATATTGGATAACGCCGTAAAATTCAATAAGCAAAACGGCAGTATAACGGTAACGGTGAGTCAGAAAAATTGCAACATCAAGGAGTACGCCACTTACGAGGTACGCATAAAGGATACGGGCGTGGGAATGACGCAGGAGTTTTTAGCGCGTATTTTCGAGCCTTTTGAAAGAGAGCATACTTCTACGATAAGTAAGACGCAGGGCGTCGGACTTGGAATGTCGATCACAAAAAATCTTGTGGACCTTTTGGGCGGAACGATACGTGTATCGAGCAAGGTCGATGAGGGAACTGAATTTATTCTTCAGTTTACTTTTAAATTGTACGAGCCTGAACAGGTGCAGCCTGAGCAGCAGACTACTGGTGAAACCGAAGCGGCAAATGATTTTTCGGGCAAACGTCTGCTTCTTGTTGAAGATAACGAGCTGAATATGGAAATTGCAAGCGTTATTCTTTGCGATGCAGGATTTTTGGTAGAGACAGCTCAGAACGGTCAGATAGCCGTTGAAATGGTTCAAAATTCCACAGCGGGATATTATGATGCAATTTTAATGGATATTCAGATGCCGGTGATGGACGGCTTTGAGGCGTCTCATAAGATACGCAGTCTGGAGAAAAAGGAACTGGCTGAAATTCCGATCATAGCTCTGACCGCGAACGTGTCCGACGACGACCAGAAAAAAGCGCTGTCGAACGGAATGAACGCCTACATTGCAAAACCGCTCGATGTCAAGGTGATGTATGAAGTTTTGGGAAATATTCTTAGAGGTTAAGGCAGCCGCTCACAAAGTGCGTCTGACAACTTGTGTGATATTGTCTTAAAATCGCAGTATATTTTATTACATATCAACAAAGGTCTTGACAATACGGCAAAAAATGAGTATAATATTATTATGATTCGATTGCAGAACAGACGTAATAAAAGTGACAAAATTTGTAAACAGTGACCAAAAGAAAATAGGAATCACTGCCTTAGCAAAGGCAGCGCCCTGTCGCTAAAAAGTTGGGGGCTGGAAAATGAATATAAATTATGAGAACAATATCTATATTATAGATCGGGATTTTCGCCTTGTGGAATTTGACAAGGCTGTGGCGGACAGGTATCCCGGCATCAAGACGGGCGATTTTTGTTACAGCGCAGTAATGAACAGGAATACGCCGTGCGCCCATTGTCCGATCGCGGACTGCTCGGATAATCCTTCCGTGGTGTATTACGATAATGTTTATGACGGGTTTGTGGAGGCGACTTTTTGCGAGCTTACGGGTGGAAAATTCTGCGTAACACGTCACAAGGTTGGCGTGGAGAGCGAACATATCAAGAAGCAGATAGAACGCTCCATAGGCTTTTTTGACGCATACAGCCATGTGTTCGTATCAACTTATTATGTGGATTTTTCGTCGGGTACATATTCGGTGTTTAACCGTGAAAGCTTTTTTGACGAGCGTTACAGCAAGGACAACCATTGGGAGCAGTTTAACGACTATATCCATAATTTTATCCATAAAGACGATCGGGAAAAGCTTTTTCATGCAAGCCGTATCGAGACTATGCGTGAACGGCTTCAGAAAGAACCCCGATACTCTCTGGTCGTCAGAGAGATAACAAATAAGGGTATGCGTTGGCTGCGTTTCGAGGTGAATCGGGGCGTTGACGGAAATCATGCGGCTGTCAGTCTGATGGACGTTTCCGAAGAAAAGGAAATAAAGCTCAAACTGGAGAAAATGGACATCATAAAAGCCCTCAGCAGCGATTACACGGAGATAGCTCAGGTCGATCTGGAGGAAAATACGTCCGTTGCTTTCAAGTCGCGCGGTGAAATGGTCGATGACGAAAACAAAAAAGTTAATAAATATGACAAAACATGGAAGTGGGTCATCGAAAAATACGTCTATCCGGCAGATCGGGATATATTCAGAGAAAAGATCTCCGCCAAATCGCTTGAAAACGCGCTGAAAGATACCGATTCGCTGATCATATTTTTTCGGGCAACGGTAGACGACGAACTTCATCACTATCAGGTGAAGGTCGTAAGAGCAGGGGACGACAGTCGGCATCTGATCATGGGCATACGCAACGCCGATGCTGAGGTCAGGGTCGAGGAAGAAAGAAGAAAGGCTCTGCAAGATGCGTTGGCTGCTGCCGAACACGCAAACAGAGCAAAGACCACTTTCCTCAACAGTATGTCCCACGACATTCGTACTCCGATGAACGCCATAATCGGTTTTACTGCCCTTGCTGCGGCGCATATTGATAACAAAAAGCAGGTCTCGGATTATCTCGGGAAAATATCCGTGTCCAGCAAACACCTGCTCTCTTTGATAAACGACGTTCTTGACATGAGCAGGATAGAAAGCGGCAAGGTCAAGCTTGAGGAAAGGGAAACTCATTTGCCGGACGTTCTTCACGATCTAAGAACCATTATTCAGGCAAACGTGCATTCAAAGCAGCTTGAATTATTCATAGACACAGTTGATGTGGTTCATGAGGATATTATTTGCGACAGACTTCGTCTGAGTCAGATACTGCTGAATCTTATCAGCAATGCCGTGAAGTTTACCAAGCCGGGCGGTATGCTGAGCATACGTGTGATCGAGAGGGAAGACGCACCTAACGGCTATGCGGGCTACATGTTCCGTGTAAAGGATTCAGGAATCGGTATGAGCAAGGAGTTTCAGAAGCACATCTTTGAATCCTTTACCCGTGAGCAGACCGCTACCGTCAGCGGAATTCAGGGAGCAGGACTCGGCATGGCGATCACTAAGAATATCGTTGACATGATGGGCGGAACAATATCCGTGGAGAGCGAGATCGGTAAGGGTTCGGAGTTTACGGTCTGCCTACAGTTCCGTATCTGCGGAAGCGCCACATACTGCGAGCGCATTCCAAAGCTTGACGGACTTCACGCCCTTGTCGCTGACGATGATTTCAATACCTGCGCAAGCGTTACACGTATGCTCGGGAAGATCGGCATGCGCGCGGAATGGACCACATCGGGCAAAGAGGCGATACTTCGTGCGCAGCTTGCCATTGAAAACGGCGATGAGTTCAGCGCATATATAATCGACTGGCTGATGTCCGATATGAACGGCATCGAGATCGTTCGCCGCATTCGGTCTATTATCGGCGACAGCAAGCCCATTATTATTATGACCGCCTACGATTGGACGGATATAGAAGAAGAAGCTCGGGAGGCAGGCGTTACGGCGTTTTGTTCAAAGCCGCTGTTCATGTCGGAGCTTCGAGAGGTACTTCTGAGACCCATTGAGGAGGAAGAAGCGGCAGAGTCGGCGGCAGAATCGCCCGATGAAAACTTTGAAGGAAAGAAACTTCTTCTTGTGGAGGACAACGAGCTGAATCAGGAGATCGCGGCGACTATTCTGGAGGAGCATGGATTTTTGGTCGATGTTGCAGGGGACGGCACTGTTGCCGTTGAGAAGATGGAAACAGCCGAAGCAGGCAGCTATGATATTATCCTCATGGATATACAAATGCCGAGTATGGACGGCTACGAGGCAACTCGCCGCATAAGGGCTATGGAGGACAAAGCCAAGGCGAATATACCGATTTACGCAATGACTGCGAACGCCTTTCAAGAGGAGCGGGAAAAGGCATTGAATGCCGGTTTGAACGGTCATATTGCGAAGCCTATAGATATAGCGAATCTTATGACTGTTTTGAAAGATGCATTAGGTTAAAATTAAAAAAATTTTAGGTTGGTGTGTAAAACAATGAAAAACAAAATAAAACATTTTTTAGTTGGTAGTCTGATCAGCGTGTGCATTGTGTGCATTGTGTCTTTTGCGGCGTTGGCAGTTTACCTTAACCGTCAGAATGAACAGGCTGTAACTCAGTTAGGCAACATATATATGTCGAATATCAACGAGCGTATCACCATGCACTTTGACGCCATCAGCGAGCAATGCCTGACCACGATGACAACATTTGCCGAAAACATTCCGCCTTCGTGCGACAGCAACAAGGAGGAATATTTAAAATGGATGACCTACTATGGGCATAGCCGTAACTACGAGTCCATAAGTTGGTTGGACGCCGAGGGAAATGTCGAGACAATATACGGAGATCCGCTCCAGCCCATCAATTCCGCAACATTTGCTAAGTCGCTGCAAAACGGGGAGGGGAGGGTCGCCGTTGGTCACAACAGCTCCGATGAACAGGTTGTTCTGATGTGCGCGCCCGTCAATCTCAGTATTCCGGGTATGGAGGACTGCGTCGCCATGGTAGGGGCGCTGCCTATCAGCTATTTGTACGATATTCTCTCCTTAGAGGATAATGACACTCTCGTTTATTCTATGGTCATACGAAATGACGGAACTTTTGTTGTCCGTAATTCCGCTGCGATGAGGGACAACTATTTTGATCGTGTCCGAGCAGTATATGAAAATACCGATGAAAAATCCAAGGAGGACTACATTACAGAACTACAGGCTGCTATGAAAACCGACAGCGATTACTCCACAATGGTCAAGGTCGATGGTGTGCGTCAGCATATGTACGCATCTACTTTGCCCAACAGCGTATGGTATCTGGTAACGTTCATGCCATACGGTGCGCTGAACGAATCAGTGGAGACCTTGGGAGATCGCTCTGTTTCCTCAGCAGTAACAGTTTGTTCTGTCATACTGCTGACTCTGATCATTGTGTTCGTGTGGTATTTCACTCTGAATCGTTCGCAGATGAAGGAATTGGAGAAGGCAAGGCAGCAGGCGGAGGAAGCCAAACAGGAGGCGGAATTTGCAAGCAAGTCCAAGGGAGAGTTCCTATCCAACATGAGCCATGACATACGAACGCCCATGAACGCCATTGTAGGCATGACGGCGATAGCTACGGCGCACATAGACGATCCGCAGCAGGTGCAGAACTGCCTGAAAAAGATCACAACGTCCAGCCGTCATTTGCTCGGACTGATAAACGACGTGCTTGATATGTCAAAAATCGAAAGCGGCAAAATGACGCTCAACGAGGAGCTTGTATCTCTGCGTGAGGTCATGGAGAGCATCGTCAGCATCGTGCAGCCGCAGATAAAGGCGAAGCATCAGCATTTTAACATTTCAATATTCAACATCATCTCCGAGAACGTGCATTGCGACAGCGTTCGTCTTAATCAGGTAATGCTCAATCTGCTATCCAACGCTATCAAGTTTACGCCTGAAAACGGCTCGATCGAGGTAATTCTTTACGAGGAGGTATCTCCGAGGGGCGAGGACTATGTACGTATCCGCATTAAGGTCAAGGATACCGGCATAGGAATGTCGGAGGAATTCCGTCAGCACATCTTTGAATCTTTTTCACGCGAGGATAACAAGCGTATTCATCGTACCGAGGGTACTGGTCTGGGAATGGCTATCACAAAATACATAGTTGACGCAATGAAAGGCGAGATAACAGTTGAAAGTCAGCAGGGCGTAGGTACCGAGTTCCAGTTGGTTCTCGATCTGCTGCGTGCGGAAGAACGCGAGGAGGACATGATACTGCCCGACTGGATAATGCTTGTGGTAGACGACGACAGGCAGCTTTGCGAAAGCACCGTTGATTCCCTGCGCTCTATCGGCATTCGTGCGGAATGGGTACTTGACGGCGAGGACGCTGTAAAAATGGCAGCACAGCACCATAAGGAACACAAGGATTATCATGTCATACTGCTGGATTGGAAGCTTCCGAACATGGACGGCATTCAGACTGCCCGTGAACTTCGCAAACAGCTTGGCGACGACGTACCCATTCTGCTGATGTCCGCCTACGACTGGACAGAGATCGAGGACGAGGCTCGTTCGGCAGGAATAAGCGGATTCCTGATGAAGCCGCTGTTCCGTTCAACGCTGTTCTACGGATTGAAGCATTATGCCGACGACGATGACGTTCAGACTGATGAGGAAGAAGATACGCTTCGATTCACAGACAGGCACCTTCTCGTTGCGGAGGATAACGAGCTTAACTGGGAGATCGCCAATGAACTGCTTAAAGACCTCGGCTTTGAACTGGAATGGGCTGAAAACGGCGAGATCTGCGTTGATATGTTCAAAAAATCCGAGCCGGGCTACTATGACGCTATACTTATGGATATCCGAATGCCGATCATGGACGGCTATAAGGCGACCGACATGATACGTGCAATGGACAGACCGGACGCTTCTCTGCCTATTATCGCTATGACGGCGGACGCATACTCCGACGATATAAAGAAATGTCTTAGTCACGGCATGAACGCCCATGTGGCAAAGCCCATTGACATTAATGATGTCGCGCGCATACTTGAAAAGTACATGGAAAATTAATAATAAAAAAATCCCCGATGTAGGGAAAATTCAACAGGCGCGGAGATAAATTTGAGTTTGAAAATATTAAGCGAGCTTGCGAGCGGCTACGTGACACAGGGTGCAGCGACACGCTGCCGACGTTGCCCGCATACTGGAAAAGTATATGGAGAATTAACAATAAAAGGGACTGCTCAAACAGTCCCTTTTATATTTGTATTTTTATTTATATTAAAACATCAGCTTTATTTTAAGCGTATTTATATCGAGTTCGGCAGAAATGTGTCCGCCTATTGCCTCTGTAAGCGTTTTTGCGATAGAAAGTCCGATACCCGTTGTTTTGTCCGCTGTCTCGACTGTATAAAACCTGTCGAACAGCCTGCCGACGGTGATTTCGTCGAGCTGCTCCGCCTTGTTCTCAAACAGGATAGAGCCGTCAGGGGAAAGCGTTATTTTTAAATCGCCGCTGCTGTATCGGACGGCGTTTGAAATGATATTTGAAAAAATTCTCGACAGCGCAGTTTTATTAAGAGTTTTGTGGACTCTTTCTTCGCATATGTTTATTTCGGGGACTATTCCTCGGTTTGTAAGAACGGCATAAAATGCGGAAATACTTTCCTCCAGAACATCGTTTACGGTAATTTCCTCCATATTCAGCTTAGTTTCATCTGAAACAGCCGCAGAATATTTCAGAAGCTCTTTTGTAAGCTGCTTCATTGCTTCGGTACGCCCCGAGATTATGTTCAGGTATCTTCTCGTCTGTTCGGGCAAATCCTCCTTTTCGAGCATATCGAGATAGCCTCGGATAGCCGTCAGAGGAGTGCGAAGGTCGTGGGAGATATTTGTGACGGCTGATTTCAGTTCAAGATCGCCCTGTCTGAAACGTATCTGCTCCTCACGCAGTATTTTAAGCTGAACGTTCAGAGCTGAGGCAAGGGCTTTCATATCCTTGTCGGAGCTTGAAATATCAATGAGCATATTTGTGTCTGCGGAAATTATTTCAGCAAGCTTGCCGCGTATCTCCCTCGACGATCTTTTCAGAAGATATATTTTTACGGACAGCAATATTACGGCGGCTGTCAGTCCTGCCGAAATAAATATCCACAACCACAAATTCATAATGTTTCACCTACTTCAAATCTTTTTTATGGAATATGACGATCCCCACGCCGCTCGACAAAACTATAAGGATCGCCGAATATACCGCCATTATCCCTATGTTTTCCTCTGTATTCACTGTAACTTGATAAAGCTGGTTGAAAGGTAGGGAATTATTCAAAAATTCGTATATTTTACGCTTCGTACCTGTAATGTAACTTGGATTTTTTACTGTCTGCGGTTCATCGGATATTTCGCCTGTATAAGTAACACGCGTCGTGTAGTATTCTTCTTCTTCAAGTTTTGCTGATATATAAAGGGTTGCAAAAACCATTACCACTGTTAAAATAAGCGCTGTAACGGAACCTGCCGCCTTGCTCTGGATAATCATTGAAAAAAGAACCAATATCGCCGTAAATGCAGCCATAGCGGCGCATTGGCTGAGTGTGAAAACAACAATTTGGGTAAAACTCAGATATGATTCTCTTAAAACAAACGCTCCTACTCCTAACGTAGCGATAATAAATATCAGTAACATAGAAACGTTGGAAATAAGGCAAACAATAAAGTTTGACAGGTATATTTCCAAACGCTTATGCCCCACCATAAGCTTGTTTCTGATAGTTCCGTCAGAATATTCAGTGCCTAAGAAGATTCCGACAAATGCGGCAGCAGCGAAAACAATATACAATGCTCCGCTGAACACAAAACCGTCAGCGGCTTTATATGCCGCGCCTAAGCCTTCGTATATCTCGGGATTTTTCTGAATGTCGGCATAACGGGAAAAAACAAGAAGTATTCCTAATCCTGCCGAAAAGAGAATACATACCCTGAAAAATACGCTTTTGAAAAGCCGTGAAAAGTTTGCTTTTATAAGTCTACTCATTTTCTTTCACCTCCGACAAGATTCACAAAGTAGCTTTCAAGGCTTTCGTCACGCTCCGTAATTGTAAGCAGAACGCATTTTTCTTCCGATAAAGCTTCGACAAGCTCTGTGACGCTTATTTTGGCGAAAAGATCAGCCGTTTCATCGTCGATCACGCTGTATTCCATACCCATTGCATCAAAAACCTTAACGGCTGCCGTCATATCCGAGACTTTCAGACGCATACATTTTCGGCATGCGTTTTCAAGCTCCTCTGTGCTTATTTCCTTTACCATGCGTCCGCCCTCTATAAAGCCGTAATGTGTGGCGAGACGTGAAAGCTCGTCCAGAATGTGACTTGAAATGAGGACGGTTATCTGCTTTTCCTTGTTCAGTTTCAGAATAAGTTCGCGCATTTCGATGATACCCTGTGGGTCAAGACCGTTTGTCGGCTCGTCCAGTACGAGAAAATCGGGGTCGCCTGCAAGTGCGACTGCGATTCCGAGCCTTTGTCTCATTCCGAGAGAGAAATTTTTCGCTTTTTTCTTTCCTGTGTTTTCAAGTCCCACAAGTCGGAGCAGTTCGGGAATATTGCCGAACGAGGGCAGACCTAATATACGGTACTGCTCTTTCAGATTGTCCTCAGCCGTCATTCCGAGATAGATAGACGGCGTTTCCACTACCGCCCCCATTCTGCGTCTTGATTTGCAGATGTCAAGGTCGGTGCTTTTTTTGCCGTACAAGGTAAAGAACCCCGAGGTTGCCGGCTGAAGTCCGCTGATAAGGCGGATAAGGGTGGTCTTGCCTGCGCCGTTTTTCCCAACAAAGCCGTATATCGAGCCTTTGGGAACGTTCATTGTCAAGCCGTTGAGCGCATTGAAATTCCTGTAATGCTTGCACAGAGCTTTGGTCTGTAACACGTAGTCCATTTTCTATGACTCCTTTGCATATTTTATTAAGAAGATAATTTCAAACCACTGTTTCGGTTTGCTTACCTTCTATTATTAATTCTAACAGGCAAAGGTTAAGACAGCGGTTAAGAAAATCGTTAAGATACGGTTAAGATTTTTCACGCATTTTGAAACCGATACCCCAGACAGCTTCGATGTAATCCTTGCCGCAGGGTTCGCGGAGCTTTCGCCGAAGATTGCTTATATGGACTTTCAGGGAACTCTCAACGCAGTCGGGAGTATCAAGGCTTATCCTGTCAAGTATGACCGATCTTGCAATGACCTGAGAGGGGTTCAACATAAGAAGCTTTAAAATGGCAAATTCAGTCTTGGTCAGTTTTACGGGAACTCCTGAAATATCGACGGAATGAGAGGTAATGTCAAGCGTTATTTCCTCGAATTTAAGAACGTCCGATTTATCCGTCATACTGCTCATGCGAAGTACGGCGGTTATTCTTGCAAGAAGCTCAAGGGTATCAAAGGGCTTTGTAACGTAGTCCGCCGCACCGCTTAACAGCAGATTTACTTTGTCGCTTACATCGGCTTTGGCGGACACTACTATCACGGGAATATTGCCTATTTTCGGAAGAATATCTTCTCCGCTGAGTCCGGGAAGCATAAGGTCAAGCAGTATCAGATCGGGTCTGCTGTTTTCGAGAGTCATTAAAGTCTCCGTACCCGAGTATGTCCGAAGTGTTCCGTAGCCCTCCTTGTTAAGCAGTTCTTCAAGCATGTTTCCAATGTAAATATCGTCGTCTGTTATCATGATCGTTTTCATTATGTCACCCCACAGGATCATATTTTTACTTAAGGCAACACCGCACAAAGACCGCCAGATGGCTTTGCACGTCATCTGCTTGCATATTTTCCGTCATCTTGCACATAAATTTCTTGACATACGACAGTATGCCTGCAAAATTTCTGTACAATCTGACGAAAAATCTGACTGCGCATCTGCCGCACAATCTC
>Ga0129308_1002811_pt1 | contig 13787 bp, 11 predicted proteins | sample L827metagenome_FD_94440 | JGI IMG/M metagenome (GOLD analysis project Ga0129308, IMG submission 94440) | Ring-tailed lemur group fecal microbial communities from Wisconsin, USA - L827 metagenome | ecosystem: Host-associated > Mammals > Digestive system > Large intestine > Fecal | place: USA...
ACCCAAATTATATGCAAGCTCACCTGTAAGCTCTGTATTGGCAATTCCCCTTACACCGTCTGTGCCGAATAATTTTCCCATGAGAAATTTTCCTCCTCATATTTATTTTATAAAAAACCCATTATAACTTATATATTATAGCATTGACTTTGCCATGTAACAACAGATAATTTTTAAAAAATCTCTCTTTGCGGAAATTTTTTTCCTGTTTTCGCTATATATTTTATTTGTAAGGTATAAATTGCGTAAAAAATAAATCAATATTATATGTATTAAGTACATTTTTTACTATATTTTAAAATACCTTACTCTTTCGCAAAATAATTGACTTTCTTCATTATGCAGTTATATAATTTAATTGCAAAATATCAGAAATCAGTTCTGTTATTTAGAACATATTGAAGGGATTGGTCCATTTGAACCGTAAAAGCAAGGGTTTGCTTTTTGTACATATGGCAGTTGCCATGTTTGGCAGCGCCGGGCTTTTTGCCAAGCTTATAAATCAGTCGGCTTTTGTTATAGTGTGCGGCAGAGTGTTTTTTTCTTTCGTGGTTACATTTTTGTATTTTAAACTTAAGGGAATTTCTATAAGGCTTAATAATAAAGAAGATTATAAAAAAATATTTTTTATGAGTATTGTGCTTGCACTTCACTGGGTGCTTTTTTATCACAGCGTTCAGCTTACAACTGTTGCCATAGGCCTGCTTACATTTTCCACATGCCCTATATTTGCCACATTTCTTGAGCCGCTCTTTTTTAAGGAAGAAAAGCTTACGCTTAAAAACATAGCTGTTGCATTTATAGCCTTTTTCGGCGTGACTATGGCTGTTCCCACCCAAAATATTGACATAACGCTTATTCAGGGCTTTGCCGAGGGAATACTTTCGGGCCTTACATTTGCCTTTGTTTCAATATTGGAAAGAAAAAACGTGAAAAACAACAATGTGCTTATTGTATCATTTTATGAACAGGTAATAGTTTTTGCCATACTTTTTCCTATTTTTCTGCTGTCAGACAAAAACCCGTTTTCGGTGTCTGACATACTGTACCTTATGCTTTTCAGCATTGTATTTACGCTTATATCAAGGCTTTTGTATATGTCAGGGCTTAAGGAGGTTTCCGCACAAACAGCAGGCGTGCTTACAACCCTTGAGCCCATATACGGCATAGTGCTTGCGGCACTTGTGCTTAATGAAATACCATCATCAAGAGAGCTTTTGGGCGGCGTTATAATAATAGGCGCAGCGCTGTACTCATCAATAAACAACATAAAGGAAGCTAAAAAGCAAAACAATACGGCATAAATTAAGGGTATCGTAAAACCGATACCCCTAACTATTTTTGATTATTCTGCGCCGCATAAGTCAAACGCAGTTATGTACAGCTTGAATTATAAAACTGTTTCTTCTGCCTCTTCAGCAAGAGCCTTTTCGTATGCTGCCAAAACAGCATTTTGAATTTTTTCTCTTACAGCGGCATTTATTGGGTGCGCAGTATCTCTGAATTCACCCTCAGGTGTTTTTCTGCTTGGCATAGCAATGAAGTTCCCATCTTCACGCTCAATTACCTTTATATCATGCACCACAAACTCATTGTCAAAGGTTACCGATACAACGGCTTTCATTTTTCCTTCTTTTCCAAGCTTTCTAACCTTTACATCTGTAATTTCCATCAATATCCCATCCTTTTTGACGCTGTTAAATGGTGCTGTTCTTTTTTACCACATATGGATTGTCCTTTTCTCCTTTTATAACAGCCCCGTCAGAAACAGTGACACCTTTGTCAAATATAACATTTTCTATAACGCAGTTATTTCCTATATGGCAGTTTTCCATAAGTATGGAATTTTTAACAACTGCCTTTTCCCCTATATAAACGCGTCTGAAAACAACCGAACCCTCAACCTTGCCGTTTATAATGGCGCCGTTGCCCAAAATAGAATTTGAAACCTCTGCCTCAAAATTATATTTTACAGGCGGCTCATCCTTTGGCTTAGTTGCAATGTAAGGGAAGTTCTTTGTGAACATTTCTCTTACGTCTTTTTTAAGGAAGTCCATATTAGCGTAGTAATAGTCAAGTATTCCGCCGCCTATGGAGTTCCAGTAGCCATCAAAATTGTAAGCATATATTTTAAGCTTTCTTCTCATTCTTATAATTATATCTCTTACAAGGTCATATCTTCCCTCAGGAATAATCTCCTCAAGCAGGCTTATAAGAAGAGTTCTTTCCATAACATATATGCCAAGGTTAGCCTCTTTGCTCTGCGGCTCAATAGGCTTTTCCTCAAATTCCATAATTCTGCCCGAAGCGTCTGTCTGCATAACGCCCATTTTTGTAAGGTCACGGTTATATTCAAATGTTTTTGATACAACGGTTATGTCTGCGCCCTTTTCAACGTGAGCCTTTATTACATCACGGTAATTCATTTTATAAACAGAATCGCCCGAGGCTATAATTACATATTTTTCATTGCTTCTTCTAAGGAAGGATATGTTCTGATAAATTGAATCAGCCGTTCCTCTGAACCAGTTTGCGTCGTCCTGGCTTATGTATGGCGTAAGAACAAAAAGTCCGCCCTGTTTTCTTCCGAAATCCCACCATTTTGAGCTTACAAGGTGGTCCTGAAGAGAACGTGAGTTATACTGGGCAATAACGGCAACCTTCTGCACGCCCGAATTTGACATATTGCTTAAAGGAAAGTCAATGGCTCTGTAACAGCCGCCCACAGGCATTGCAGAAGCGGCTCTTGACATTGTAAGCTCGCCCAAACGTTTTTCGCTGTTGCCTCCGGCTAAAATAATACCTATTGCTTTCATATTATTCTACCCCCTCTTTAATTGCGGATTTTCCGCTTGGCAGTTTGCCCTCGGCATAATCAGCTTCTGTTGTTTTTCCGAATACAACGCAGTTTTTGCCTATTTCCACGTTGTCAGGTATAACAGTGTCTTCTCCCACAACCGTTATGCCTGTATTATAAATTTTAGGCTTAAGCTCATTTACAATGTTTTCGCCCATTCCCATTTTTACGTTTTTGCCTACAACACAGTTTTCGTCAATAATGCATCTGTCAATTACGCTGCCCTCGCCTATAACTGTGCCCTGCATAATAATGGAGTCTTTTACAACAGCTCCCTTTTCAACTATAACCTGAGGACCGAGAACTGAGTTTTCAACAGTGCCGTATATTTCGCAGCCGCTTGAGGCGATACTCTTTCTTATAACGCCGTTTTCGCCCACATATTCAGGCGGCTGGTGCTCCGTATTGGTATAAATTCTCCAAAAATCCTCATAAAGGTTAAAGGAAGGCACATGCTTTATAAGCTCCATGTTTGCCTGCCAGTAAGACTCTATTGTTCCTACGTCCTTCCAATAGTCCTTAAATCTGTAAGCATACATAATTTCATTGTTGGCAAGGAAACGAGGAATTATATGCATACCAAAGTCGCTGTTTGAATGAACCTTATTGTCCTCAATAAGCGCTTCTCTAAGCTTGCTCCATGTAAATATGTAAATACCCATTGAAGCTAAATTGCTCTTTGGATTTGCCGGTTTTTCCTCAAATTCATAAATTTTGTCGTCTGCTTCGGTATTCATAATACCAAAACGGCTTGCCTCTTCAAAAGGAACCTCAAGAACCGCTATTGTAGCGGCGCAGTTGTTCTGCTTGTGGAAATCAAGCATTTTTGAGTAGTCCATTTTATAAATGTGGTCGCCTGAAAGTATAAGAACATATTCCGGGTCATTGGCGTCTATAAACTCAATATTCTGATATATAGCGTTGGCTGTACCCATAAACCATTCGCCGCTTTCATCGCCGCCCTTAACATGAGGAGAAAGTACGGTAACGCCGCCGTTTTTTCGGTCAAGGTCCCAAGGGATACCTATACCGATATGCTGATTAAGCCTTAAAGGCTGATACTGTGTAAGCACGCCTACATTGTAAACGCCTGAATTTACACAGTTGCTGAGCGGAAAATCAATAATACGGTACATGCCTCCAAAGGCTACGGCAGGTTTAGCTATTTTTTTTGTAAGTATACCCAGTCTGCTGCCTTGGCCGCCCGCCAAAAGCATTGCAATCATTTCATTTTTACTCATCACATCATCTCCTAAAACCCGTTAAATACCCCCAAATATAATTCTTTAAAAAAATTTGGGCTTATGCATATTTTATCACATTTATTGCCAATAATAAATAGAAAAACGAAAGATTTTTTTGTCATTATAATCAATTTTCTTTTGTTTTTTTAGTGTTTTTTGTAAATTCACTTAATTTTTTAATGGTTTTTAATTTTCCTATTGTAAATTTTTACACATTTATTACTTGCCTTTTGGTTGGTTTTAAAGATTTTAAAGCAATGATTTTGTATATTGCATAAAATTTTATACATTATTTTTAGTTATATTAAACCTGTTTAAAAAGTGTGCGCGTATGAAATACACTTTTTCAGATAAAAGCGGTATATTTTTTCCACAAAAAGTATATTGCCGCGGAAAATGCGAATTTTTTCAACTTTTAAGTCAAAATCTTTATAGACTTAAAAAAAAACATGTAGTATACTGATTAATTAGAATAATTTATATTATGAACAGAGGCGTGAAATAAAGATGAAGCTTGATTTTGAAAACAAATACAAAAACATATACTTTGTAGGCATAGGCGGAGTAAGCATGTCCGGCCTTGCGGAAATACTTGTTCAAAAGGGACTTAAGGTAAGCGGCACAGACATAAAAGAAAGTGCCTCCACCAAAAAGCTTGAAAATTTGGGCATTAAAATCAACTACGGCCATGCTTACGAAAACATAACACCTGATATTGACCTTGTGGTATATACCGCAGCAGTAAAGGAGGATAATCCCGAGCTTGTTTCGGCACGTGACAAGGGCATAGACTGCGTTGAAAGAGCCGTTCTTCTTGGCAGCATAATGGACGACTATGCACGCTCAATAGCCGTTGCGGGAACTCACGGAAAAACAACAACTACCTCAATGATTTCCGAAATTCTTCTTGCGGCAGACGCAGACCCCACAATAACCATAGGCGGAACACTTTCCACAATACACGGCAATATTAAGGTAGGAAATTCTGAATATTTTGTTGCCGAGGCATGCGAATATCACGACAGCTTTCTTAAATTTGACCCGTTTGTGGCTGTAATACTTAATGTTGAGGCAGAGCATCTTGACTATTTTAAGGATATAGACCATATAAGAAAATCCTTTAAGGGCTTTGCCGAAAACACACCCGAAAGCGGCTATGTTGTTATAAACAGTGCCGACCCGGGAATGGAGTATATAACCAAAGACCTTAAATCCAGCGTTGTTACCTTTGGACGCAGCAAGGAAAAATCAATGTGGTATGCCGAAAATGTAATTCACAACCCAAACGGCACAAATACCTTTGACGTTTATTTTGAGGGCAGATTTATGGGCCACGTAACACTTAATGTTCCGGGAGAGCACAACATACTCAATGCCCTTGCCGCATGCGCCGCTTCCACAGCCGTAGGCATAAAAATGAGCAGCATTGTAAAGGGTCTTGAAAACTATACGGGCGTTAACCGCCGTTTCCAATACAAGGGCACATTTAACGGCGCAAAAATAATAGACGACTATGCACATCACCCAACAGAGGTTAAGGCAACACTGGCCGCCGCAAAGCTTGTTGAGCACAACACACTGTGGTGCGTATTCCAGCCCCACACCTACACAAGGGCAAAGCTTCTGCTTGAGGATTTCGGCAAAGCCTTTGAGGACGCCGACAGAATTGTGCTTGCCGACATTTATGCCGCAAGAGAAAAGGACACGGGTCTTATACATTCCCGTGATGTAGCCGAAAAAATAAAAAGCAATGGTAAAAATGCACAATATATCGGCGACCTTAATTTGATTGTGGAATATTTAAAAAATGAACTTAAACCCGGCGACCTGTTGATAACTATGGGTGCCGGAGATGTGTATTCCGTAGGCGAAGCGCTTGTTAACATGTAATTATCCACTTTATCCACAGTGTTGTTAACAAAATTACTAACATTTGTGGATAAGTTCCACACTTCTAAAATTAATAATACAATACAAAAAACCAATGAATCTCATATAAAAATTCATTGGTTTTTTTATTTTTTTAACCTTGATTTTTGTTTTTGTTCAGCCTGTAAAATAAATTACATGTAAAACTTGTACAACAAATATGTGTTCTTAATGTAAATTCGTCTTTTTTTCAAATAATCATATAAAAACACTTACCATTTGCACAAATACACGTTTTTACTCGTCTTTTTCATCAAAAAATTTTGAAATGGCGTCAAAGCTTTCAAGGGCTTTAAGGGCTTCCATTCTTTTCATAAAATCATCATATGCCCTTTTGTCAGCCTCCGCCTCTGCCGCCTTTTGCTCTGCGCTTCTTTCCTGTTCCTCGTCCTCGTTAATCTCGTCCATAAGCTTGCCCAAAGCCATTATGTCCTCCATGGAAGAAAAAGCGCAGTCCTCGGTCATTCCCGTTAAAAGGCCTATTGCGTTGTTCATTTCCTCCATTTCTCTTTCCTCATCGGTCATGGCAGCTTTTCTCTTCTGTTCTTCCTCTTCCATACGGCTGAAAATTCTGCCTATATCATACTCATCTTCATCTTCGTCCTCTTCATTTTCAATGCTGTTGTTAAGCTCGTAGTCCTTATCCAACATTTATCAGGCACCTCTTTTCATTATTTTGGGGCAATAAGCTGTCAGGGCTCCAAAATTTCCTCCATCATGCGCATTCCCGCCGTTCCCGTTACAGGCAGCGAAAAAACTATGGATTTGGCTTTGCTTTCAAGCCCTGCTTTATCCATTATAGCACGCATTATATTATTTTTCATCTCACTTTTTACAACTATCAGCACAAGCTCCTTTTCGGCAACAAGCGAAACCCCCAAAAACTTTTCAGCCTTTTGTATTCCCGTTCCCTTGGCATGTATAACCGTTCCGCCTGCCGCATGCACCTGACGGGCAGCGTCCATTATAAGCTCGGAATATCCCTGATTTGCTATAACTATCAAAAGCTCATATTTTGTTTCCTTCAATTCAGATTCCTCCTCTTTTACAAAGCTGCGCCCCTCCGTTAAATAGTTAAGGGCTTTTTTGCCGCCTATACTGCTTAAGGGAATGGTAAAGGCTATACCTATACCCGGAACATCTATATTCATTTTCCTCTGCAAATCTCTTTTTATGTCAAGCCACATATCGTCTGTAATGATATGTATAAACACGCTTTTTTCAGTTCCGTCAAGGCCGAAATAATCCAGTATTTCGCTTCCCGCCGTACCTTTGCCAAGGGTTATAAAAGAAACCTCAAGGCCTTTTTCATTATAAAAGCTTAAAAACTTTTTGCTTATGCTTCGGTCTGTAATTGTAACCATCATCTCAAGTCTGCTCATAAGCCTTTTACCTCCTTAAAGCTCAATTATAGCGTCCTCGTCAAGAGAGGCAAATTCGTATTCTGTTTCCGTAAGCACAGCTTTGCTCTGCTTATACTTATACACAACGCCAAGTATCTGTATTGTTATAAGCGGCGTCATGGCAACCATGGCAACCACGCCAAAGGCGTCTGTAACAAGGTTTCCGCCCACCGAAACACACGCCCCCTGCGCAAAGGGAAGAAGAAATGTTGCCGTCATAGGGCCTGAGGCAACTCCGCCTGAGTCAAAGGCAATGGCAGTAAATATTTTAGGCACAAAAAACGATAAACCAACGGCAATGGCATAGCCCGGTATAAGAAAATATATTATGGGAATACCCGTAAGCACCCTTATCATTGCAAGGGCAACAGAGCACGCTACGCCCAAAGAAAGGCACATTCCCATGGAGGAAGCGGATATGGCGCCGTCGGTTATTTCCTCAACCTGCCTGTTAAGCACATAAACAGCCGGCTCTGCCTTTACTATAAAAAAGCCTATAAGCGCGCCTATGGGCACAATAATCCAACGGCAGTTAAGCGCCGCCATAACCTGACCCAGATAATTTCCAGCCGGCATAAAGCCCACATTTGCGCCTGCCAAAAAAAGCACCAAACCAATATATGTATAAAAAAGACCTATTGAAATTTTCATAAGCATTCTTTTGGAAAGTCTTAAAGAAAAAATTTGGAAAACAAAGAAAAATATAACTATCGGCAGAAGCGAGCCTGCTATTTCCTTTATATATTCTGGAAGCTCAACTGCAAAGGCAAGCCAAAGCTCAACCGAGTTTGTAATATTGGGCAAAGGCGAAAGCTCATAATTTCCGCCCTCGGGGGTGTATATAAGCCCCAAAATAAGCACCGCAAGTATAGGCCCCACAGAACACAGCGCAACAAGACCAAAGCTGTCGTCTGAGGCATGGCGGTCGTTTCGTATAGCAGAAAAGCCAACACCAAGAGCCATTATAAAAGGAACGGTCATAGGCCCGGTTGTAACTCCGCCCGAGTCAAAGGCAATGGCTCTGAAGCTTTCAGGCACAAAGAAAACCAATGCAAATACCGCTATATAAAGCACAATAAGCATTCCGGGAAGAGCTATTGAAAAAAGCATTCTGAAAAGCGCCGCCACAAGAAAAAGCCCCACACCGGCGGCAACGGCAAAAATAATAACATTGCTTGGCACAGACGGCACAAGGCCTGCCAGCACCTGAAGGTCGGGCTCGGATATGGTTATAACAAAGCCCAGTATAAAAGAAAGCACCGCCACAAGAAAAATGTTCTTGCTTTTTGTAATGCAGGTTCCTATTCTTTCACCCATAGGCGTCATTGCCATTTCGGCGCCCAGTGTAAAAAACATCATGCCTGCCATAACAAGAAACGCCCCTAAAAGAAAACACAGCAATATGCCGGGCTCTATGGGCGCAACAGAAAAGCAAAGCAATATAACTATGCCCACAACAGGCATAACAGCTTTAAGTGACTCTGAAAATTTTTTCCATAATTTTGAATCTGCCTTTCCCAAATGACCACCTCGCTTAATAATTAAAACTAATATAATAATTATAGCAAAGGTGCTGTTTTTAAAACAATAGACAAGGCAAAATATGTACGATAATGAACAAAAACGGTCTGTACTTTTTTTAGTACAAACCGTCTGCAAAACTTTATTAATTATTTTTCATTAAATCTTCTGAGGAAGTCCTTCATTCTGGCGTTTTCTGACGAAAATACCTTTTCAGGCGCACCCTCCTCAACAATAACGCCGTTATCCATAAATATTATTCTGTCGGAAACATCACGGGCAAAGCTCATTTCGTGTGTTACGATTACCATAGTCATATGCTTTGCCGCCAAATCCTTAATTACCTTAAGAATTTCGCCTGTAAGCTCAGGGTCAAGGGCGCTGGTAGGCTCGTCAAAAAACAGAAGCTTCGGCTTCATAGCAAGGGCTCTTGCTATTGAAACCCTCTGCTGCTGACCGCCGGAAAGCTGAAAAGGATAATTGTCTGCCTTATCCGCAAGCCCCATCTGCTCCAAAAGAGCCATAGCCGTTGCTTTGGCCTCCTCACGGCTCTTTTTCTGCACTCTTACAGGGGCGTCCATTACGTTTTTAAGCACGCTGTAATGCGGAAAAAGATTAAAATTCTGAAAAACAAGACCGAAATTTCCTTTCATGCTGTGCAGCTTTTCCTTGTCGGCATAAACCGAAACGCCGTTTTCGTCCTTTGCCGCATATTCCCCAAGATAAATCAAATCTCCGCTGTCCATGGTTTCAAGCATTGTGGCACATCTTAAAACAGTACTTTTTCCGCTGCCCGAAGGGCCTATTATGGTAAGCACCTCGCCCTCTTTTACCGTAAGGGAAATGTCTTTTATAACCTCCAGCCCGTCAAAGCTTTTGCGGAGATGGTTCAAATTTAAAATATCCATTCCTTTTCCTCCTTAACGATAATATGAAAGCTTGTCCTCTGCTTTTTCCATAACAAAGGCAACAACCAAATTGCTTATATAATAGAACACTCCGGCTATAATAAACGGCAAAAAGCTTGTTTGGCTTGCCGCAATCTGCTTACCTACGGTAAACATTTCCTGATAGGCAATGGCAAAAGCAAGGGATGTATCCTTAACAAGAGTTATAATTTCGTTTGTTACGGCAGGAAGTATTCTTTTTATCATCTGCGGAAGTATTATAAGCATAAATGTCTGCTGCTTTGAATAGCCCAAAACATTTGCCGCCTCATACTGACCCACAGGTATTGACTGAATGCCCGAACGGTATATTTCCGCAAAATATGCGGCATAGTTAATTGAAAAGCCTATTATAACAGCCGGAAATCTAAAGCCGCCTATATTCATTTTAAAAAGATAGAACGGTCCGTAGAAAATAACCAAAAGCTGAAGCATAAGAGGCGTTCCGCGCACTACCGATATATAAAACTTAACTATATTTCTCAGCACCGTGTTTTTTGACATTCTGCCAAAGGCAACTATCATTCCCAGCGGCATTGAGAAAATAAGCGTGAGCACAAATATAAGCAATGACTTTGTCATACCTGAGCCCATTTGAATAAGCATAGTGGAAAAAGACATATTATACCCCCAAAAATACATACAGGGAGCCGTTTATCAGGCTCCCTGTCGGCTGTTCAAGCTTTAAGTTAATTATTTGCCAAGACAAACCATGTCTGATATTTCATACTTTTCAGCAAGCTCTGCAAAAGTTCCGTCGTCTACAAGCTGTTCAAGGGCAGATTCAACCTCGTCCTTAAGCTCTTCGTTGCCTTTCTTAAAGCCTATTGCGTACTGTTCTACTGAAATAGGCTCTTCAAGAACCTTATAGCCTTCGCCTCTTGATTTAATCTGATAGTTTGCAACGCCTACGTCCATAGCAACTGCATCAATAGAGCCTGCCTGAAGTTCAACAAAGGCGCTGTTGTAATCGCCAAACTCCTGAAGTGCGCCGAATGTTGCTGTAAGCTCGGCGTTATCCTCGCTGTTAAGTGCGTCAAGAGCCGCTGATGCAGCCTGAACGCCTACTGTTTTGCCTGCAAGGTCTGCAAGAGAATTGATTCCGCTTTCCTCTGAGCAAACTATAACTTGGCTGTTGTCTACATATGGAACTGACCATGTATAGTCGTCCTCACGGCCGTTGATTGTAAAGCCGTTCCAAATACAGTCGATAGAGCCTGAGTTAAGCTCCATATCCTTTGAATCCCAGTTAATAGGAACAGCCTCATACTCCCAACCGTTAATTTCGCATACGCCCTGCGCAAGCTCAAGGTCAAAGCCTGTGTATTCTCCGTTTTCGTCCATGTAGCCGAAAGGAGGATATTCAGCGTCAAAGCCTACCTTAAATGTCTTGCTTTCAGCCGGCGCAGAAGCCTCTGCCTCTGATGAAGCTGACGCTGACGCAGATGATGAAGCAGGCGCAGATGATGAGCAGCCTGTAACTAATGAAGCGGCAAAAACACATGCCGTAAATATAGAAAGTAATTTTTTCATAATTTTCCCTCCGTTAATGATATTTGCTTTATCATATTAGCTTAATACAGCATTATCATTTTATCATATTCAAGTATATTATGTCAATCAGCGGCGCATATTTATAATTTTTTATGCGTAAAAAAAGCCTCGGACAATGTCCGAGGCTTTAAGCGTTATAAGGGCTTAGCCGCTTATTTAAAAATTAGTCTTCTTTTTTCTTTTTTGAAGCCGCTACAAGTGCAGCAAGTGCGCCTGCCATTACCACAGCGTATACGCCTGCTGAGCTTGCATCGCCTGTTGCAGGAGCTTCTCCAAGGTCAACAGCTTCTGCAGCCTCTTTTGTTTCCTCTTTTACTTCTTCAACAGTGCTGTCTGTTATAACAGGAATATCAACCTGGGCTGTTTCGCCTTCTTCGGTTTCTTCTGTTTCAACTTCAACAACTTTAATCGGGTCGGTAACAGTTGTTGTTTTACCGCCTGTTATGCTGCCTTTATGTCCGCCGCCGTTGCTGCCGCCGCCGTTGCTGCCGCCGCCGTTATTGCCGCCGCCGTTATTGCCGCCGCCGTTATTGCCGCCGTTACCATTGTCACCGTCGCCATCGCCGTTGTCACCATCGCCGTCTCCGTCACCATCGCCGTCTCCGTCGCCATCGCCGTCTCCGTTGTCACCATCGCCGTCTCCGTTGTCGCCATCGCCATCGCCGTTGTCGCCGTCTCCGTCGCCATCGCCGTCCCCGTCTTCACTTTCTGTATAAACAAGCAGACCGTCTACATGAACTGTTTCGTCATCGTTGTCTTTAAGCCAATACCAATCAACACTGAGGTTTTCTGCTGTTAAAGCTTCAACCTCTTCTGCTGTTGAAATAGTCTTTGTTTCGCCTGTTTTGCCGCTGATTGCAAGCTCAACTGTGCCGCCCTCAGCAATTACAGCGCTTATAGCAGCCTTAATTTCATCAAGTGTAGGCTCGCCGCTTATTTTAAGACCGTCCTCAACAGTAGGTACTTCGCCTTCTGCCATAAGGTATGTGCTTACACCGCTTATATCCAAACCGTCAGTTTCAGGATAGTTATATACTGTATATCCGTCTCCAACCAGTTTGTAGTTTGAAGCGTCGAAATCAGGTTCTTCGCTGCTGTCGGTTGTCTTTACTGCGTCCTTGCGGAGATAGTATGAAAGAGTTTTGCCCTCTGCTGCTTCCGGCTCAGTTATTTCTCCAGCGCATTTGAATTTAACTATATAGTCGTCAACACTTGGTATTTTTCCATCAATTTTGCCAAGGTCAAAGTCTTCAAGCGGAGTATCTTTAACAAGCTTCCAGATACCAACCCAAGTATCCTTAATCTTTGTTCCAACATATTCGTATTTAACTTCAACGCCGCTTATATCTTCTACAAGCTCATGGTTTTCGCCTAAATACTTCTGTGCAAGCTCAACATACTTGTCAATCTGAGCAGCTGAGAATTTTGCATAAGCATAGAATTTACCGTCTTCTTCTTCAATTCTTACATCGCCGCCCGGAACTACGTTGTCAAGAGCCGTTGCTACAGCAAGCTTTTCTTTAGCTCTTTCAACTAAGTTTTCGTTAGTTACAAGCTTTCCGGTGTCAAGGTAGTTAAGGTATTTTCCTGCATCCTCGCCGTCTACGCATTTAAGCACAACCTCAAGATCTCTGTCAGCAAGATTTAAAGTATCATTAAATTCAGGTTTGTCTTCTTCTACCTTGCATGTAAATTTAACTACATAGTCGTCAACACTTGGTACTTTTCCATCAAGCCAGTTAGTGTCAAAGTCTTCAAGCGGAGTATCTTTAACAAGCTTCCAGATGCCAACCCATGTGCCGGTAATTGGTGTTTTTCCTCCAACATATTCATATTTAATTTCAACGTTGCTTATATCTTCTATAAGCTTATGGTTTTCTCCGAAATATTTCTTTGCAAGCTCAACATACTTGTCGATCTGAGCAGATGAGAATTTTGCATAAGCATAGTATTTGCCGTTTTCTTCTTCAAATCTTACATCGCCCTCAGGAATTACGTTGTCAAGAGTAAATACGATGGCTAATTTTTCCTGAACTTCTTCTGCAAGGTCTCCGCTGTCAAGGCAGTTAAGGTATATTCCTGCGTCATCGCCTTCTACACATTTAAGCACAACCTCAAGATCATGGTCAACACCCCTAAATTCAGGGCCGTCATATTCTTCCTCTTCTACCGGTGGAGTTACTGGTGGTTCTTCCGGTGGAGTTACTGGTGGTTCTTCCGGTGGAGTTACTGGTGGTTCTTCCGGTGGAGTTACTGGTGGTTCTTCCGGTGGAGTTACTGGTGGTTCTTCCGGCTCTTCCGGTTCTTCCGGCTCTTCCGGTTCTTCCGGCTC
>Ga0129308_1002813_pt1 | contig 13770 bp, 11 predicted proteins | sample L827metagenome_FD_94440 | JGI IMG/M metagenome (GOLD analysis project Ga0129308, IMG submission 94440) | Ring-tailed lemur group fecal microbial communities from Wisconsin, USA - L827 metagenome | ecosystem: Host-associated > Mammals > Digestive system > Large intestine > Fecal | place: USA...
AAAGTTTTTTGGCTAAAGTTTCGCTCAAGCCTTTTCAAAGGCTTGTGGGGTATTGGGGCAACGCCCCAAGGTCTTAACGCCTTTAAATTAGCAATTACCCAAGGTCTTTTAGCTTCTTCTTCTAAAATGTTTTGCGTTGCGCCCTTTTGTTTAGTATAGTATTATAAGGGAACAATAAATTTTTCAGAGGTGCGGCATGCTTTTCAACAGCTTCAATTTTATTGTGTTTTTTGCGGCAATAACAATTTTATACTATATATTTCCATATAAACTGCGTTGGGTGCTTTTGCTTGCAGGCAGCTACTATTTTTATATGTGCTGGAAACCGGAGTTTATAGTTCTGCTTGTTTTTATTACTTTTTTGAACTATATAAGCGCAAGGGCAATTTATAGTGCCGGCGGAAAGAAAAATAAAAAAACAATTCTTTTTATAAGCCTTGTGCTTAATTTCGGTATACTTTTTGTGTTTAAATATATGAATTTCTTTTCCCAAAGCGTATCAGATGCTATGGCGCTTTTGGACATGCATTACGCCGTAAAGGAGTTTGACATAATACTGCCCATGGGCATTTCGTTTTTCACATTTCAGGCGGCGTCCTACACAATAGACGTTTATAAGGGAAAAATAAAGCCCGTAAAGCATTACGGAAAGTTTTCTCTTTTTATTTCGTTTTTCCCTCAGCTTGTGGCGGGCCCTATTGAAAGAAGTGAAAACCTTCTGCCGCAGTTTTATAAAAAGCACCGCTTTTCAATGGCAAAAACCGTTGACGGCCTTAAAATAATGCTGTGGGGCTTTTTCAAAAAGGTGGTTATAGCCGACAGGGCGGCAATAGCCGTAAACACTGTTTTTAACGGCTGTGAATATTACAGTGGTCTTTACTTGGTGCTTGCCTCTCTGCTTTTTACGGTGCAGATATACTGTGATTTCAGCGGATACAGCGATATAGCCAAGGGCAGCGCAAAGGTGCTTGGCTTTGACCTTATGGACAACTTTAAAAGACCTTTTATATCAAAAAATATAAAGGAATTTTGGAAAAGATGGCATGTTTCACTTTCAAGCTGGTTTATGGACTATGTTTATATTCCTTTGGGCGGCAACAGAAAAGGAAACCTTATGAAATACAGAAACCTGCTTATAACCTTTATGGTAAGCGGTTTGTGGCACGGCGCGGCATGGACATTTGTTATTTGGGGCGGCATACACGGCGTACTGCTTGTGGTGTACAATATTTTTGCCCCTGCGCTTTACAAAATTAAAACGGCGCTTGGCATAGACAAAAGCCGCATTCTTTCGTCGGCATACGGATTTTTTGCGGCTGTTGTAACCTTTGGCTTTGTTGTTTTTGCCTTTATATTTTTCAGGGCAAACAGCCTTGAGGACGCCCTTTATATTATAAGCCATATGCTTTGGAATTTTAGAATATGGAACACACCTCAGTATCTTTTTGATGTGTTTACGGGTATGGGCATAGGCATTTTTGAATGGAAAATACTTATCTGCGCCGTTATATTCCTTATGGGAACTGAAATTTTGTGCGGCGAGGATATTCACAAAACAATAGGCAGACGAAACATTATTTTAAGGCTTGCCTTTTACGGCATAGCGGCTTTGTTTGTACTGCTTGCGGGAGTGTTTTACAATGCGGGAGAATTCATTTATTTCCAATTTTAAAATAATAATAAAGCTTTTGATTTTTGTGCTTGTAATTGGCGCTGTGTTTTTTGCTGTGGGAACAAAATATAAACAGGCGGCTGAAAAAAACGAGGTAAACGCCTACACAAAATCACGCTTTGATGATTTTTACGCCCTTGAAAAAAACAGCCTTGACATTGTGTATGTTGGCTCAAGCCACAGCTACTGCACCTTTGACCCAGAAAGGATTGAAAGCCTTACGGGTCTTAAGGGCTTTCAGATGGGTACGCCCCTTCAGCATGCCGACACAACATATTTTGAGCTTAAAGAGATTTATAATTACCAAAGTCCAAAATACGTTGTTATGGAACTGTACTGGGACGTTCTTGATGATGATTTTGAGCCGAAGCAGGCGGACAGCTTTTTTGAGGTGCTTAACAACGACGCCCTTAAAGAGGAATATATAAAAGAGGTTTTTCCTTTGGGGGCAAAGGCAAAATACGCACTTCCGGCGGTGCGTTTTCAGCAGGAATATTTTGCATTTAAGGATAAGGAAGCCGAGGACGAAATAAAGGAAAAAACAGGCGTAACAAAAACCGTTATACAGAAGTCCAACGGCACCGAATATTACCGCTCATCGGGCTATACCTATTGCGATACGGTTATTGCCGAAAGCGAGTATGACAGAACAAACCAGTTTAAAAATTTTGACGACAAAAACTGGGAGTTTTCAAAGGTGCAGCTTAAATATCTTGAAAAAATAGTTGAACTGTGCGATGAAAAAGGCTCAGAACTTGTTTTTGTTACGGCGCCTGTGGCAAATGTGTCTATGGAATATATAAAAAACTATGACAAGGTGCATGAAAAGCTCAGCTCATTTGCCCAAAAGCACAATATACCCTATATTGATTACAACATAGTAAATCAGCAGGAAAAACTGCTTGAACACGAAAATTTCAGAGATGACGCACATCTTAACGACAGCGGAGTGGGCATTGTGGACACTCATTTTTCGCACTGGCTTAAAGATAATGTAATGCATGAATGAATTGACGTTTTTTGGTTAATATAGTATTATTTATAATTATATTTAAATGTTTTTAATTGGGATTTGGAGGCGTTTTAAATGGCTGAAGAAAAGGCAAATATAGCTGAAAACAGTGACCTCAGCACAACAGGAAACTTTATACATAACTTTATACAGGAGGACTTGGGAGAAAACACGCAAAGGCTTAACACACGTTTTCCGCCTGAGCCAAACGGCTACCTTCATATAGGGCATGCCAAAAGCATATGCCTTAACTTTGGCTTGGCAAAGCTTTACGGCGGCAAGTGCAATTTAAGATTTGACGATACAAATCCTTCAAAAGAGGATACCGAATATGTGGAAAGCATTGAAGAGGACGTAAAGTGGCTTGGCTTTGACTGGGAGGACAGGCTTTACTTCGCTTCATCATATTTTGATACATTTTACGAAATAGCCCTTAAGCTTATAAAAGAGGGCAAGGCATTTGTGTGCGACCTTACTGCGGAGGAAATGCGCCAGTATAGAGGAACACTGAGCACACCGGGCAAAAACAGCCCTTACAGAGAAAGAAGCATTGAGGAAAACCTTGACCTTTTTGAAAGAATGAAGGCAGGAGAATTTCCTGACGGCTCAAGAACACTGAGAGCAAAAATAGACATGGCGTCGCCTAACATCAATATGCGTGACCCTGTTATTTATCGTATAGCACACGCAAGCCACCACAACACAGGCGATAAGTGGTGCATATATCCAATGTACGATTTTGCGCACCCTCTTGAGGACGCCATTGAGGGAATTACACATTCCATCTGTACAATGGAGTTTGAGGACCACAGACCTCTTTATGACTGGGTGGTTGATAATTCGGGACTTCCTGCAAAGCCAAGACAGATTGAGTTTGCAAGACTTGGCATGACAAACACCCTTATGAGCAAAAGATATTTAAGAGCCCTTGTTGAGGAGGGCAAGGTTGACGGCTGGGACGATCCTCGTATGCCGACAATATGCGGCCTTAGAAGAAGAGGCTATACGCCTGAATCCATAAGAGATTTTTGCGAAAGAATAGGCGTAAGCAAGGCAAACAGCAAGGTAGACAGCTCTCTGCTTGACTACTGCATAAGAGATGACCTTAAGGAAAAGGCAAAGGTTGTTATGGCTGTGCTTGACCCACTTAAGGTGATTATAGACAACTATCCTGAGGGGCAGACGGAAATGCTTGAGGTGGAAAATAACCCTGAAAACGAAGCTTTGGGCAGCAGAACAGTTCCTTTTTCAAGAGAAATTTATATTGAAAAAGAGGACTTTATGGAGGAGCCTATAAAGAAATTCTTCCGTCTTGCGCCTGACAAGGAGGTTCGCCTTAAGGGAGCGTACTTTGTTAAGTGCGTAGGCATTGATAAGGACGAAAACGGCAATATTACCGCCGTTCACTGCACATACGACCCACTTTCAAAGGGTGGCAACAGCCCTGACGGCAGAAAGGTAAAGGGTACACTTCACTGGGTAGACTGTGCATCGGCAGTTGAGGCTGAGGCAAGGCTTTATGATTATATGATGCTTGACAACCCTGATGACCCTGATGGCCCTATGATTATGAACCCTGACAGCCTTGAACTTAAAAAGGCATATATCGAGCCTTCCGTAAAGGACGCTTCTCTTGCAGACCGCTTCCAGTTTATGAGAAACGGCTATTACTGCCTTGACAGCAAGCACTCAAAGCCTGAGGCACTTGTGTTCAACAGAATAGTTCCGCTTAAAAGCTCATTTAAAGCTGCAAAATAAAAAAATTTTTTAAGCCGAAACCATATGTGTTTCGGCTTTTTGTGTGAAATTATAAAGCTGCCTTTGCCTTATAAACTATTGACATTTTATCTAAAATCTTCTAATCTAAAAAGATAGAAGGAAGTTAAACCGATTTGGGTTTACATAGACAAGGAGGTTTTTAAAATGCCGGCAGATATTAAATTTTTAACTATTGAAGACGTAAGCGAAATGCTTCAGGTTACACGTACAACAGTGTACAATCTTAAAAAGCAGGGGCTTCCCTTTATTAAGCTTGGAAAAAACATACGCTTTGACCAGGACGAGGTTGTAAAATGGGTGCGCTCAAACAGCAAAAGAGATGTTGAAACGGAAAAATAAAAATATACCTTACGGAATGTGAATAACAGTGAATAGTTTATTGATTTTAATTCCAATTTTGTATGTAATAATATTGTTTATGTTAAGTGCTTTTTTTGTTAAAAGAGCACTTAATTCTTATGAGGAATATACCCTGTGCGGAAGAACACTGACCATATGGTATATTATATTTACCTATTTGGGAACATGGATAGGCGGCGGCACCATAATAGGATTAGCCGGCATAGCCTATGAAAGCGGAGCTGACAGATATTGGCTTTTTGCCTCATCGTGTATAGTCAGCTTTTTTTTCGCGTTTATTTTTATAACAAGAATAAGAAAGCTGCGCCTTAACAGCATAGGCGATATGTTTGCCATGAGGTATCCCGAAAACAACGAGCTTATAAGAATACCCGTTGCGGCGGGGCTTATTGTGCGCAACGTAACAATGACGGCAATGCAGTTTACGGCGCTTTCCTATCTGCTTACCTACGCCTTTAACATAGACAGAAATTTGGCAATACTGGCAACATTTATTGTTATAACAGCTTACACAAGCATAAGCGGACTGTGGAGTGTTGTTGCCACGGATATTTTTCAGGGTGTTCTTCAAACGGCAGGGCTTCTGCTTATTATATTTTTCTGCGTAAAGTCGGCAGGGGGAATAGACAAGACCATGGACTTTTTTACCTCCACAGGACAGCAGGAATATTTAAGCATAACAGGGCCCGATACTTCAAAATGGTTTGCCGATATGCTGGTTTACATATTTTCATTTGGGCTTTTTTTTGTTATGGGCGACGAATGCGACTGGGAGAGAATATGCTCGGCAAAAACCGACAAGGCAGCCTTTTGGGGCTTTCTTATACCGATAACCATAACTCTTATACTTCTGCTTTCGCCGGCGTACATAGGCGTTTTCCAAAGGGCGCTTAATATGGGGCAGACGGAATCGGAATTTATAATTTACAGCTTTCTTTTTAAAATGGTAAGGCCTGCCGCTTCAGCCTTTATTATTGTAACGCTGTTTTCAGCCATTATGTCCTCGGCAGACTCGTATATGTTTGCCACAGGGGTAATATTTTCAAACGACATAGTAAAAAGGTTTTTCAATAAGGACGCCCAAGATAAGGAGCTTATTTTCTGGACAAGATGGGGCGTAATTGTGGCAGGCGCAATAGGCTTTGCCTTTGCCATAAACATAAAGGATATAGTTTCCCTATGGATAACGGGAATGGGCATACCTGTGGTTTTGCTTATACCGGCATACATATTTGCCTGGTTCTCGAAAAGGGTGAATACAAAGGGCGTTTTTGCGGGAATAATTTTCGGCTGTATATATACTGCGGCAATACTTATTTCAGGCCACAGCATGGAATTTTTGTATATAATATGCGGAGCGGCGGCAAACGGCGCAATAGCCTATATTGTTTCACTGCTGTCAGGGGGAAACGGTGAAAATGGAGTAAAAATAAATTATTATTCCGAATTTTTTAAAGATGTTAAAAGAATACCGAGATAAAAAGGCGGCATTTTTGCTTTAGGGCAGAGTGCCGTTTTTTGTTGAAAGCGGCACTTTGGGCATAAAATATTTTGTTTTTTGCATGGCAGTGTCGTATAATTATGTAAATACGTATTATTGCTGATTTCTGGAGGACTGTATGACCGGAATAATTATATTTTTGGTTTATGGTGTTATATTATATTTTTTATGCTTGAGGGTAAAAAGAAAAAATGCTGAAAAAACAGTGAAAAACCTTTTGTTTTCAGAAGGAAACCTTTCCTCCTCTGTTCTTATTCCCGGCATATTTAATTCGTGGCTTTGGGCTACGTCTATAATAGGCGCCGCAGAGGCGTGTCTTGTATATGGCTTTTACGGCGGAATTTCCTTTGCCGTTGGAACGGGAATAGGCGTGTGCGCCGCGGTATTTTTTATTATAAAGTTCAAAAGGCACATGGAGGGGAATATATTTATAACGGATTTTGTAAGGGCACGTTTTTGTGAAAGTACAGAGCTGCTTTTTTATGTTGCCGTGGTGCTTATTGTTATTTATATGATAATAGAGCAGGCGGTAGGGCTTGGCTCGGTTTTTTCGGCGCTTTTCGGCATGTCTTTTAAAAACATAGCCTTTTTCTCAATTTTTATTGCCCTTGTTTTTGTAATTTACGGCGGTATGAGAGGGGTTATATTAAACGATATTTTAAGCTTTGCGGTAATTTTTGTGTCCATGTTTTTTCTGCTTTACGCCATATACGGAAACTTTGACGCTCTTGGCTTTATAGGAAACCTTTATAACAGGCAAAAGGCAGTTTACGGCTCAAAAAGCACTATATATTGTCTGTGCTACGGCGTTTCTGCAATGATAAGGGGCTTTGCACAGATACTGCTTGACCCGGCATATTATCTTAAGGCGCATTTGGCAAAGGACAGAAAAACCTTTGTGCGCTCGTTTATAGCAGGCGGCGTTGTGCTTTGGGTGCCCTTTGTTGCCATAAGCTCACTGCTTTTCGGCTATATAACCACCGGCTTTGGCGAGGAATATCACGCTTCTCTTAATATGGGACATATTGTGTCCAATATACTTGTGTTCAGAAATTCGGCGCCTGTTGTTAAAACAGCCTTTGGCGTATTTCTTCTGCTTATTGCCTTTACAAGCATTATGAACAGCATAATAGGCATATGGAGTATAGGTGCGCTTAAAATATACCCCAAATATGCCAACCCCAATGCAGATGAAACACAGTGCCTTAAATACGGCGCGCTTTTTACGGCGCTTATGGTGCTTGTCTGCTCTCTTGTGGCTGTTTCCCTTGAGCAGATGTCGCTTTTTACAATAGATGTTTTCAGCGGAATATTTTTCAGCACTCCGGCGGGAATACTTGTAAGCGGAATGTTCGGCAGAAAAAAATACGGCTCAGGGGCAGTATACGCCCTTGTGTTGGGGCTTATAACAGGCTTTGTAACATGGATATATTTCAGAAATTCGGACATAGGCTATTTTTACGCCACTGCAGCGTCCTTTGCATCTCCGGTGCTGTTTCTTTTTTGTGCCTCGCACATTAAAAACGAGGACGACTTTAATTTTGCGTCCCTTAGGTTTAAAAAATAATCGACGGCAAAAGCGCTTTACTGACAAAAAATTCTTTTGTATGCAAAGCATTTTTGTAGACATTACGCATGGTATACTGGTAAAATAAATTTAGGCATATTAAAGCCCCATGACTGACAAACAGGAGGAAAACCGTATGGAAAACAAAAAACTGGGATTTGGCTTTATGCGTCTGCCACTTAAGGACGCAAATGATGAAAAAAGCGTAGACACAGAGCTTTTATGCAAAATGGTGGATACCTTTATTGAAAGAGGCTTTACATATTTTGATACGGCATATATGTATCACGATTTTACAAGCGAGGAATATCTTAAGAAATGCCTTGTTGAAAGATATGACAGAGATAAATTTACAGTGGCTACAAAGCTGCCAACAATGATGCTTAAAAGCGAAGAGGACTGCGGAAAGTTTTTTAACCATCAGCTTGAAAAATGCGGAGTGGACTTTTTTGACTATTACCTTCTTCACAACATAAATGTGGGAACATACGCAAAATGCCAGAAATTCGGTGCCTTTGACTTTATAAAGGGCATTAAGGAAAGCGGAAAGGCAAAAAAGATTGGTTTTTCATTCCATGCCGACGCCGCTATGCTTGAGGAAATACTTACAAAATATCCTTTCTTCGATTTTGTTCAGCTTCAGCTTAACTATCTTGACTGGGAAAACGAAAGCATACAGTCACGCAAATGCTACGAAACTGCCGTAAAATTCGGCATGCCTATTGTTGTTATGGAGCCTGTAAAGGGCGGAACACTTGCCAATGTGCCTGAGGAGGCAGAAAAGCTTTTTAAGGCGGCACAGCCTGAAATGTCTGTTCCGTCATGGGCTGTAAGATATGCGGCAGGTCTTGATGGTGTATTTATGGTTTTAAGCGGCATGAGCAGCTATGAGCAGCTTGATGACAACACAAGCTATATGCAGAGCTTTACACCGCTTAACGAAGATGAAATAAAGGTTGTTGAAAAGGCTGTTGATATTATAAACAGCTCAATAGCTGTGCCTTGTACGGCATGCGGCTACTGCGTAAAGGGCTGTCCTATGAATATTCCTATACCTAACTATTTTGCGCTTTATAATGCCGAAAAGCAGGCGCTTAACAGAGGTTTTTCAACACAGGCGCTTTACTATTCAAACCTTAAAAAATCACACGGCAAGGCGTCAGACTGTGTTGCCTGCGGTCAGTGCGAAACAGCCTGTCCTCAGCACATAAAAATTATTGATGAACTTAAAAATGTTGCAAATGCATTTGAAAAACGCTGATATAAGAGTTAAAATTGAGTAAAGAAAAAAGGGGGCTTTGCTTATGGAAACAAGAATTGCGGTAATTTCTATTATAGTTGAGGAGGAAAGCTCGGTTGAGGAGCTTAACGCCATACTTCACCAGTATGGACAACTTATAATAGGCAGAATGGGAATACCATACAGAAAATGCGGAGTGAATATTATAAGCATTGCCATAGACGCAACTCAGGACGAGATAAGCGCTATTTCGGGAAAAATAGGTCGTCTTAAGGGTGTTGCAAGCAAAACGGCTTACTCAAATGTAATTTCAAACCAATAAAAATTTAATATATGGCTTCTGACATTAAAACTTACACTTGCGATGGAAGAAATGCTTTTTAATTACAAAAAAGATGTTTTATGGCGGAACCGAAATAATAGGGTTTCGCCATTTTTTATATTGAAAGGCGGGTATGTATGAGGTTTAAAAATCCCTTGCTTGTGGTTGAAAATATGACTGATGCCATTGAGTTTTACAAAAATGTTCTTGGGCTGAGGGTGGTTATGGATTTTGGAGAAAACGTAACCCTTACAGGAGGCGTGTGCCTTCAGACAAAGAAAAGCTGGATGGAATTTATAAATGCCTCTGAGGGGGATATAGCCTTTGGCGGAAAAAACGCCGAGTTGTATTTTGAGGAGGACAATTTTGATGAGTTTGCCCAAAGACTTAAAAATATACCATACATAAATTATGTGCATGGAGTAATTGAGCACCGTTGGGGACAAAGGGCTGTTCGCTTTTATGACAGGGATATGCATATTATAGAGGTTGGTGAAAACATAAAAGCCGTATGCAGAAGGTTTATTGAAAGCGGAATGAGTGAGGAAGAGACAGCGGAAAGAATGGATGTGCCTTTAAAATTTGTAAAGGCATGCCGACCTAAATAAAACAATGAAAGGAGAGAAAGGCAATGGAAAAACTTATAGACAGGCTTGAAAAAGAAAACAGCCTTTCCCTTCAGGAATATGAATATTTAATTGAAAACTATGAGCATGTAGCTGAATATGCCGCACAAAAGGCAAGAGCCGTATGCGAAAGGGTTTACGGCAAGGAAATATATGTAAGAGGGCTTATAGAAATATCAAGCTATTGCAGAAACGACTGCCTTTACTGCGGAATAAGGCGAAGCAACAAAAACGCCCAAAGGTATCATCTTACGGCAGAGGAAATTTTGGAATGCTGTGATAAGGGCTATGCTTTGGGCCTAAGAACCTTTGTGCTTCAAGGCGGCGAGGATAAAAGCTATAAAGACAGCGATATTGCAGATATGGTTTACTCCATAAAAAGCAAATATCCCGATTGCGCCGTAACACTTTCACTTGGGGAATTTGATTATGACAGCTATGCGCTTTTTAAAAAAGCCGGTGCGGACAGATATCTTTTAAGGCATGAAACAGCCGACAAAAACCATTATGAAAGACTGCATCCAAAGGAAATGAGCTTTGAAAACAGAATGAGATGCCTTAAAGACCTTAAAAGCCTTGGCTTTCAGACGGGCTGCGGCTTTATGGTTGGCTCGCCATATCAAACTGCACGTTGTATTGCCGAGGATATGGTGTTTATGCAAAGCTTTAAGCCGCATATGGTGGGCATAGGGCCTTTTATACCGCAGCATGATACGCCCTTTGGGGAATATAAGGGCGGAAGCGCCGAGCTTACACTGTTTCTTATAAGCCTTGTGCGCCTTATGCTGCCCCATACACTTATACCGGCAACAACTGCACTGGGAACACTTGACCCATTCGGACGGGAAAAGGGCGCAATGGCAGGGGCAAATGTTGTAATGCCTAACCTTTCGCCACTTTCCGTAAGAAAAAAATATGCCTTGTACGACAATAAAATATGTACGGGCGATGAGGCGGCGGAGTGCATAAACTGCCTTAAACTGAGATTTGAAAAGGTGGACAGAAAAATAGTTTTTTCAAAGGGCGATTATAAAAAATAAAACTGAATTTTTAGTATATTTACTTTGGCTGTAATGTGGCTAAAGTTTTCGGCCGCATTTTTCAAAAGGCGGTGGGGTATTGGGGCAAAGCCCCAAGGTCTTGTTTTTGTACTGAGAAGAAAGTAATTTCTAACTTCAAAGAAAGGAAGATGTAATATGTATAATCCAAAATCATTAAAGGCAGAGGAATTTATAGACAATGAGGAGATACTGGCAACCCTTGCCTATGCCGAGGAAAACAAAAATAACGGCGAGCTTATAGACGAAATACTTGAAAAGGCACGCCCAAGAAAAACAGATAATGGCGTTTTCTGTTCAGGCCTTACCCACAGAGAGGCATCGGTGCTTTTGGCATGTGAAATGTCCGATAAGGTGGAAAAAATGTATTCCCTTGCGGCGGAAATTAAAAACGCATTCTACGGCAACAGAATTGTAATTTTTGCCCCGCTGTATCTTTCCAACTACTGCGTAAACGGCTGTGTTTACTGTCCATATCACATGAAAAATAAGCACATAGCTCGTAAAAAGCTTACACAGGCAGAGGTGGAAAAAGAGGTTATTGCACTTCAGGACATGGGCCATAAACGCCTTGCCATAGAAGCCGGAGAGGACCCTGTAAATAACCCTATTGAATATATACTGGAATGCATAAACACCATATATTCCGTTAAACACAAAAACGGCGCTATACGCAGGGTAAACGTAAATATTGCGGCAACAACCGTTGAGAATTACAGAAAGCTGAAAGAGGCAGGCATAGGCACATACATACTTTTTCAGGAAACCTATCATAAGGAAAGCTATCTTAAGCTGCACCCAACAGGCCCTAAGCATGACTACGCCTACCATACCGAGGCCATGGACAGAGCCATGGAGGGCGGCATAGATGATGTTGGCTTGGGCGTACTTTTCGGCCTTGAAATGTATAAATATGAGTTTGCCGGTCTGCTTATGCATGCCGAGCACCTTGAGGCTGTTCACGGCGTAGGTCCGCATACCATAAGCGTGCCAAGAATTAAGAGAGCCGACGATATTGACCCCGATGTTTTTGACAACGGTATAAGCGACGATATATTTGCAAAAATTTGCGCCCTTATAAGAATTGCCGTTCCTTACACAGGCATGATAATTTCCACAAGAGAAAGCCAAAAGGTAAGAGAAAAGGTTATAGGCCTTGGCGTATCACAGATAAGCGGCGCTTCGAGAACATCGGTTGGCGGCTATGCCGAGGAGGAAAGACCCCACGACAGCGAGCAGTTTGATGTTTCCGACCAGAGAAGCCTTGACGAGGTTGTTAAGTGGCTTATGGAAATGGGCTATATTCCATCATTCTGCACCGCATGCTACCGTGAGGGCAGAACAGGCGACAGATTTATGTCCCTTTGCAAATCGGGACAGATACAAAACTGCTGTCATCCAAATGCCCTTATGACACTTAAGGAATACCTTATGGACTATGCCGGGGAGGAAACAAGGGCAGTGGGCGAGGCGCTTATAAAGGCCGAGCTTGAAAATATACCAAAAGAAAGAGTAAAGGAAATATGCGCCGACCATCTTGAAAAAATAGAACAGGGCATAAGAGATTTCAGATTTTAAGGAGGTGCGTATATGTCCCTTAATATTACGCCAAATGGCGAGAGAATACACATCAGCTTTTTCGGCAGAAGAAACGCAGGAAAATCAAGCCTTGTAAATGCCGTAACGGGACAGAGCCTTGCCGTTGTTTCCGACACAAAGGGCACAACAACCGACCCTGTGTCAAAGGCTATGGAGCTTTTGCCCCTTGGGCCTGTGCTCATTATAGATACCCCGGGCTTTGACGACGAGGGTGCTTTGGGTGAGCTGAGAGTTAAAAAAACAAGACAGGTTTTAAACAAAACCGATGTTGCGGTGCTGTGCGTTGATGCTTCGGCGGGCATTGGACAGTGCGAAAACGAGCTTATCGCACTTTTTGAGGAAAGAAGTATTCCTTATATAAAGGCTTTTAACAAAAGCGACATTGTTGAAAAAAGAGAAAACACAGACCAAAACACTATTTATGTAAGCGCCCTTAAAAATGATGGCATATGGGAGCTTAAGGAAAAAATAGCCTCTGCCTTTAAGGCTGATGAGGATAAAAAATGTATCTGCGCCGATCTTTTTGAAAAAAATGACGTTGTTGTGCTGGTTACGCCTATTGACAGCGCTGCGCCAAAGGGCAGGCTTATTCTTCCGCAGCAGCAGACCATAAGAGAAATACTTGAAAACGACGGCATAACCGTTGTTATAAAAGAGGACAGAATAAAGGAAACTCTTGCTTCCCTTGGCAGAAAGCCGGCGGTTGTTATAACCGACAGCCAGGCCTTTGAGCATGTGGCAAAGGATACGCCTGAGGATATTCCCCTTACGTCATTTTCAATACTTATGGCAAGGTATAAGGGCTTTTTGAAGGAAGCAGTAAAGGGCGCCGCCGCCATAAAGCGCCTTAAAGACGGCGACAGAGTGCTTATAAGCGAGGGCTGTACCCACCACAGACAGTGCGAGGACATAGGAACGGTTAAGCTGCCCAAGTGGCTTAGGCAGTATACGGGAAAGGACCTTGTTTTTGAAACCTCGTCGGGCACTGAATTTCCTGAGGATTTGTCAAAATATGCTCTTGTAATTCATTGCGG
>Ga0129308_1002814_pt1 | contig 13770 bp, 9 predicted proteins | sample L827metagenome_FD_94440 | JGI IMG/M metagenome (GOLD analysis project Ga0129308, IMG submission 94440) | Ring-tailed lemur group fecal microbial communities from Wisconsin, USA - L827 metagenome | ecosystem: Host-associated > Mammals > Digestive system > Large intestine > Fecal | place: USA...
TCAATTCTCGCAAAACATTCTCTGTCATTTAAGCTGTCATCATTCAATACAGCTCTTATATCCTCCAATGCTTTATAACATCTGTTTTCAACAATACTTTTCAAATCTTCATTTGATAATTCTCTGCATTTTTCTTTTACTATTTCAATGGCAATATCTTCATAAAGCATAATTCTTCACCTCAACATAATTTTAGGACAAATAGTCCTAAATATCAATAGTTCTATTTGTCCTATTTATAATTAAAGTGGTGATGTTATGAAACTTAGAATACGTGATTTGCGAGAAGATCACGACCTTTCTCAAAGCTATATAGCCAACTATCTAATGTGCGACCAGTCTTTGTATTCCAAATATGAAAGACAGGAACGTGAAATACCTTTGCACCTTATAATAAAGCTTGCTGAGTTTTACAATGTAAGCATAGATTATATTGTAGGTTTAACAGACATATCAAAGCCATATGAAAGAAAATAAAGGAGATAAGAACCAAATCAAGTTCCTATCTCCTTTTGCTTTATGCTCTTACTTATTCATCTGAGCAAGTCTTTCTTCAATCTGTGCAAGCACAGCCTTATATTTTTCGCCCTTTGCCTTTTCCTCGTCAATTACATTCTGAGGTGCTTTAGCAACAAAGCCTGCATTTGAAAGCTTTTTCTCAACTCTTTCAACTTCCTTAAGCATCTTTTCCTTTTCCTTTGTAAGACGCTCAATTTCCTTTGCTATATCAACCAGTTCAGCAAACGGCATATAAATTGTGGCGTTTTCAACAACGCATGAAACAGCGTCATCGCCTATGCCTGCTTTGTCTGACTGAACGCTTACATCGCTTGCATATGCAAGTGTTTTAAAGAATACTGCACTTCTTTCAAAACGAGCCTTTGTTGTTTCGTCTGTTGTTACAACAAACACATGAGCCTTCTTTGAAGGAACAACATTCATTTCGGCACGGATATTTCTTATGCTTCTTACAGCCTCTTTAATAGCGTCAATTTCCTCTTCCTCGCTCTTAAAGTTCCATTCCTCATTGTATTCAGGCCATTTTGAAAGCATAATTGTTTCTTCCTCGCTCTGAACATGAAGGAAAATTTCCTCTGTAATAAACGGCATATATGGGTGAAGCAGCTTAAGTGCGTTTATGAGAACTGTTTTAAGTGTCCATAAAGCGGCATCTCTTGTTTCGTCATCTTTGTTGTAAAGACGAGGCTTAACCATTTCAATATACCAGTCGCAGTACTCGTCCCAAAGGAAGTTTGTAATCTTGTCTGCCGCCATGCCAAGCTCATAGCTTTCCATGTTCTCCTTAACCTCTTTTGCAAGTGTGTTTACCTTTGAAATAATCCACTTGTCAGCTGCCGTAAGCTGTACAGGCTTTGGTGTATTGCCGTCCTCAAGGTTCATAAGCACAAATCTTGAAGCGTTCCAAAGCTTATTGCCGAAGTTTCTGCAGTTTTCAAGTCTGTCCCAGAAGAAACGCATATCGTTTCCCGGTGAGTTGCCTGTTATAAGCATCAGTCTTAATGGGTCAGCGCCGTATTTTTCAATAACCTCAAGCGGGTCAATGCCGTTGCCCAATGATTTTGAGAACTTTCTGCCAAGCTCGTCCCTTATAAGTCCGTGGATAAATACGTCCTTGAAAGGAATTTCGCCAACCTGCTCTATACCTGAAAATACCATTCTGATAACCCAGAAGAATATAATATCATAGCCGGTTACCATTGTGCTTGTAGGATAGAAGTGCTTAAGCTCCTCTGTATCCTTTGGCCAGCCCAGTGTTGAGAAAGGCCAAAGAGCCGATGAGAACCATGTATCCAGTGTATCCTCGTCCTGCTTAAGGTCTGTGCAGCCGCACTCAGGGCATTTGTCAGGGGCTGTTTTGGCAACTGTAATATGTCCGCATTTCTGGCAGTAGTAAGCCGGTATTCTGTGGCCCCACCAAAGCTGACGGCTTATGCACCAGTCTTTAATGTTTTCAAGCCAGTGAAGATATACCTTGCCGAAACGGTCAGGAATAAACCTAAGCTCGCCGTTTTTATAGCATTCAATGGCAGGCTTTGCCATTTCCTCCATTTTAACAAACCACTGCATTTTTATAAGCGGCTCAACAACCTCGTTGCAGCGTTCGTGTACGCCTACGGCATGAGTGATGTTTTCAACCTTAACAAGAAGTCCAAGGCTGTCAAGCTCTTCAACAATCTGCTTTCTTGCCTCATATCTGTCAAGACCGCAGTATTTTCCGCCGTTTTCGTTTATTGTGCCGTCATCATTCATAATGTTGATTTTAGGCAGATTGTGTCTTTCGCCAACCTCAAAGTCGTTAGGGTCATGCGCCGGCGTAATTTTAACTATACCTGTACCAAATTCACGGTCTACATAGCTGTCCGCAATTACAGGTATCTCTTTGTTTACAATAGGCAGTATAACCATTTTGCCTACAATGTCTTTATATCTGTCGTCATCAGGGTGAACGGCAACAGCAGTATCGCCCAGCATTGTTTCAGGTCTTGTTGTGGCAATTTCTATAAATCTGCCCTCTTCACCTGCAACAGGGTATTTAATGTGCCAGAAATGGCCTTCCTTGTCAACATGGTTAACCTCTGCGTCAGAGATTGTTGTCATACACTTAGGACACCAGTTTATAAGCTTTTCGCCCTTATAAATGTAGCCCTTGTTGTAAAGACGCATAAAGGTTTCAAGAACGGCATCACTGCAGCCCTCGTCAAGTGTAAATCTTACTCTGTCCCAGTCGCAGCTTGAACCAAGCTTTCTAAGCTGATTCAGTATAATTCCGCCGTATTCCTCTTTCCAGTCCCATGCTCTTTTAAGGAATTCCTCACGGCCTATATCCTCTTTTTTAAGTCCTTCCTTTGCAAGCTTCTGAACAACCTTTACCTCAGTTGAAATGCTTGCGTGGTCAATGCCCGGAACCCAAAGAGCGTTGTAGCCGCTCATTCTTTTCCAGCGGATAAGTATATCCTGAATTGTGTTGTCAAGGGCATGTCCCATATGAAGCTGTCCTGTGATGTTTGGCGGCGGCATAACTATTGTATAAGGCTTTTTGCTTTTGTCTACCTCCGCATGAAAATACTTTTTGTCGCACCAGTTGTTGTAAAGCCTTTCCTCAACAACTGACGGATCATAAACCTTGCTCAGTTCTTTAATCATTGGCTATAACCTCCAAATAAATAATCAAAACAAAAAGAGCCTTCTCCCTTGTAAAGGGCGAAAGCTCCGCGGTACCACCTTAATTTCCGCTTTAAAAGCGGACTTCTCTTTGCCTTAACGCGGCATAAACGTGCAAACCTACTTTTTATTTCAGCCCGCCAACTCCCAAGCTACCTTCGGCGGCACATATCCTGAAAAGCCTTGCAGCTGTGAAAATCACAGGCTTTTCTCTCTTAAAGGCTGCTTCCGCTTACTCCTCTTGTTCTCAGTCTTTCGCAATTTGTATTTAATTTTATTCAATCTCAATTATTTTGTCAATAGATTTATTCTCTGTTTCTTCCGAATCTCGATATATTAAGCAGTATTCCCATTGCGCCAAGGGTAAATATCAGCGCCGAGCCGCCGTAGCTTATAAACGGCAGCGCCATGCCTGTGTTTGGCATGCTGTTTGTGGCAACGGAAATATTTATTATAACCTGAATTCCTATAAAAGCCGATATTCCTGTGGCTGTAAGACAGCCGAACATATCCTCTGCCTCCATGGCTATTTTTATGCCGCGCCACACAAGCACCACAAAAAGCATAATTACTATTGCCGCGCCTACCATGCCCAGTTCTTCGCATATTATGGCAAATATCATGTCATTGTATGGCTCAGGCACATAGGTTTTCTGCCTGCTCTGCCCCAAGCCAAGTCCGAAAATCCCACCTGAGGCTACGGCGTAAAGCCCCTGTATAATCTGAAAGCCCTTGTGGTCGGGGTCAGAAAAGGGATCAAGCCAATATTTTATACGGTCCATTCTGTATGCAAACTGCGGCAGAAGAAGCATTGCCGCAATTCCGCCTGCACCTGCGCCTGCTATGGCAACAAAATACCATATTCTCGGGCTTGCCACAAACATAATTGCCATTCCTATGCCCGACACAACTATGGCTGTGCTTAAGTTTTCAACGGCTATAAGGGCAACGGGTATGCCCAAAATAACACAGCACTTGCAAAAGCCCTTAAAGCTTCCCAAAATGCCCTTGTTGTTGGCTATGTAATGTGAAAGATACAGTATAACGGCAATTTTTGCCACCTCCGATGGCTGAAAGCCTATTGATGTGCCTGGTATTCCCAGCCATCTTTTGGCGCCATTCATTTCCTCGCCTATTACAAGCACCAGAATAAGACAGACTATTGTTAATACATATGCCAAAAACGAAAATCTGCGCAGATATTTATACGGAACATTCATCATAACAACCATTCCGACCGAACCTAAAAGCGCCCATACAATCTGCCTTTTAACAAAATAATACATGTCGTTGCCGAATTTTGAGCTTGTAAGCGAAAAATAATAGCTTGCACTGAAAACCATAACTATTCCGAACAAAAGAAGAAGTATAATTACAAAAAGCAGTGTAAAGTCAAAGCTTCCGGCTTTTCTTTTGTGCTTCAGTCTTTTGTTTAAAGCAGCCTTTCTGCCTCTCATAATATACCTCCTTCCATAGTTATCTTAAAATAACGCTATTTTTATAAAATATTTTATATTCTTATATAAGCGGTTTTAAAGCTGTTACTCCAATATATATCATAGTCTGATAATCCCTTGACAGCCTTAAGTATTCTCAGCGGCACAAAAAGCCTGCCGTCCTTTAACTCAAAATTATACTCCGCATAATAAACTTCATTTGAATCAATATATATTTTTTGAGAAATACAGTCAAACTCAATTACTTTGTCCTCAAAATACATTTTTGCCCTTTTGCTTTCATTATCCCACATAAATTCCGTATCGGGAAATACAGCCTCAAACACAGCTCTTGCGGGAAGCATTATGCTTCCGCTGTTGTTGTAAATCTCAGTATCAAGCTTTATTGGAGTGCTGTCCTTAAAAATTCTTTTCTCTCCGTCAATAACAGATAAAATACTCCGTCTGCTCTGATACTCAAACTGATTTTTGAGTGTATCTTCAAAATCAGAGTTTACCCTCATAAAAAGGCATTTATTGACCGAATCATAGTCCACAAACAGCATTGCATCATTAAACGACACAAAACATTCATCATCGGTAAATATGGCGGGAACAAGCATTTTACACTCATTTTCGCCGCAGGTAATAGATTTTCTTTCCATACCGTTTACATAAAGCTCTGAATTTCCTATTCTGACGCTGAATTTCTTGTTTTCTGAATCCATATGTGTTTCAAAACCTGCGAAAGTAAATAATGTGTTCAGCGGTATCATCAAAACGCCATTTTCCTCATAGCATGAATACTTTGTTTCAAAGGTTTCAAAGCCTGACGTTATTTTATTTTCTCCTACATTCATAATGCACAGCTTAACATGCTGTGGCTCAATATACTCGCTTGATTTCTCTGCAAAAACATTCACAGTTAAAATAAGCATTGAAATCAAAAAACAAACTATTTTTTTCATCAGTATTTTCCCTCCATCTGCTTTAAAGCTCGGTACAATACTAAAAATCAGAAATTATTTACCATTTCCTTAAATATTTCGCCTCTCTGCTCATAGCTTTTAAACATATCCCAGCTTGCGCAGGCAGGTGAAAGCAGAACGCAGTCGCTCTCTTTTGCTGTATTTCTGCATATATTTACGGCTTCCTCAAAGGTTTCGGCAAAAACATAGTCCTTAAAGCCGTGTCTGTCGCAGCAGTTGGCAATTTTCTTTGCCGTAACGCCTATAAGCACAAGCTTTTTAACTCTGCCGTCAAATTTTTCAACCCAGTCATCATACTCACTGCCCTTGTCATAGCCTCCGCCTATAAGCACGCATGGCTTAACCATGGCAAGTATTCCTCTTATGGCTGCGTCTGTGTTAGTTCCCTTGCTGTCGTTGTAATAATCAACGCCGTCAACGGTTTTAACAAACTCAATTCTGTGTTCAACGCCGCCGAAATTTTTAATCACATCTCTTATTTCATCAATGTCAACGCCTGCGCAAATTCCCATTGCCGCCGCCGCCATAACGTTTTCATAGTTATGCATGCCCAAAAGCTTAAGGTCATGTATGTTCAGCAAAAGGCAGTCAATATCTCCCCACTTAACATATATATTGTCGTTTTCAAGATATATTCCCTCATCAAGCTTCTGTGCGCTTGAGAAGAAAAATACCTTTGCCGCTGTTTTTTCAGCCATTTTGCGTGTTGTTTCGTCGCCATAGTTAAGTATACAAAAATCGTCCCCCGTCTGATTTTTGAATACCTTTTCCTTCATCTCAATGTAGCACTCAAGGGTTTTGTGTCTGTCAAGATGGTCAGGCGTTATATTAAGCACAGCGCTTATATGCGGGTGGAATTCATATGCTCTTTCCATCTGAAAGCTGCTTATTTCAGCCACAACATAGTCATTTTCTGAAAGTCCCTTTACCATTGAAGAATATGGCACGCCGATATTTCCCACAACGGCGGCATTAGGAAACTTTCTTTTGATAATCTCGCCTGTAAGGGCTGTTGTTGTTGTTTTTCCGTTTGTTCCCGTAATTGCCGTAACAGGGCAAGGCGTAAGCAGATAAGAAAGCTCAACCTCGCTTAAAACAGGAATGCCCGCCTTATCGGCAATTTCAAAAAACGGCAGTGATGACGGTATGCCAGGGCTTACCACCACAAAATCAAAGTTTTCAACTATATCGTCAGGATTTTTTCCGCTGTAAATTTCAATGCCCTGTTTTTCAAGGTATGAAACATCGCCCAAATCCTTATATTCCTTTTTATCCTGAAGAGTAACCTGAGCCCCCAGTGAAGCCAACAGCTCTGCGGCTGAAATTCCGCTTTTTGCCATGCCGCACACAAGGGCTTTTTTGTTTTTAAATTCCATCAGAAAATCCTTCTTCCCAAATCAGTAATTTCAGCTTAAAACATGCCCCTGCAGCCAAGATAGCCAACCATGCACATTAAAGCCGTAATAATATAAAACACCGTAACTATTTTTGTTTCACTCCAGCCGCAAAGCTCAAAATGGTGATGTATAGGCGCCATTTTAAAAACTCTTTTGCCTGTTTTTTTGAAGTATCCTACCTGTATAATTACGGATAAAGACTCACATAAGTAAATAATGCCCACAATAATTATAAATAACGGCATTTTAAGTATAAGCGCCGTACCTGCCACATAGCCGCCTAAGGCAAGTGAGCCCGTATCGCCCATAAACACCTTTGCCGGATAGGCGTTAAACACAAGAAACGCCAAAAGCGCGCCCACAGCCGATGCCGAAACAGCCGGAGAAAGAGTTTCTCCGCAGACAAGGCATATAATTGTAAAAAACACAGCCACAATCATTGTTACGCCGCCTGCAAGGCCGTCAAGGCCGTCTGTGAGGTTTACGCCGTTTACAGTGCCAAGCATAACCACAAACAAAAACGGTATATATATTATTCCCAAATTAAGCATATATCCGCCGGCAAAAGGAACATATATCTTTGTAAAGTCCTCAGGATATGCCTTTGAAATATACCAGGCAAAAGCCGCCGTAAATATAAGCTGTATAAGTATTTTCTGATATGCCCTTAAGCCAAGCGAGCGTTTTTTTGCAACCTTTATATAGTCATCAATAAAGCCCACAATGCCAAAGCCAAGTGTAATAAGTATAACAGCTATTGAATTCCAAAACATTCTTATGTTTCCTTTGCCCATAAAAGAAAACACCAACGCCGTAACCGCAAAGGCAATAAGTATGGCAATGCCGCCCATGGTAGGCGTTCCGCTTTTTTTAAGATGGCTCTGCGGCCCGTCATCTCTTTCTGTCTGTCCGTATTTTAATTTGTGCAGTATGGGTATAAGCACAGGGCATATAACAACGCCTATAAAAAATGCCAGTATAACGGCATATATACAATTTTCAACAGGATATGCAAAATCCATTTTTTATTTCACCTCATGTAATTTTTCAACAATTCTTTCAAAGTGCATGCCTCTTGACGCCTTTACAAGTATTGTTTCGCCCTTTGCAAAAAGAGCCTTTAAATCGTCTGCCAAAAACTCATCAACGGTTTTGTAATAAACCGCTCCGCAGCCTTCGCAAAGCGCCGCCATAAAGCTATATTTTGAAGCCTCGCCTATAAACACAAGCTTTTCAATTCCGCTTTTTGCGGCATATACTCCGGTTTCCTCATGCAGCTTTTGAGAATATGAGCCAAGCTCAAACATATCGCCCATTATAGCAACCCTTACGCCCTCGCTTTTTTTAAGCACGTCTATTGCCGCTTTCATGGAAACAGGGTTTGCGTTATAAACGTCATTTATAACAGTGTAGCCGTAGTCCGTTTTTTCAATGCTCATTCTCATGCCTGTTGGCACAAAGCCTTCAATTCCTTTTTTAATTTCTTCTGCATTTAAGCCCAGTGTTTTGCCCACTGCCGCCGCCGCAAGGGCGTTAGACACCATGTGTCTGCCGGGAACAGGAATTGAAACGCTTATTTTTTCATCATTATATGCTATATGGCATTTTATGCCCTCAAGACCCTTGTCCTCAATATTTTCGGCATAAAAATCTCCCTTGCCCTCGGCAGAAAACCATAATGTATTAAACTCTGTTTTTCCTTTAAGGGTGGAAATCATGTCGTTATCAAGGTTTAAAACAGCCGTTCCGCCCTTTTTAAGCCCCTCAAATATTTCACACTTAGCCTTAAGTATACCCTCTCTGCTGCCCAAATTTTCTATGTGGCTTACGCCCACATTTGTTATAACGGCAACATCAGGCTTGGCTATTTTTGTAAGACGGCTTATTTCGCCAAAGGCACTCATGCCCATTTCAAGAACTGCCACATCATAGCTGCTGTCAAGGCGGAACACCGTAAGAGGCAGACCTATTTCATTGTTGAAGTTTCCGTCTGTTTTAAGCACGCTGTACTTCTGTGCCAAAACAGAGGCTATCATATCCTTCGTTGTGGTTTTTCCAACGCTGCCCGTTATGCCCACAACCTTTATGTTAAGTGTTGAAAGATAATACTCTGCCAAATCTCTCAATGCCTTTTTTGTATCCTCAACATAAATTATGCATTTTCCTTTAATATCCTTTTTTTCGCTTAAACAGCATGCTGCGCCCTTTTCAAAGGCAGACGCTATAAAATCGTGTCCGTCAAATCTTTCTCCCTTTATGGGTATAAAAAGACAGCCCTCCTCAATTTTTCTGCTGTCTGTTGTTACAGCGCATATTTTGGCGCACTCATCAGCGCCATCTGTCAAGCTTCCGCCTACGGCGCAAGCAATTTCCTTAAGTGTAAGCTTATTCATTTTATGCCTCCGCAAAAGCCTGCTCAATAACCTCTTTATCGTCAAAATGTATTGTTCTGTCGGCAAATATCTGATAATCCTCGTGTCCCTTGCCGGCTATTACAATAAGGTCGTTAGGCTGTGCAATTTTTACGGCATGATAAATTGCCGTTTTTCTGTCAGTAACCTTTTCGTAGGCACAGCCTGTTTTGGCTGTTCCCACCTCAATTTCGTTTATAATTGTTTCAGGGTCCTCTGTTCTTGGGTTATCGCTTGTTATAATGCAGTAGTCCGAAAGCTTTCCTGCTATTTCGCCCATAATAGGACGCTTTGTTTTATCTCTGTCACCGCCGCAGCCAAAAACAGTAATTATTCTGCCCTTAACAAATTCCTTTGCAGTATTCAGTATGTTTTCAAGTCCGTCAGGTGTGTGGGCATAGTCAACCACAGCGCTTACGCCGTTTTTGCCCTTTACCGACTGAAATCTTCCTCTTACGCCCTGAATGTCTTTAAGACCTGCTATAATTGTTTCCATGTCAATGCCCATAAAAAGGCATGCGCCTATTGAGCCAAGGGCGTTATAAATGCTGAATTTTCCCGGAATATTAAGCTCAACGGGATACTGCTTTCCCTCATAATCAAGCGTAAAGGTTACGCCGTGGGCAGTTATATTTATGTTTTCAGCCTTAAGGTCTGCGTCGCCGTCAATGCCTGTTGTTATAATCTCGCCCTTTGAAACAGACTTCATATATTCCCCTGCCGGGTCATCAATGTTTATAACGTTTTTCATGCATCTTTCAAAAAGAATTGCCTTTGCGTTGCGGTAATTCTCCATTGTTTTGTGATAATCAAGATGATCCTGTGTAAGGTTTGTGAATATGGCTATGTTATAGTCACAGCAGTCTACTCTATGAAGGTCAAGGGAATGTGATGAAACCTCCATGCACATATCTGTTACACCCTCGTCATACATTTCCTTAAAAAGCTCCTGAAGCTCAAGGCTTTCGGGTGTTGTTCTGTCGGCATGTATAACCCTGTCGCCTATTCTGTTTTCTATTGTGCCTATTACGCCCACCTTATGTCCTATTCTGTCAAGAACAGACTTAATTATATATGTTGTGCTTGTTTTTCCGTTTGTTCCTGTAACGCCTATAAGGTTCATTTTTTCAGATGGTCTGCCGTAAATGTTTGCCGCCATAACGGCAAGGGCAGCCCTGTTGTCCTTAACCTTAACATATGTGCAGTTAGGCTTCATATCAACGTCCTTTTCCACAGAAAAAGCCGCAGAACCCTTTTCTGCAGCTGAATCTATATATTTATGACCGTCGGTTTTAAAGCCTGAAATGCATACAAAAAGAGAGCCTTCGCCCGTTTTTCTGGAATCGTACTGTACATTTTTAATTTCGGCATCATCAGTTCCCTGAAGCACCGTATAATCAATTCCCTTTAATATTTCTTTAAGTTTCATAAGTATGCGCCTCCAAGTTCAAACACAAATTATATAAAAACATGCCTTAAAATTCAATACAATATAAAAAAATGCTTAAATTTTTTATTTTACATATATTAAAGCCTTTGTTCCCACACTCACCTTTTCTCCTGCCGGAGGAAACTGACCGTAAACGTTTTCGCCCTCGCCCTTAATCTGTGCGCTTATGGACGCCTCCTTAAGCAGCTTTTGTGCTTCCGCAAGGCTTTTTCCCTCAACGTCGGGCATTATGGTATAAACCTGTTCGTTTTCCTTAACTCCTGTCATATCACGCTCTATACCGAAATACGGCAGTATATTTGTTAAAAGCTCTCTCATAACGGGCCCTGCCACCGTTCCGCCGTAATATACGCCCTTTGGCTCGTCTATAAGCACAAGACACATAACCTTTGGGTCGTCAGCCGGGGCAAAGCTCATAAATGAGGCTATATACTTGCCGCTTTTTCTTGGCAGCTTTTCGCTTGTTGCGGTTTTGCCACCTATTTTATAGCCCGGTATATAGGTTTTGCTGCCTGTTCCCTGAGAAACAACACTCTCCAGTATTTCTCTCATCTGAGCGCTTGTTTCACTGCTTATAACCTGCTCGCCTTTTCCGTAATCAAAAATCTCTATATCTTTTCCGTTTTCGTCAACGGTTTTTACGGCAAAATGCGGCGTTATAAGATAGCCGCCGTTTACAATGGCGCTGGCAGCCCTCAAAAGCTGAAGCGGCGTTATCTGAAAGCTCTGTCCAAAGCTCATTGTTGCCAGTTCAACAGGGCCTATGTTCTCAAGCTTATGAATAATTCCCACTGCCTCGCCGTTAAGGTCTACGCCTGTTTTTTGGGTAAAGCCGAATTTAACCATATATTCATAAAACTTTTCTGCCCCAAGACGCTGCGCCACAGCCATAAAAACAGGGTTGCAGCTGTTCTGAACGCCCTGAACGAAGGTTTCCGTTCCATGAGTTCTTGGATAGCGCCAGCATTTAATCATTCTGTCGCCGGCAATATAAAAGCCGTTGCAGTTGAAGGTGTCGCTTGGCGTTACAGCCTTTTCCTCAAGCCCTGCCGATGAAGTTACTATTTTAAATGTGCTTCCCGGCTCATAGGTATCGTTTATGGCTGTGTTTCGCCACATTTTATTTAATTCGTCGTTTTTTTCCTTTTCGCTTAAGGTGTCCCACACCGCCTTAAGCTCGTCATTATTTATTTCAAAAGGCTCGTTCAGGTCAAATTCGGGATAATCTGCCAAAGCATATATTTCCCCGTTTTGAGGGTTCATAACTATTATAAGCCCTCTTTTTGCCTGCTTTGCCTCCACAGCCTTTGCTATGGTCTGCTGTGCAAACTGCTGAACGGAAACATCAAGGCTTGTAATTAGGTCATAGCCTCTTTCAGGCTCTATTCTTTCCTGGGCGTCGCTTATTTCAAGGCCGCGTGAATCGGTAAGCGTGAGTATTTTTCCCTCTTTTCCGGCAAGATATTTTTCATACTTGCTTTCAAGACCTATTATACCCTGATTGTCCTTTCCCACAAAGCCTATAACGTGGGACGCAAGACTGCCGTAAGGATATACCCTTTCAACGTCCTCGTCCACCACAACGCCCTTTAAATTTGCCTCTCTTATTTCCTGCGCCGTCTGTCTGTCGGTCTTTTTCTTTATTCTTACCAAAGCCACCTTTTTAGATACTTTTTCCAAAACATCATCATAGTCAAGGTCAAGCTTTTGGCTTAAAAATTCCGCTGTTTTTTCCTTGTCCTCAATCTGGTTATGTATAACGCTTACGGCGCATACCGACTGTGTTACGGCAATTCCCTCGCCGTTTCTGTCCAGTATAGAGCCACGCCTTGCCGTTATAAGCCTATCTCTTGTCTGCTGTTCATATGCCTGTGCCTGAAGCTCCTCTGCCTTTGCCGTCTGAAGATAAATCACTCTGAATATAAGCACTATTCCCCAAAGCACCACAAAGAAAAGCCCCAGAAAAAGCCTTTTTTTAACCCAAACCGAAAGTTTCTGCATATTAAACCTCTAAAATTCTTTTTTACAATTTTATTGGCTTAATATTTTCCTTATTACTCCGGCGCAGTTTCCTCAGGCTCTTCTTTTTCAAAATAAACCTTTACCTCACTGCCCTCGTCAACGGTTATTCCGTAGGCAGGCTCGGTTTTAACCGCAACGTCTTCCTCATCGCCCTCAACCACTGCCGAAAGCCCAGCCGCCGTTATTTCGCCAACAGCTGCGTCATAGTCTTTTCCTTTTACATCGGGAACAATTATGCTGCCTGTGTCGCCCTCGCCCTTTTCAACATATATAAGCACCTTTGAGCCCTCGTCCACAACGGTTCCGCCGTGAGGCACCTGATTAATAACGCTGTTTCCGCTTCCCACAATTTCGTATTTAAGGTTTTTAACGTCCAAATCGTAAAGCACATTAAAAAGTGTACTGCCTGTATAATCCTCAACGGTTACGGTTTTCTTTTCGGAAGAAACCTCGGCTTCATTTATGTTTTCAGGCTGAATGTTTTTGTATTTAATAATTTTTTCCAAAAGCCCCTTTATCATAGGCGCCGCCGTTGTAACACCGTCGGCATAGCTTTCGGGCTTATTTATAACCGTAAGCACAAGATACTGCGGATTGTCAACAGGGAAAAACGCCGCATATGAAACGGTATATATATCCTTGCTTCTGTCGCCCTGCTGAGCCGTACCTGTTTTACCGCCGAAGGTGTAGCCATCAATTTTAGCCTTTTTACCTGTTCCTCTTTCAACGGTTGCAACCATATATTTTTTCATAAGCTCTGAGGTTTCCTTGCTTATTGCCTTTCTTAAAACCTCAGGCTTTGTTTCCTGAACAATGCTTCCGTTTTCGTCTATAATGCTGCTTACAACATAAGGCCTTACAATATTTCCGCCGTTTACAACA
>Ga0129308_1002816_pt1 | contig 13752 bp, 9 predicted proteins | sample L827metagenome_FD_94440 | JGI IMG/M metagenome (GOLD analysis project Ga0129308, IMG submission 94440) | Ring-tailed lemur group fecal microbial communities from Wisconsin, USA - L827 metagenome | ecosystem: Host-associated > Mammals > Digestive system > Large intestine > Fecal | place: USA...
CCGTTAATCTTGTTGAGCAGAGTATCTTTATCTGATGTTAAATTAACCTTCACATGGTTTGAACCAGAAAAATCGCAAAAGCCAACCTTTATCTCGCTTCCTTCTGTAAGCAAACCATTAACAAAGCTTACAGCAGCCTCCTTTGCGGATTTTATTCTTGTTGATGTTGCATTTGTATTTGTGCAAACCTTGTCATCACTTTCTGTAAAGTTATAATTATACTCTTTTCCGCATCTTTTACAGATATATACTGTACTAGTAAAAATAAATCCTTCTTCTCTAGTGTCATATTCTGAGCTTCCGCACCATGCCATACTTCCCGAAGTGTCCATTACCAGCACTACGTCTGCCGGAAGCTGGTTTTCAACCTCTTCGGTTTTTGTTCCTCCCTTTGCAGTAAGCGTTATTGTGTAGTTTCCGTCACCGTCAGGACCGCTTACCTTTTTTCTTGCAGTTACATTTGGCTGTGATGATGGGGTTTCCTCTGCCCATGCCGTTGCAGGAACTGCAGAAAGGAGCATCGTAAGGGATAACACCAATGCCCCTAAGCGTTTAAAGCCTTTCATAATAATACCTCCTTAAACCTTTATTTTTTTATGAAATGTTTCTGCCATATATTTAATGGCTCAGCGCAAATGTATCGGCACAGCTCTCCTTATGTGCCGCATATGCAGCCTCCCTTCAAAATCCTTTCCCGCCTCGCTGTTGCAGTCCTTGAATTAAAGACAAAATTTACATATTGTGTTTTTATGCCGCACATTAAAATGCTGACGCTGAAAAAGATTATTTATGGAAACTATTATATCAAAAATACCAAAAAAAGTCCCCCCCCCCGGTTTCATTTCGGCATTTTCATTAACTTTGTACATAAAAAGTTTACTTTTTATATCATCATCAGGTGTAAATTGTATATTTCTTACCATTTTATATGCAATTTACATCTGTTTTTGGTTGTATTTGCCACTTGCGTCATTTCCTTGTCTACACCCATTTTTTTTACATCTGCATACTGTTTTTCAAATGTCCCTGCAAGGGTATTTTCGCCCTGAAAAGTTCACAATTTGTTCACATTTTATGTATGCTTTAAAGCTATGTACGCCTTTTAATATCTGCCCAAAACATGCAAAAAAATACCGCAATTCATCGTCTGAACTGCGGTATGTATTTTTAATTAATCGTTTGTATAATTGTCAAAATATCCCTGAATGTAAACTATCGGTGTGCCCTTGTCGCCCGAGCCTGATGTAAGGTCGCAAAGAGAGCCGATAAGGTCTGTAAGACGGCGTGGTGTTGTACCCTCAGACACCATATTTCCCACAAGATTTCCGTCTTTTTTGTGAATCTGCTCTTTTATAGCCTCTTTAAGGGCGTCGCCTGAAAGATGTGCAAAATCGTTGTCGGCAAGATATTTAAGCTTAAGCTCGTTTGGCGTGCCCTCAAGTCCGTCTGTATATGCAGGCGAAACAACAGGGTCTGCAAGCTCCCAAATTTTTCCCACAGGGTCTTTAAAGGCTCCGTCACCATAAACCATAACCTCAACCTTTTTGCCTGTGCTGTCAAAAATTCTTTTCTGAATTTCAAGCACAAGGTCTTTGCATTCTCTTGGGAAAAGCTTTACTGTTTCCTCAGTTGCCTTGTTTGTACCCAAAAGACCATAATTTTCATTATAGCCGCTGCCGTTTACGCTTTCTGTAAGTATATCGTCAAGTCCGCATACTCTTTGGGCGCCTGCCGCTTTAAGCAGACGTTTTGTGCGGGCACGTGTATGTATGTCGCAGCAAAGCACATTTTTTGTATAGTTAAGTATTGTGCGTGGGTCATTGGCAAATATAATTTCTGCCTCTGCTCCGCTTTCACGTATAAGCTGTTCATAGTATTCAACATAGTCTACACCTGTAAAGGGGTGCTTTTCATATCCGAAAAGCTGACGGTATTTTTCAAGTGTCAGAACATCTTTGTATGGGTCAACATTCTTTTCGTCAAGGGCATCAAGGCTTATAAGGTGATTTCCAACCTCGTCGGAAGGATAGCTGAGCATAAGCACAACCTTTTTTGCGCCCTTTGCAATGCCTCTAAGGCAAATAGCAAAACGGTTTCTGCTGAGAATAGGGAAAATAACACCTATATCCTCTCCGCCAAGCTTTGTGCGCACATCCTCGGCAATATCGTCAACACTTGCGTAATTGCCCTGGGCACGGGCAACAATAGCCTCTGTCATTGCAACTATATCTCTGTCCTTAATTTCAAAGCCGTCGTCAGCAGCGGCTTCCAAAACGGAATTTGTAACAATATCCGCAAGGTTATCTCCCTGACGTATAATAGGGGCACGAAGACCTCTTGAAACAGTGCCTACCATTCTGCTCATAACAGTTCACTCCTTAAATGTTTTAATATCTTACGTAAACATCAGTCAACTATTGTATAATACCAAGAAAAACGGCATTTGTAAACAAAAAACGCCTTATTGCGCCCTTTCATAAAAAATGGAAACCGTTTTTCAAGTTTCCGTAAAAATAAATTATTTAAATTTTTCAATTACCTCAAGGTTTGTTTTTAAAGCGTCCTCTTCCATTTTTCTGCGGTAAGCAATCAGCTTTTCCTTTATTTCGCCATGCTTTACAGCCATAATCTGAAGGGCAAGATATGCGGCATTTTTTCCGCCGTTTATGGCAACTGTAGCCACAGGAATACCTGAAGGCATCTGAACTATTGAAAGAAGCGCATCCATACCGTCAAGTGCCGCAGATGTAAGAGGCACACCAATTACAGGAAGCACTGTCTGGCTTGCAACAACGCCCGGAAGCGCCGCAGCCATGCCTGCCGCCGCTATAATTACCTCTGTGCCGTTTGTTTCGGTTTCGGCTATAAATTCTGATAAAGCCTTGTGCGCACGGTGAGCCGAAAGACATCTTACATCAACATCAACGCCGTATTCCTTTAAAATTGCCACAGCCGGCTCCATTTTTCCAAGGTCGCTGGCTGAACCCATTATAATTGCAGCTCTCATATATTTTTCCTCCTGATAAGTAAATTTTTTTAAATTATTAATTATTTTATCAAAAAAATTTTTTTATGTAAACACCGCCTTAAGGGCAAGCCATTCAATGACATCTATCTCGTGTCATTCAAGAACCGCAAAGAACGAAGAAACAAAGTTTCTGAGAACCGATGTGAGCGAAGCGAAACGAGGCTGTAATGCGGCGGCGCAGCCGTTTTGCGCAAGCAAAATTCTGACAGAGAACGAAACGCAGTGAAGTGAAGAATCTCTTGTTTCTGTTAGATTCTTCGGGCATAGCCCTCAGAATGACATTGCTATTCTCTGTCATTATGAACGAAGTGAAGAATCTCTCTCATTTCTGTTAGATTCTTCGGGCAATCCCTCTCAATGACATCTATTCCTTGTCATTCTGCCGTCACTTTACCGTGCGTTTAAGCAAATACAAATCCTCACGCCTGTTTTCCAGTGTAAACACCTGTTTTCTCACCTTTTCGGCATAATCAAGGTCTATTTCCGCCATAACAACACCCACCTTGTCCGATGCCCTGGCAATAACCGTTCCCCATGGGTCTATAATCATTGTGTTTCCGTAGGAGCTGAATTTGGGCTTTTGGCCTATCTGGTTCGGCGCAATAACATAACAGCCGTTTTCAATGGCTCTTGTTCTCAAAACAGTCTCCCAGTGGTCTTTGCCCGTATTCATTGTAAAATCGGCAGGCGTTACGAATATTTCGGCTCCCTCCAATGCCATAAGCCTGAACATTTCCCCAAAACGTATGTCATAGCATATTGAAAGCCCCAAAACGCCAACCTCTCCTGTATCAAGGGTAACTATTTCGTTTCCCGGGCATATATCATCGCTTTCCCTTACGCACAGCCCGCTGTTTTCAAGCTTTATATCAAAAAGATGGGTTTTTCTGTATTTTGCCGCCAGTTCTCCCTGTGGGTTTATAACCATTGTACAGTTGTAGGGTCTGCCGTCATCAGCATTTTTTTCATATATACTGCCGCAGTGAAGCCATACGCCGTGCTTTTGGGCAAGGTATGACATAAGCTCAAAGGTTTCGCCTCCGGGAATGTCCTCTGCCGCCGATTTAAAGTCTGTTCCGTCATAATTGGCACTTTCCGGCAGGGCAATAAGCCTTGCGCCCTTTGACGCCGCCTCCTCAACCAAGGAATATATATTTTTAAGGTTTTCCATTTTATTGCCCTGTGAATCAAGCTGTATTGCCGCCGCAAGAAACTTTCTCATAAATATGCTCCTTTCCCTCCCATGTATTTAAGGCTATTCTATCATTTTTGCCGCCAAAAACAAATACTTTTAAAAAAAGACAGACGCCAAAAAAGCCTCTGCCTTAAAAAATTATGTATTCTATTTTTCCGCCTCTTTTTTTGCCTTTTCCAAATTTTTCTCCACTGCCTCAAGCAGCATTTTTTCCGTCATGGGCGAGCCCGAATTTAGCGCCACATCTGTGCTTTGCTCCTTAAGTACCAGCTTTTCTATTTCCTCTGCCGTGCTTTCAAAAAGCGGATAAAAAACAGGCACCGTTTCCGACATATTGCTTACGGAAACGGATTTTATCTTATTTTTTCCAACCTTTACCTCAACGGTCATTCTTCCCTCGGAAAGGTCAATTTCACTGGAATAAACCCCGGGCTTATACACCGCTTTATTGTCTTTTCCACCGCCCAAAACCATATTAAGCACAAATGCAAAAAACAAAATTCCTATAACCGCAAATACGGCTGTTTTAACTATATCCCCAAACTTAAGTACCATAAATCTGCTGCCCATATACCTTCCCCCAAGATAATACTTTACTAAAATTATATTTTTATCCTTGTTGCAATATTCATTAATAAAATATATCATTTAGGTAAGCATACTTTTTTAAAAACAGGTAAGGAGTATTCCATGAGTTTAAGATTTGTAACGGGACGGGCAGGCAGCGGAAAAACCACCCTCTGCCTTAATGAAATAAATACACTTCAGGAAAACGGTGCGCAGGGCAGTTTAATTTACATTGTGCCCGAGCAGTTTTCACTTCAGGCGGAAAGAGAGCTTATAGCCCACGGCAAAAACGGCATAATTATGCAGGCGCAGGTTTTAAGCTTCAACCGTCTTGCGTACAGCGTTTTCAGCCAAACAGGGCTTTCCAAAAAGGAGGGTCTTACAGACATGGGCAAAAGCCTTATGGTTAAAAAAACCATACTGGAAAACGCCGACAGACTGCTTTATTTTAAAAAAGCCGCCAACAAGGCAAGCTTTGCCCAGCAGGTTGAAATGACACTTACGGAATTTTTTAAATACGGCATAACCGATGAAACTCTGCTTTCAAAGCTTGACGGGCTTAAGGAGGATTCCGTGCTTGCCATGAAACTTAAGGACATGGCTCTTATATACTCCCAATATACCACAAACATAGAAAACGCATTTTTCTCGCCCGACGAAACCCTTGATGTGCTTTACGGAAAAATAGAAAATTCCCAGCTTATAAAAGACGCTCACATATGGATTGACGGCTTTTACGGCTTTACGCCACAGGAAACAAAAATAATTGAAAAGCTTCTGCTTTTTGCCCACGAGGTAACAGTTACCCTTACCATAAACGAAGCCTCACTTAAAAACGATAATCTGCCTATGACGTCAGTGTTCTACGAGCCTAAGGAAACCTACAACAGCCTTTTGGAAATGGCAAGGGGCATAAATGCTCATGTTTCAACGCTGATGCTTAATGAAACAAAGCGTTTTATCTCACCGTCACTTGCGGCACTGGAAAAGGGCTTTACCCTTTACAATCCCACACCCTTTGAGGAAGAAAGCGACATAGAAATTCATTATGCCGACAACATACACAAAGAGGCTGAATATACCGCCTGCCGCATACTTAAGCTGGTGCAGACAAAGGGTCTGCGGTTTAAGGATATTGCCGTTCTTACAGGGGGAATAGGCGATGTTGACAGCCTTATACGCTCCACCTTTGACGAATGCTCAATACCGTACTTTATGGACAACAAAAGGGATATGACCACTCATCCTCTTATACTGCTTTTGTTTTCACTTATGGATATGGTTATATATTCCATGAACAGCACCTCGGTGTTTTCTTTTCTTAAAACAGGTCTTGTGCCCTTTGAAAGAAGCTCCGTTGAAAAGCTTGAAAACTATGTGCTTCAATACGGCATTAAGGGCAGAAAATGGAAGCTGCCCAAATGGCAGTTTGGCATGAAAACAACACAGGACGCCGAAAAAATTGATGAAATAAACCGCATAAGGGACAGCTTTTTTGATATAATAAAACCCTTTGCCGACAGAATTGAAAAAAACAAAAAATATACCTCTGCGCAGATTTCGGAAGCGCTTTTAAGCTTTACAGATGAAAACAACATACTTGCCCGCCTTGACGCAATGGCGGAAATTGCCCAAAGCCAAAACGCCAACGAGGATTATTTTGAAAACAAACGCTGTTGGAACATTATCTGCTCAATTATGGACAACATGCACACCATAAACGGCTCTGCCCCCATTACCCTTGCGGAATACCGCGCGCTTTTTGAAAGCGCCGCCTCTGCCTCAAGAATAGGCATTATACCAACGGGAACTGACAATGTTACCGTTGGCGACATTGACAGAACAAGGCTTCACAGCATAAAGGCGCTTTTTATACTTGGTGCAAACGAGGGAAAGCTGCCTTCGCCGGCGGCTGAAAACGGAGTGTTTTCCGAAGCCGAGCGAGATTATATGGAGGAAAGCGGCACACGCCTTGCCCACAACAGCAAGCGCCGCACCTTTGAAGAACAGTTTGTGCTTTACAGCGCTATAACGCAGCCCTCCCACATGCTTTTTGTAAGCTGTTCAACAGGCACCTATGACGGAAAAACTCTTTCGCCATCGCCTCTTATAGGAAAAATTAAAAAAATATTCCCTAACATAAAAGAAAGCTATGGTCCTGACGAGGACAGCATTTTCTTCTCGCCGTCAACCGCCTTCCATCATCTTGGCGAAAATATAGGCGACGCATCCAAAAGTAGTGCATGGAAGGAAGCCTACGATTATTTTAAAGCCGACGAAAGCTGGAGCAGAAAAACCCAAATGGTGGAAAATGCCGCAAAGCCTGTAACTCTGACGGAAAGGCTTTCGGAAAAAACAGCCGCAAAAATATTCGCAAAAGACCTTTACAGCAGTATATCAAGGCTTGAACGCTTTGCCTCATGCCCGTACTATTATTTTGCCGATTTTACACTGAAAGCAAAGGAAAGACCGCTTTATGCCCTTTCCTCGCCTGATTTGGGAACAATATTTCACGGCGTGCTTAAGGATTTTTTTGAAACAGCCCGAGAAAACAGCGTAGACCTTAAAACCGCAGGCAAGGAATATATATATGAGCAAACTGAAAAAAGCCTTAACAAACAGCTTGATGCTTTGGGCAAGGATATTTTTGAAACCCAAAGCTCCATGCGCTATCTTGTTAAAAGGCTTAAAAGAATTTCGGCACGCTCCATATACACGCTGTGCTGTCAGTCACAGGGAGGCTTTGTGCCTGCTGCCTTTGAGCTTTCCTTCGGCAGCGGAATGAAGCTTCCGCCCATAGTTGTGGAAACAGGAAACGGAAAAACACTGGTGCTTAACGGGCAGATAGACAGGCTTGACGTATATGAAAAAGAAAATGACATTTATGTTAAAATAACCGACTACAAATCGGGAAACAAGGCATTTAATCTTTCCGATGTTTATTATGGGCTTCAGCTGCAGCTGCTTATATACATTGACGCTGTGCTTGAATACGGAAAAATGAGGGGCAAAAACATACTTCCGGCAGGAGTGTTCTATTTCAGAATAAAAGACCCTATTATAGCCGCCGACACCGAAATTTCACAGGAGGACATAGAAAACCTTATAACCAAGGAGCTTAAGCTTTCGGGGCTTATTTTAAACAATGAGGAAGTGCTTGAGGCAATGGATCCGCTTTACAGAAAAAGCGGCGGCTCTGCCGTTATTCCGGTAACAGTAAACAAAAACGGCTCTTTTTCAAAAAATTCCTCTGTGGCACAGGCGGAAATGTTTAAAAGCCTTATTGACCACAGCCTAAAAACTGCCGGTGAAATAGGCGAAAGCATACAAAAGGGTTATATAAAGCCATACCCTTACAGGCAGGGACAAAAAACGCCGTGCTCCTACTGCCCTTACTTTTCTCTGTGCGGCTTTGACCCTTCAGAGCATAAATATCACTACTTTAAATCCCTCAGCAGAGAAGATGTTGAGAAAAAAATTGAAAATAAAAAAGACGGAGAATGATTTCCGTTATTTAAGGGTGTCGGTTTTGCCGACACCCTTTGTCGAAATCAGGATTTCTACAAGCTGAAACAGAAGCATAAACAATACTCATTTTTAAAGGCGCTCAATTTCAATTTATTCCTTTTATATATCTTATGAAAAAAGCACTTATTTTTGCATAATTTTACTTATATTTACACAAAAATATCGTCTTTTTTGTCAGTTTTAAAGCACTTTTTGTTGAATCGTCTATTTTCTTATGTTATATTATTTGTATTATACGTTATTATACATTATTTATCAAAGGAAGGGACAGTATTATGGAACCAATTCAGGTAGGTTTTTTATCTATTCTGCCGCCTATAATTGCCATAGGTCTTGCTCTTGCCTCTAAAGAGGTAATTTCATCACTTGTTATCGGCATTTTATCAGGCACACTCATCTATTCCGCCTACACATGCACAGGCGGAGTTGTCGACATATTTGTCGGCACAGTTGACGCAACAGTAAACCTTATGACATCAAAGTTTGCTGACAATGCGGCAATAGTTATATTCCTTGCTCTTTTGGGCGCTTTGGTTGTTGTTGTAACAAAGGCAGGCGGCTCAAAGGCATACGGAAACTGGGCAAGCCAGAAGATTAAATCACGCCATCAGGCACAGCTTGCCACATCAGCTTTGGGCGCACTTATATTTATCGATGACTATTTCAACTGCCTTACAGTAGGAACGGTTATGCGTCCTGTTACAGACAAGCACAACATTTCACACGCAAAGCTTGCATACTTAATTGACGCCACAGCGGCTCCAATTTGTATTATTGCTCCTGTTTCATCATGGGCTGCATCTGTTATTTCCCAGATGGGCGACACAGGCTTAAACGGCATGGAGGCATTTGTTCAGTCAATTCCGTTTAACCTTTACGCACTTCTTACCATAGTCATGATAATCATTCTTTCCGTAAAAGAGCTTGACTTTGGCCCTATGGAAAAATTTGAAGAGGAAGCTATCAAAACAGGCAACCTTAACTACACAACAAGCAAAACACAGACAAGCACCGACGACGAGCTGAGCCGTCTTGAAATTTCGCCTAAGGGCAAGGTTTACGACCTTCTTATACCTATTGCGGCTCTTATCATATTCTCAATACTTTCAATGCTTTACATCGGCGGCTACTTTGAAGGCGGCATGTCAATAGCTGACGGCTTCGGCAACACAGACGCAGGCCCGGCGCTTGCCCTTTCAAGCTTCGGCGCTCTTATAGTTGCATTCCTGCTTTTCGTTCCAAGAAAGGTTATATCCTTCAGAGCATTTATGGAGGGCATAGGAGAAGGCGTTAAGTCTATGACAGGCGCTATAATAATACTTACACTTGCATGGACAATAAGCGGCGTTTGCCGTAACCTTCTTTCAACAGGCGAATATGTAAGCGGTCTTGTACAGGCTTCAAATATGCCGGTTATGTTTATACCAGCCATTATATTTGTTGTTGCGGCTTTCCTCTCATTCTCAATGGGTACAAGCTGGGGCACATTCGGTATTCTTATACCAATTATAGCTTCCATCTGTGAAGCAGTTGCGCCTCACCTTACAATCATCTCTCTTGCGGCAACACTTGCAGGCTCTGTTTTCGGCGACCACTGCTCACCTATTTCGGATACAACAATTCTTTCCTCAACAGGTGCGGCGTGCAACCATATAGACCATGTATCAACTCAGATACCTTACGCTGTTACAGTTGCGGCATGCTGTATAGTGGGCTACCTTGTGGCAGGCTTTACGGCAAACGTAATACTTACACTGGCATCATCTTTCATCTGCCTTGTGATAGTTATTACAATACTCCACAAAAGAGCTGTTAAAAAATTAAACGGTTAATAAATTTAACTTGAAATTATTAAAAATCAATAGTTCGACAACAAACGAAAAGATTTTCATACAGCGGAAGGGTTCGGGAAACAAAACCGTTTCCCGATTGGAATCCGCAGGAGGAATTCATTTCCGACGAGGAAAACAAGGGGTTTCAAAGCACTATGCATTGAAACCCCTTGTTTATTCTTCTGTTTAAACTTGTCGAAATCCTGATTTCGACGAAGGGTGTCGACTTTGTCGACACCCTCAAGCTGTGAGCGTTATCGTTCACAGCTTTTTTTATATTTTCTTTCGGCAATATATGCCGCCCCAAGGGCGCCCGCATACTTCCCGTTTTCGTTTGTTTTTATATTTCTGTGTATTTTTCTGCCCAGCACATCGGCAAAATATCTTATTCCCGAAAGGCCGCCCGTAACAATAATGTTGTCCGAAATCATCTGCTTTCTGCACATAAGCGCCACCTTTGAGGCAACAGAGTCGGCAACGGCAAAGGCTATATCCTCTCTTTCACGCCCCTCGCCTATATAGTTTATAACCTCGGTTTCGGCAAAAACAGTGCAAAGTGAGCTTATTGTAAGCCCCTTTCCCCTTTCAGCCAGTTCAAAAAGCTCGTCAATGTCAACACCAAGGCGGTTAGCCATAATTTCCACAAATTTTCCCGTTCCGGCGGCACATTTGTCATTCATTATAAAGTCGGAAACTCTGCCCTTTTCAACCATTATAACCTTTGTGTCCTGTCCGCCCACATCTATAACGGTGCAGTCGCCCTTTGCAAGGCGGCTTCCTCCCTCGGCGTGGCAGCTTATTTCGGTTACGGCGCAGTTGGCATAATCCACAGCATTTCTTCCGTAGCCCGTTGCCCCTACATATACATTTTCCGCAGAAACATCTATGCCCTCGTCATACAGCCTTTTTCTTATTTCCGCCGCCGTCTGCTTTCCGCTCCAGCCTGTGGGAAGTACAAATTTTAAATCTTTATCACCGCACACGGCAACCTTTGCCGCCGTTGAGCCTATATCTATTCCAACAAAATACATACTATCGCCTCGCTTTTAACCAATACAGTAAATTTATCATCTGCGTAAATGTTTGTCAAACAGATGCCGCCACATATGCCCCTTATGTCTGTAAATTGCATAAAAAATCCATTTAATGCCCTATATAACACATGTTTTTATAAAAAAGTATTGCGGCAAACGGCATTATTATTTAAAATATTATAAAAATTTATTAAAATCAGCCTATTTGCGTGACTTAATGCGCTGTTGGCTGTATAATATAGTTTGTGTGTTTATAAACTTAAGGAGGATTTTTGATGAAAGGAATTGTACTGGCGGCAGGCAAGGGCAGCAGGCTTTATCCAATAACAAAGCCAATATGCAAACCACTGCTTCCTATATACGATAAACCCATGATTTATTACCCTGTTTCCATACTGCTTCTTGCGGGCATTACCGAAATACTTGTAATAGTTCCGCCTGGAGAACAGGAGGTTTTTGAAAAGCTGCTTGGAAACGGCGAAAGCTTCGGCGCCAAAATAAGCTATAAGGAACAGCTTGTTCAGCGCGGAATAGCCGACGCCTTTATAGTCGGCAGGGAATTTATAGGCGATGACAGCGTATGCCTTGCCTTGGGCGACAATATATTTTACGGCGACACACTTCCCGAGCGCCTTAAAAAAGCAAGAGAACAGAAAGACGGCGCTGTTATATTCGGCTACTATGTAAAAGACCCAAGAGCCTTCGGCGTTGTTGAATTTGACAAAAACGGAAAGGCAATAAGCATTGAGGAAAAGCCTAAAAATCCAAAATCAAACTACATCGTTCCGGGACTTTATTTTTATGACAACAATGTTGTGGACATAGCCGCAAACATACAGCCCTCTGCCAGAGGCGAGCTTGAAATAACAGATGTAAATAACGTATACCTTAAAAAAGGCAAGCTCAACGTGGTTACGCTGGGCGAGGACTTTACATGGTTTGACTCAGGCACAGCCGACGGACTTATAGACGCCGGCATGGCAATAAGAGAAATACAAAGCAAAACAGGCAAACAGGTGTCATGCCTTGAGGAAATAGCCTACGAACAGGGCTATATAACCTATGAACGCCTTAAACAGACGGGCAAAGAGCTTGAAATGACCCACTACGGTCAGTATCTGCTTAATATAAAGGAAAAATAAACATTATTATACAATTCATGCAAAAAATAAAAGCCCTTTTTATAAGGGCTTTTATTTTTATCCTATACCTCCGTATATTATTCCCAAAACAAACACAACAGCCGTAATCGGAACATAAATATATTTTCCCAAAAATCCGAAAAACGCCGGCAGAGGCTTTTCTCTGCCCAGTACAAGCTCAGCCTTAATTTTATCCCAGCCGAGTATGTAATATATTGAAAACGCACCCAAAAGCGCTCCGAAAGGAACAACTATAATTGTTATAAAGTCCATCCATTTACCTACTACATTGCCGTCCTCCATAAATATGCCTGCGGCAAAGGCTATGGCGCAACAAAGAACAACAGCACTTCCGTGGGAAATATCAAATTTTGTCTGCCATGATTCGCAAACAGCCTCAAACATATTGATAAGGCTTGTTATGCCCGCAAAGGACACCGAAACAAAGAAAAATACCGCAAAAAGCTGACCCAAAGGCATCTGCTCAAAAACATGAGGCAGTGTTATAAACATAAGCGGCGGACCGCTGGCAGGCTCAATGCCGAAAGCAAACACAGACGGCATAATGGCAAGGGCGGCAAGCATAGCCGCAAGAGTGTCGAACACAGCTGTATTTATTGACGCCTTTGGAATGTCCTCGTTTTTGCCAAGATATGAGCCGTAAACTATCATTCCCGAGCCTGTTATTGAAAGTGAGAAGAAAGCCTGTCCCATGGCAAGCACCCATGTGTCTACATTAAGCAGATATTCCCATTTTGGAATAAACAAAAATTTGTAGCCCTCTGCCGCGCCGGGAAGAAAGAAAACTCTTATGGCTATAATTACAAACAGTACAAAAAATGACGGCATAAGCACCTTGTTTACTTTTTCTATGCCCTTTGTAGCGCCCAAAAGAAGCAAAGCTCCGGCTATGAAAATAACGGCAAAATGGCAAGGAATGTTTCCGAAGGCTGTGGATATTGACGAGAAAAATTCTCCTGCGTCAGCAGAAAGCAGACCTCCCGTTATGCTTCCCAAAAGAGCCCTCAAAACCCAGCCCAGTATAACGGAATAGCCTATTGCTATGCCAAGAGAGCCGAAAAGAGGAATCCAGCCTAAAATATAGCCTGCCTTTCCCCTGTTTATTCTCTGCCAGCAATATTGGTATGAGCCTAATGTGCCTGTGCCTGCAAGGCGGCCTATGGCAAACTCTGCCGAAAGCCCCACGAGGCCGAAAAGCGCAATAAAAATTATGTATGGAATAAGAAAGGCGGCGCCGCCGTACTGACCAAGGCGGTATGGAAAAAGCCATATATTGCCCATGCCCACCGCAGAGCCTACGCAGGCAAGAACAAAGCCAAGTGAATTTTGAAAGCCGCCGTTTTTGTGTATATGGTTTGATTTTGAAGATTTCATGGCGATGTCTCCTTTAAAATTGAAATATTTA
>Ga0129308_1002819_pt1 | contig 13750 bp, 12 predicted proteins | sample L827metagenome_FD_94440 | JGI IMG/M metagenome (GOLD analysis project Ga0129308, IMG submission 94440) | Ring-tailed lemur group fecal microbial communities from Wisconsin, USA - L827 metagenome | ecosystem: Host-associated > Mammals > Digestive system > Large intestine > Fecal | place: USA...
CGAACCGCAGGTGAGGAAAGATGCTATACTCCGCTCAGAATGACACGCAGATATAAGTTTTATTGATATTAAGGTTTCCGTCCACCCTTTTCAAAGGGTGGCAGGTGTGGACGGCGTCCACGGTTTTAGCCTTTAACTCAATATAATTTGTCATGAGATTCTTCGCTTTGCTCAGAATGATACGAAAAGATAGTATCGGTGTCATTCTGAGGGTGAAACCCGAAGAATCTAAGTCTTTGAATGAGATTCTTCACTCCGTTATACTCCGTTCAGAATGACATGAAGAGATAGGCTTTAGTAAAATTCCTCAATAAAATGAAGTTTTATTGATGCTAAAGTTTCCGTCCAACCTTTTCAAAGGGTGGCAGGTGTGGACAGCGTCCACGGTTTTAAACCTTAATCGTCATTTTGAGGAGTGAAACGACGAAGAATCTGAAAATAGCTTTTTCATTTTAAAAATGACAAATGAAATTTTCAAAATATTTGTTTTGTTTTCAAACTTTGTTAACATTTGGGGCGTATTATGTAATGCATAGGAACAAGAGATAAAAATAAGGAGGAAAAAAATATGCCTACTGGACAAACACCGTCAAACGGCGGAAAACAAAACGATACAAAAACGCTTATTTATTTTATGATAATGGCGCTTGTGTTTACAAGCATTATCAATATTTTTATGGCTTCCATAAGCACAAAATCCTTTTCGCAGATAAAGTATAACGAGTTTGAAGCTATGCTTCAAAGCGGACAGGTTCAGTCGGTGGAGATACAAAGCGACAGACTTATAATAACGGAAAAGCTAAAGGAAAGCGCAACAGAGGTTGCATCGCCTTATGCAATACCTAAAATGTATTACACAGGCAAGGTTGGCGATGACAACGCCCTTAAGGATCAGCTTGACGCGGCAGGCGTTGAGTATGAAACGCCTGTTGAAAACAGCTCACCAATAGTAGACTTTATTACAACATGGATACTTCCTTTTGTGTTTATTTATATTTTGGTGGGAATATTTACAAAAAGCATGTCAAAGCGTCTTGGCGGCGGGCCTATGGCTTTTGGCAAGAACAACTCAAAAATTTATGCCCAAAAAGAAACAGGCGTAACCTTTGCCGATGTTGCAGGACAGGAGGAAGCCAAGGAAAGCCTTTCGGAAATAGTTGATTTTCTGCATAACCCAGACAAATATGCCAAGGTAGGCGCAAAACTTCCAAAGGGCGCACTGCTTGTAGGCCCTCCGGGAACAGGCAAAACCCTTTTGGCAAAGGCCGTTGCAGGTGAGGCCAATGTGCCTTTCTATTCGCTTTCGGGCTCAGACTTTGTTGAGATGTTTGTGGGTGTCGGCGCTTCAAGAGTAAGAGATTTGTTTAAGCAGGCTGTTGAGCACGCACCATGTATAGTGTTTATAGACGAAATTGACGCCATAGGAAAAAGCCGTGACAATCAGATGGGCGGCAATGACGAAAGAGAGCAGACATTAAATCAGCTTTTAAGCGAAATGGACGGCTTTGACGCATCAAAGGGTGTTGTTATACTTGGCGCAACAAACAGACCTGAGGTGCTTGACAAGGCACTTTTAAGACCGGGAAGATTTGACAGACGAGTTATAGTTGACAAGCCTGACCTTATAGGCCGTGAGCAGATACTTAAGGTTCACTCAAAGGGTGTTAAGCTTGACAGCGATGTTGATTTTCATCAGATTGCCCTTGCCACAAGCGGCGGCGCAGGCGCAGACCTTGCCAACATAGTAAACGAGGCGGCGCTGAGAGCCGTAAGAATGGGCAGAGATAAGGTTAATCAAAGCGACCTTATGGAGGCTGTTGAAATAATAATAGCCGGCAAGGAAAAGAAAGACCGCATTATGAGCGAAAAGGAAAGAAAAATTGTATCCTACCACGAGGTTGGACACGCTCTTGCGGCGGCACTTCAGAAAAACAGCCAGCCTGTGCAGAAAATAACCATTGTGCCAAGAACCATGGGCGCTTTGGGCTATACAATGCAGATGCCTGAGGAAGAAAAATATCTTATGAGCAAGGACGAAATGCTTGACCAGATAGTTACCCTTGTTGCCGGCAGAGCCGCTGAGGAAATAGTTTTCGGCAGCATAACCACAGGCGCAAGCAACGACATAGAAAGAGCCACCTCTTTGGCAAGAAGCATGGTTGCCCAGTACGGCATGAGCGACCGCTTCGGTATGGTTGGTCTTGAAAGCATACAGAACAAATACCTTGACGGACGAAACGTAAGAAACTGCTCAGAAACAACAGCCGCAGCCATAGATGAGGAGGTTATGAATATAATCAATTCTTCCTATGAAAAGGCAAAGGCTCTGCTTTCCTCAAACAGAGAAGCCCTTGACGAGATAGCCGCTTTCCTGCTTGAAAAGGAAACAATTACAGGTCAGCAGTTTATGGAAATATTGAATAAAGAAAAATAAAATAAATGCTTTATTTAATTAATTTCGCTAAAGTTTAAAGACAGACGGGATTTTAAGAGAATATATGATATAATCTATGGGAAACTTAAATGTTTCCCATTTTTATATTTGAAATAGTTTTTTTGCAGCATAAAAGGGGATTTATTATATGAAAAAATATAATTTTGACGTTATACTTTTTGACCTTGACGGAACACTTACAGACTCCGTTGACGGCATACTTAATGCGCTTTGGCATGCCTGCCGTGTAAATAACCTTAGAATACCCGACAAAGAGGAAATGATGGAGTTTGTGGGTCCGCCTATGACAAATTCATTTTCAAGCCATTTCGGTCTTGAGGGCGAGGCCCTTACAAAGGCTATAAAGGATTACAGAAGCTATTATGAAACAGAGGGCTGGAAGGAAAACAAGGTTTATGACGGTGTGGAGGAGATGCTTGACAGCCTTAAAAAAAGCGGAAAAATTATCGGTCTTGCCACAAACAAGCCTCAGCACAGCATGGGCTGGATAATGGAGTATTTTGGCTTAGACAAGTATTTTGACTTTATGGGCGGCAGCAATGAGGCGGAAGGCAGAAACGACAAGGCAAAGGTTATAGAGTATACCCTTGAAAACCTTGGCGTTACGGACAAAGAAAGAGTTGTTATGATAGGCGACAGACGCTTTGACACCGAGGGCGCTTTGGCTGTGGGAATAAAGGCGATAGGCGTTGAGTATGGCTATGGCAGCCGTGAGGAGCTTATAAAATCGGGCGTTATAGCTACCGTTAAAACTCCTATGGAGCTTTGCGAAATACTTTAAGGAGGAAAAATGATACGTTTAATTTGTACGGATATAGACGGAACATTGGTTGAGGACGGCGGAAGTACTCTGCCGCAGGGTTTTGCAGAACTTGTAAAAGAGCTTAAAAAAAGAGGAATAATATTTGCAGCTGCCAGCGGCAGACCATATTCAAGTATAAGGCATCTTTTTGGCGAGGTTGCCGACGATATTGTTTATATATGCGAAAGCGGCTCTTTGGTTATAGACAAGGGCGAGGTTTTGTACAGCAAGTGCATTGACAGAGCTGAAATGATTAAAATACTTGAGTATATGCGCTCAAAAAATGGCAGTGATTATTTTGCCTCGGGCATAAAAAGGGCATACTGCGAGCATGCCGAAAGCAAAATGCACAAATGGGTGAGAGATGACTATAAGACAGACCTTATTTGTGTTGAGGATATACTTAAGGTTGACGATGAAATAATAGAACTGGAATTTTACAATGATGTTGACGCTGAAAAGGCAATAGGCGAGGAGTTTCTTAAAAAATATGACGGCTCCAACGGCGTAAAAGCCATGAATGCGGGCTACATGTGGGTGGTTTGCATAAGAAGCGATGCAGGAAAGGGCGAGGCTGTAAGGGCTGTGTGCCAAAAATACGGCATTAAGAAAGATGAAGTAATGGCTTTCGGCGACAGCCAGAATGATGTTGATATGCTGCTTGCGGCAGAGGAAAGTTATGCCATGGAAACGGCAAGGGACGAGATAAAGCGGGCGGCAAAGTATACAGCACCAAACTGGCAGCATAACGGAGTGTATAACACCATAAAAGAAGCCTTGAAAATAGATATTTAAGATATTTTTAAATATTCCTTCTTTAATTTAATGCTATAATCAGTATAAAGTTAGCAAATTTAAGAAAGGAGAATTTTAATGGGAATTTTATTTGTATTGGCAGCATTGGCATTTCCTGCTTTTGCACTTTCAAAACATGAAAAAAGACCTGTTAAAAGACCGTACATTTATGCACTGCTTAGCTTTGTATTTTGCATGGCGGCATTGCTGAGTGGCTTTGTAAGCATGAAAGCAATGGTTATGGCAGGAGATTACGGCGGAATAGAGGATATCATAGGGGCTGTTATAATGGTTTATGCAGCGGCGGCGGTATTTGTGCTTATTATAAACGCTTTAATGCTTGGGCTGTATTATGAAAAGGAATAAATTTAAATTAAAGCTTCATGGGGATTTTAAGCTAACATGAGGCTTTTTTAAATAAGATTCTTGGCTTACGCTCGGAATGACAAGTGTTTTTTGCTGAAGTTTGGTTCAAGCTTTTTCAAAGGCTTGTGGGGTGTTGTGGCAATGCCCCAAGGTCTTTATTCCGTGGACGCTGTCCACACTTGCCACCCTTTTCAAAGGGTGGACGGAAACTTTAATATTAATAAAATTACATTTTATTGAGGGGATTATTTAAAAATTTTTTTGATAAAGTTTTTGCCTCGCTTTTTTCAAAAAGCGAGTGGGGTGTTGGGGCAACGTCCCAAGGTCTTAAACAAAAAGCAGCACTGCCTAATTGGCAATGCTGTTTTGCTTTTATCTCCTCATTTTTCCGCTTTCATACTCAATGTTTATTTTGTATATAAACGCCGCAGATGAACTTTTATTCACATACTCAATTCCCTGCGGAATAAAATCGGGGCTGTATTTTTTTATTATTTCCGTAAAGGCAAAAATTCGTTCTTCCTCGTTTTCCACCTTTTCAGCCTTGCCGAAAACCATAGCCGACTGAAAATTTACCGAAAATTTTTCCTGAAGAGTATCGGCTTTGGCAACAACGGTGAAGCATACATTGGCGTTTTGCGCCATGTTGTCAAGCTTTCTGCCTTCCTTTGCACAGTGAAAATATATTGCATTGTTTGCGTAAACATAGCTTAATGGCACGCCGTAGGGCATATTTTCATCATCTGCGGTGGAAAGTATGCCGTAACTGCAGCTTTTAAGCATTTCTTTTGTTTCCTCTGCCGAGGCAAGCCTGTCTTGCCTTCTCATGGGTCTTTGCACTGAAATCACTCCCTTTAGAAACTGTTATTTTTCAAGTGATTTAAAATATTCTTCGTTCTGGGCAATAAGCTTTGTAATATATTCCTTTGAAGGTCCGCCCACAACATTTCTTGCCTCAACGCATTTTTCAACCTTTATGGCGTCATACACGCTTTCGTTGAAAACAGGCGAAATTGCCTTATATTCCTCAAGTGAAAGGTCGTCAAGGTTTGTGTTGTTGTTAATGCAGTAAAGCACAAGCTGACCGATAATGGCATGTGCGTCACGGAAAGGCACACCCTGCTTAACAAGCCAGTCTGCGGCGTCGGTTGCATTGGTAAAGCCGCCCTTTGCAGCTTCGTACATATTCTGCTTTCTTACTGTCATTGTGGCAACCATTCTTGTAAACACAGGAAGGCACATTTTTACAGTGTCGATTGCGGCAAACACGCCTTCCTTATCCTCCTGCATATCCTTGTTGTAGGCAAGGGGAAGCCCCTTCATTGTGGTAAGAAGCCCCATAAGGTAGCCGTATACTCTGCCTGTTTTGCCCCTTATAAGCTCTGCCATATCAGGGTTTTTCTTCTGCGGCATAATGCTTGAGCCTGTGGAGTAAGCGTCATCAAGCTCTACAAACTTAAATTCGTGGCTACTCCAAAGTATAATTTCCTCGCAGAAACGGCTAAGGTGCATCATAAGTATTGAAAGTGCGTTTAAAAGCTCTATGCAGAAATCTCTGTCGGAAACGCCGTCAAGGCTGTTAAGTGTAACGCCGTCAAAGCCAAGCTCCTCGGCAACCATATACCTGTCAAGAGGGTATGTGGTTGTGGCAAGGGCGCCGCTGCCCAAAGGAAGCACGTTTGTACGTTTATATGTGTCCGTAAGGCGGTCATAATCTCTTTTAAGCATTTCAACATACGCCAATACATGATGTGCAAAGGTTATAGGCTGCGCCCTCTGAAGGTGTGTATAGCCCGGCATAATGGTGTCGGTATTTTTCTTGGCAATTTCGTTAAGCTCTTTTTCAAGGTCAAGTATAAGAGCATTTATTGCAGTTATTTCTTCCTTTACATACATTCTTATGTCAAGGGCAACCTGGTCGTTGCGGCTTCTGCCTGTATGAAGGCGCTTGCCAACATCGCCTATGCGGCTGATAAGAATGGTTTCTATATTCATGTGAATGTCTTCGGCTTTCTCGTCAAACTCTACCTTGCCGTTTTCTATGTCCTCAAGGATTTCTTTAAGGGTTTTCTGTATAAGCTTTGCATCTTCGGCAGGTATAATGCCATGTGCGCCAAGCATGCCGGCATGGGCAATGCTGCCTGTTATATCCTCTTTATACATTCTCCGGTCAAAGGAAATGGAGGAGTGGAAGTGGTCGGTAAAGCTGTCTGTCTGTTTTGTAAAGCGTCCGCCCCAAAGTTTGCTCATTGTAAAATTCTCCTTTATATTTAACAAATAGGGAAGCGCAACGCTTCCCTATGGTTTGTGTGTTTATAAGACCGACGGGGCGTTGCCCCGTCAGCCCCAGCACCCTTTGAAAAGGGCGCCCCTAAACTTTAGTAAAATTATTTTCAATAAAACGCAGTTTTATTGATATTAAAGTTTGGGTTAAGCCTTTTTAAAGGCTTACGGGGTTTGGGGCAGAGCCCCAAATGTTTTTATTTGCCCATGTTCTGCTTCATCATAGCACGAACCTTTAATGGAAGGCCAAAAAGATTGATGAAGCCGTTAGCATCCTTGTGGTCGTAAAGCTCGCCTGTTGTAAATGACGCTATTGACTCGTTGTAAAGTGAGTATGGGCTTGTTGAGCCGGCTGAAATGATGTTGCCTTTGTAAAGCTTAAGCTTTACTGTACCTGTTACAACCTCGTTTACACTGTCAAAGTACGCTGAAAGCGCCTCACGAAGAGGTGTGTACCATTCGCCGCTGTATACAAGCTCTGTAAATTTTGTTGAGCAGATTTCGTTCCAAGCCTGTGTCTGCTTGTCAAGTGTAAGGTATTCAAGCTCACGGTGAGCATAGTAAAGAATTGTTCCGCCCGGTGTTTCGTATACGCCTCTTGACTTCATGCCAACAACACGGTTTTCGCAGATGTCTGCAATACCAATGCCGTTTGCACCGCCAAGCTCATTAAGCTTTGTAAGAAGCTCTGTTGCTGTAACTGTTTCGCCGTTAAGTTTTGTACAGATACCTTTTTCAAATTCAAGTGTTACATATGTTGGTTCGTCAGGAGCTTTTTCAGGAGAAACGCCTAATTTAAGAAGATGCTCATAGTTTGGCTCGTTTGCAGGGTCTTCAAGCTCAAGACCTTCGTGGCTGATGTGCCAGATGTTTCTGTCACGGCTGTAGCTGTCGCCCTTCTTAACAGGTGCTTCAATGCCTCTTGCCTCAAGGTATGCAACCTCGTCCTCACGGCTCTGCATTTTCCATGTGTCAAGACGCCATGGAGCTATTATTTTAAGATCAGGAGCAAGTGCCTTTATTGTAAGCTCAAAACGTACCTGGTCGTTGCCTTTGCCTGTTGCACCGTGGCAGATAGCAGTAGCGCCTTCTTTGCGAGCTATTTCAACAAGTCTTTTTGCGATGATAGGTCTTGCCATTGATGTACCGAGAAGGTATTTGCCTTCGTAAACAGCGTTAGCCTTTACACAAGGGAAAACTGCATCTGTTAAAAATTCTTCTGTTAAGTCTTCAACGTAAACCTTGCTTGCACCTGTCTTAAGGCCTTTTTCTTCAAGACCGTCAGTTTCGCTGCCCATACCTACATTGCCGCATACTGCAATAACTTCTGCATCATAGTTTTCCTTAAGCCAAGGAATAATAACTGTTGTGTCCAAACCGCCTGAATAAGCGAGAACGATTTTTTCTTTTGCCATTTTTAATTACCTCCTGAATAATATATACAGATGTTTTTCTTCGATTTTAATTACCGAAAAAATTCCTTTTGAATATTTACTATGTCATTATATATGGTATAATATAAAAATTCAATTATTTTTTTAAATTTCTTGCATAATATTTAAAAAATATGTATAATTATTAAAATGTTATGACAGAACATATAAAACGGAGGTTTTGAAAATGATAAAAGCAGGAATAGTTGGTGCAACAGGATATGCCGGAAATGAGCTTGTGCGTATACTTATGCAGCACCCGGAGGTTGAGATAGTTAAGATGACAGCCCATAGCTATGTGGGAAAGTCCTTTGATGAGGTTTACGAAAATTACAGAGATATTAATGAAACTGTTCTTGACGATATGGATATGGATAAGCTGGCAGAGGAATGTGATGTTATATTTATGGCGCTTCCTCACGGCGTAACGGCAAAGGTTGTAACTGAGGACATACTTTCCAAAACAAAGATTATAGACTTCGGTGCAGACTTCAGACTTAAGGACGCAGACGAGTATGAGGCATGGTACGGAGTTAAGCATGAGGGCAGAGAGCTGCTTAAAACTGCCGTTTACGGACTTTGCGAGGTAAACAGAGATAAAATTAAGGGTCAGCAGCTTATTGCAAACCCGGGCTGCTACACAACCTGCTCAATTCTCAGCCTCAGACCACTTGTGGCAGAGGGAATTATTGATACAGACACAATAGTTGTTGATGCAAAATCAGGCGTTACAGGCGCCGGCAGAGGTCTTGTGCTTTCAAATATGTTTGACGAGTGCAACGAAACCGTTAAGGCATATAAGCTTGCAAGCCATAGACATACGCCAGAAATAGAGGAGCAGCTTGGCTATGCCTGCGGAAAGAAAATTACGCTTACATTTATTCCTCACCTTATACCTATGAACAGAGGAATACTTGCAACCTGCTATGCAAGCCTTGCAAAAAAGGTATCCTATGATGAGGTTAAGGCAATTTACGAAAAATACTATGGTAAAGAATATTTTATCCGTCTTACAAAGAAGGGCGTTTTCCCTGAAACAAGATGGGTTAAGGGTTCAAACTTTGTTGACATTGGTTTTACAATAGATGAAAGAACAAACAGAATTATAGTTGTGGGTGCAATAGACAACCTTGTAAAGGGTGCAGCAGGACAGGCAGTTCAGAATATGAACATTCTTTTTGGTCTTGATGAAAAAACAGGTCTTGCATTCCCGCCTATATTCCCTGCATAATCGACTGCATAAAAATACACTTATACAAAAAGGAGGTTTTGGCTTTGCTGAGAGTTATTGACGGAGGAATAACGGCACCCAAGGGATTTAAGGCGGCAGGCAAGCATATAGGCATTAAAAAGGTAAAAAAAGACCTTGCACTTCTCACCAGTGATGTTCCTGCTGAGGCGGCGGGGGTTTATACCACCAACATAGTTAAGGCGGCGCCTCTTTTATGGAATGAAAAAATAACAAAGGCAGGCAAAAGGGTGCGCGGTCTTGTGACTGTAAGCGGAAACGCCAACGCCTGTACAGGCACACAGGGCATAAGGGACAATGAGCTTATGGCGGAAACCTTTGCCAAATGCATAGGCGTTAATAAGGAAGAGGTGCTAACGGCGGCAACGGGCATAATTGGTTTGGATATGCCTATGGAAACAATAGTAAAGGGCATTAATGATACATATACCGAGCTTTCGGGCAAAAGAGATAGCGCAAAAAATGCTGCCTCGGGAATTATAACAACTGACACATTTATAAAGGAAATGGCTGTTCAGCTTAATATCTGCGGAAAACAGGTTATTATAGGCGGCATGGCAAAGGGCAGCGGAATGATTCACCCTAACATGGCAACAGTTCTTTCTTTTATAACAACCGATATTAATATAAGCCATGAGCTTTTGCACAAGGCACTTTTAAATTCCGTTAAGGAAACCTACAATATGATTTCCGTTGACGGTGCAACAAGCACCAACGATATGGCTCTTGTATTTGCTAACGGTATGGCAGGCAATGAAAAAATAACAGAGGAAAACGAGTTTTATGAGGAATTTGCCAAGGCACTGCTTTTTATAAACCAAAAGTTTGCCATGGACGTTATACATGACGGCGAGGGCGCAAGCAAGTTTATAGAGGTGGAAATAACAGGGGCTAAAAGCGAAGAGGACGCACGCCTTATGGCAAAGGCCGTTGTAACAAACAATCTGGTTAAAACGGCTATGTACGGCGAGGACGCCAACTGGGGAAGAATTGTTGCGGCTATGGGCGGCAGCGGAGGATATTTTGACCAGACAAAAATAGACATGGAGTTTGAAAGTGAAGGCGGAAAAATTACCCTTATGAAGGAGGGTGAGCCTGTTCACTTTGATGAAAATACAGCGGCTGAAATACTTAGAGAAAGAGATATTTTTGTAAACATACATCTTCGTGACGGAAACGCTTCGGCAAAAAGCTGGGGCTGTGACCTTGGACATGAATATGTGAGAATAAACGGAGAATACAGGTCAAGAACATGAGTGATTTGCTTAAAATACCCGGTGTTGGCAAAAACATGGAAAAGCATTTTTTTGATATAGGCATAAAATCTGTTGAGGATTTAAAAGGGAAAGACCCTCAAAAGCTTTTTGAAGAAAGCTGTAAGGCTGAGGACTGTATGATTGACAGATGTGTGCTTTATGTTTATCGCCTTGCGGTGTATTATGCACAAAATGATGTGCATGAGGCTGAAAAGCTGAAATGGTGGAACTGGAAAGATTGATTTTAAGGAGGATTTTAAAATGAAGATTATAGACGGCTCTGTTACTGCGGCAAAGGGCTTTAAGGCAACAGGTGCGGCAGTTGGAATTAAAAAAGGCGTAAAAGACCTTGCCCTTTTAGCAAGCGATGTGCCTGCAACAGCGGCGGCAGCATTTACAACAAATGTTGTTAAGGCAACAAGCGTAACAAGAAACATGGAAATTATGGAAAGCGGCGTTAAAATAAACGGTGTGGCAATAAACAGCGGAAATGCCAATGCATGCACAGGCGAGCTTGGCGTAAAAAGCAATAAAGAAATGGCAAAGGCATATGCAGATTGTCTTGGTGTTGATGAAAATACAATTCTTACGGCTTCAACAGGTGTAATAGGTGCAACCTTCCCTATTGAAACCGTTAAGGCAGGTATCGAAAGCACATACAAAAGCCTTGGATACGACAGAAGCGACGCACTTCTTGCGGCAGAGGCAATTATGACAACAGATACATACAGCAAAGAGGTTGCCGTTGAGTTTGAAATAGGCGGTAAAACAGTGCGTATGGGCGGCATGGCAAAGGGCAGCGGCATGATTTGCCCTAATATGGCTACAATGCTTGCCTTTGTAACAACAGACTGTGCCATTGACAAAGAGCTTTTAAACAAAGCCCTTAAGGCAGACATTGAAACCACCTACAACATGGTTTCAGTTGACGGAGATACAAGCACCAACGATACAATTATAGTTATGGCAAACGGTCTTGCAGAAAATACTGTAATAGACAGCGAGGGCGCAGATTACGACACATTTAAGGAAGCCCTTCACTATGTAAACGAAAGACTTGCCAAAAACCTTGTGCGTGACGGCGAGGGCGCAACAAAGTTTATTGAGGTAAACGTAAAGGGCGCTGCAAGCGAAAAGGACGCCAAAACAATGGCAAAATCTGTTGTAAAAAGCAGCCTTGTAAAGGCGGCTATGTTTGGCGAGGACGCAAACTGGGGCCGTGTGCTTTGTGCTATGGGTTACAGCGGAGTTAAGTTTGACCCTACAAAGGTTGATATTGTTTTTGAAAGCGCAAAGGGCGATATTCTGCTTATGGATAACGGAACGCCTATTGTTTTTGACGAGGAAAAGGCTGCAACAATACTTAGCGAAAAGGAAATTACAGTCAACATCAAAATTTCCGAGGGCGAGGCAAAGGCAACGGCATGGGGCTGCGACCTCAGCTATGATTATGTAAAGATTAACGGTGATTACCGTTCATAAATAAAACATACCGTGTGTCATTCTGAGGAGCAAAGCGACGAAGAATCTTTAAAGCGTTTCAATAAAGTAATGCATGTCATTCTGAGGAACGCAGTGACGAAGAATCTCCAAAGCGTTTCATAAACATAAAATAAAAGTAATACGTGTCATTCTGAGGAGCAAAGCGACGAAGAATTTTTAAAGCATTATAATAAAATTGGAATGACAGGCTGTTATTAAATTAAAAAGCTGTATATAGCGGGCACAGCCCGCGGAAGGAGATGTAAAAATTGGCGGCAGGCTTTGGTATTGAGGATTATATAAAAAAGGCGCATACCCTTACGGAGGCGCTTCCTTTTATAAGAGATTTTAATGATAAAACAGTTGTAATAAAGTACGGCGGCAGCGCCCTTATTAACCCCGAAATTAAGGAAACCATAATAAAGGACATTGCCCTTATGAAGTTTGTAGGCATGCACCCTGTTATTGTTCACGGCGGCGGCCCTGACATCAACGCTTTTCTTAAAAGGCTTGAAATAGAGTCTAAGTTTGTTGACGGACTGAGAGTTACAGACGAAAAGACAATGGAAGTTGTTGAAATGGTGCTTGCAGGCAAGGTAAACAAGCAGATAGTAACCGATATTGAGCTTAACGGCGTTAAGGCAGTTGGTATATCGGGAAAGGACGGCGGAACTGTTATTGCCAAAAAAATTGAAACAGGCAACGGCGTGGACTATGGCTGTGTAGGCGAAATTGAATCGGTTGACCCTACAATGCTTAAATCTCTTATTAAAAGCGACATAATACCTGTAATAGCGCCTATCGGCAAGGACGAAAGCGGAAACACCTACAACATAAACGCAGACTATATGGCTGTTGCCATAGCTGGCGCACTTAAGGCTGAAAAGCTTGTTTTCCTTACAGATGTTTCGGGCGTGCTTAAAGACGTAAACGACCCGTCAACACTTATGAGCTTTATAAAGGCTGACGATGTTGAAGGACTTATAAAGGACGGAACAATTTCAGGCGGTATGATACCAAAGGTTGAGTGCTGTCTTGAGGCTGTTAAGGCAGGAGTAAACAACGTGCATATACTTGACGGCAGAGTTCAGCATTGTCTTATACTTGAGCTCTTTACAGTTAACGGTATCGGTACTATGATAGAAAAGGAATAATTCTGAAAGGAAATGATTTGAAATGAACAATACAGAAAAATTGGCTCAGCGTGGAGCCAAGGTTGTTATGAATACATACAGCCGTTTTCCAATAGCCTTTGACCATGGCGAGGGCGTATATGTTTGGGATATGGACGGAAAAAAATATCTTGACTTTGTTGCCGGCATTGCCGTAAACTCACTGGGCTACAGCCACCCAAAGCTTTGCGCAAAAATAGCAGACCAGTGCCAAAAGCTTATGCATGTTTCAAACCTTTATTATACAGAGCCGCAGATTACTTTGGCTGAGGAGCTTTGCGCCCACAGCTGCTTTGATAAGGTTTTCTTCTGCAACAGCGGTGCCGAGTCTATTGAATCTATGCTTAAGCTGGCAAGAAAATATGCAACTATGAAGAATAAGCCCGGCAGAGATATTATAGCTATGGAAAAATCCTTCCACGGCAGAACATATGGTGCTGTTACGGCAACAGGACAG
>Ga0129308_1002820_pt1 | contig 13750 bp, 8 predicted proteins | sample L827metagenome_FD_94440 | JGI IMG/M metagenome (GOLD analysis project Ga0129308, IMG submission 94440) | Ring-tailed lemur group fecal microbial communities from Wisconsin, USA - L827 metagenome | ecosystem: Host-associated > Mammals > Digestive system > Large intestine > Fecal | place: USA...
AGCCGGGCACATTGCCTGGCTGGGAGAAAAGGATGTCAGGCGGAATCTCTATGATTTTGTGCTCAAGGCTGTGGAAATCACGGGACGCGCCGGGCACATCGACAGCGTGCTGCTTCATCGCAGAAAAATAGAACCCTGGGGACAGGAAGACTGTTATGAAGATCTCAAGAGGGCGGCGTATCTGCGCAGAGGCTGGCCTCTGGTGCCTTCCGGGAAGGTGTCTATCGTCATTCCCAGCAAGGATAATCCCCGCGTGCTTTCCAACTGCATTCATTCTGTGTTGGAATCCGGAACCTACCGGGACTTTGAGATCATCGTGGTGGACAACGGCAGCAATGCGCATAACCGGGAGCGGATAGAAAGAATGCAGAGGATGCTGCAGCCCCAATACCGCTTTATTTATCATTATGAGCCGATGGAATTTAATTTTTCCCGCATGTGCAATATCGGCGTTACCATGGCCAGCGGCGACTATATCCTGCTGCTTAACGACGATATCGAGGTCACGCAGGAAAACTGGCTGGAGCTGATGATGGAAAAGGCGGTTCTGCCCCACGTGGGAGCCGTAGGGGCAAAACTGATCTATCCCGGTACGGAGATCATCCAGCATGCCGGAATCACAAATATCCATCTTGGGCCGGCGCATAAGCTGCAGTATCGGTCCGATGCCAACGAATATTATTTTTTGAAAAACAGGCTCAGCTTCGATGTGCTGGGGGTTACCGGCGCCTGCCTGTTGGTGAAGCGGAGCATTTATGAAGAGGCGGGCGGCTTCAATGAAAAGCTGAGGGTGGCTTTTAACGATGTGGAGTTCTGCTATCATCTTCACGATCTTGGCTATGTCAATGTGGTGCGCAACGATGTTTCACTGACCCATCACGAGTCCTTGAGCCGCGGCGCGGATGACAGCTCTGAAAAGCTGCGCCGTCTCCATCAGGAGCTGAACCTTCTCTATGAAATGCACCCGTTCATTTACGGAAGGGATCCCTATTATCACCGCTATCTGATTTCGGATGTGCTGGATGCGGAATATTTCCCTGCAAGCCAGTATGATTTTGACAGGCGGGTGGAGAAAGTGCAGCCGGTTAAGATAGAGGGCGGGCTTGCGCCGGAATGGCACAATGAGGTGCTCAGGATCGGCGTTGAGTTTGCCGGGGATATGGGCAGATGGAGAACCGGAAAGAGCGGAAGCGGTGACTGGATGGTGCAGGGCTGGACCTGGGCGCTGATGGTGGACAACTGCAGGTATCGTTTCAATTTGCTGTTAAAGCCGGTGGAAAAGGGATTTCTGGCGGATGGCGCAAGCGTGGAAGCGCTTCCGCAGGACAGGGAAGAGGTGTGGAAGCTTCCCTGCACGCGCCAGTATCGTCCCGATATCGATGCCAATCTGAATGGAATCATCCACACGAAGCTGCCGGGAATCTGTGTGACTTTCGAGCGGGACAGCCTTCCGGCAGGGGAATATCTGATCGGTTTTCTGTGGGAGGATACCTGCTCACGGCAGAAGCTGTACCGCTTTTCACCGGAGACGCTGACGGTGAGATGAGTGATGGAAGGAATGGTACTTTAGATGGAAGAACAGGGCAACAAAGCGGGCGTTATTCCCGAAAAGGACTACAGGGACGCCTATGAAAAGGAACATTATAAAGCAGTCTATCTGGCAAACCGGGTGGCTGAGCTGGAGGATCAGGTGGATGACCTGACCTTTAAGCTGAACCGGATCAAGAATAATCCGATCTGGAAGGCCTCCGGCCCGGCGCGAAAGTGCATGCACTTTGTGATCCGCCAGAAGGACAGACTCAAAAACTGCGGCAGCATCGGCGGGGTGATCCGGAAGCTGCGGTATAAATCCTGGGAAAAGAAGGCCATGACCCATTACGGCACGGCCAGCTTTCCATCTGCGGAGGAGCGGAAACGGCAGGAGGAAACGGTGTTTGCACGAATGGTGAAAATCAGCGTTCTCGTTCCGCTTTGGAACACACCGCAGGATTTCCTGCATGAGATGATAGATTCCCTGCAATGGCAGACCTATCAGAATTGGGAGCTCTGTCTGGCAGACGGTTCCGATGCAGAGCACGCTTATGTGGGAGAAATCTGTCAGCAATATGCAGCGAAGGATTCCAGAATCGTCTATCATAAGCTTGCAAAGAATGAAGGTATTTCCGGCAATACCAATGAGTGCCTGAAGCTGGCGACAGGGGAATACATCGGTTTGTTTGACCACGATGACATTCTGCATCCCTGCGCGCTGTATGAGTATGTGAAAGTGATCAATGAAAAGAATGCGGATTACGTGTACTGTGATGAAGCGACCTTTAAAAACGGCGACATCAACAAGATGATCACGATGCATTTCAAGCCTGACTATGCGATTGACAATCTGCGGGCGAACAATTACATTTGTCATTTCAGCGTGTTCGACAGAAAGCTGTTGGATGGCACCGAATTGTTCCGCACGAAATTTGACGGCAGCCAGGATCACGATATGATTCTGCGGCTGACAGATGAGGCGCAGAATATTGTCCATGTGCCGAAGCTTCTGTATTATTGGCGCTCTCATGCGGGCAGTGTGGCGGCCAACATCAACGCCAAGTCCTATGCGATTGAATCCGCCCGGGGTGCAGTGGCGGATCATTTGAGAAAGCACGGCTTTGATCATTTCACGATCACCAGCACCAGAGCCTTTGAGACGATTTTTAAAATCACCTATGAGATCATCGGCGAACCCAAAATTTCCATTGTGATCGCCAACAGGGATCACGTTGAGGATCTGCGAAGATGCGTTTCTTCTATTTTTGAAAAGTCCACCTGGGAAAATTATGAAATCATCATCGTGGAGAACAGCAGTCAGACTAAGGAAATTTTTGCTTATTATGATGAACTGAAAAATAACCCCCGCATTAAGATTGTGACCTATGAAGGAGAGTTTAACTATTCAAAGGTGAACAATATGGGAGTGCGGGAAGGCACAGGCGACTATATTCTGCTTTTGAACAATGATACCCAGGTGATCACGGTCAACTGGATGGAAGAGCTTCTGATGTATGCGCAGCGTCCGGATGTGGGCGCGGTGGGCGGCAAGCTCTACTATGCGGACAAGACGATTCAGCATGCAGGCGTGGTGATCGGCCTGGGCGCGCACAGGACGGCGGGACATGTGCATTATAAGCAGAAGCGCGAAAATCTCGGCTATATGGGGCGTCTCTGCTATGCACAGAACATGACGGCAGTGACGGGCGCCTGCCTGATGGTGAAAAAGTCCGCTTATGAAGAGGTTGGCGGACTGGACGAAAGCTTCGCTGTTTCTTTAAATGATGTGGACTTCTGCCTGAAACTGAGGGAAGCCGGATACCTGAATGTGTTCACTCCTTTCGCAGAATTGTATCATTTTGAGTCCATTTCCAGAGGGCTGGACGATCAGGGAGAAAAGGCGCATCGCTACAATGAAGAGTCTGCACGGTTCCGTGAAAAGTGGAAAACGCAGCTTGAAGCGGGTGATCCCTATTTTAATCCGAATTTCTCGTTAGATAAGCCTGACTTTTCTTTACGAGTCTGACTTTTTGGTGTATACTGGAGGTAAGATGCGAACGCCGTGTGGTGAGCATCTTACCGATACTTCTCGATCGGCGGAGCAGATTGAGAAGGTTCCCGGGGATGCGAACGCCGTGTGGCGAGCAGATATAAAACAATATGGAGGTATAAAAAGCTATGGGTTACATGGACGAGTACAAGTTCTGGCTGGAAGATTCCTATTTTGACGAGGAAACCAAAGAAGAACTCCGCAGGATTGCGGACAACCCGACCGAAATTGAAGACAGATTTTATAAGGAACTGGAGTTTGGTACCGGCGGCCTTCGCGGCGTGATCGGAGCAGGCACCAACCGTATGAACATTTATACGGTGAGAAAAGCTACACAGGGCCTGGCAAACTACATACTGAAGCAGGGCGGAGCGGACAAGGGCGTTGCAATCGCATATGATTCCCGCTATTTCTCCCCTGAATTTGCAGATGAGGCGGCGAGATGCATGGCGGCCAACGGCATCAAGGCGTATATCTTTGACGAGCTTCGCCCCACTCCTGAACTTTCCTTTGCACTGCGCACGCTGGGCTGCATTTCCGGCATCGTTGTGACCGCGAGCCACAATCCTCCGGAATACAACGGCTATAAGGTTTACTGGGAGGACGGCGCACAGGTTACAGCTCCCAAGGATAAGGAAATCATCACGGAAGTGAAGAACGTGACCGATTACCATACCGTGAAGACCATGTCCAAAGAGGATGCGATGGCAGCGGGACTGTACCAGATGATCGGTGAAGAGATCGATGTCGCTTACATGGCTGAGCTGAAGAAACAGATCATTCATCCCGAGATCATTAAGGCGATGGCAGAGGATCTGAAGATCGTGTATACACCTTTCCACGGCACAGGCAATAAGCCCGTCAGAAGAATCCTGGCAGAGCTGGGCTTTAAGCAGGTCTATGTGGTTCCCGAGCAGGAACGCCCCGATCCTGCCTTCACCACGCTGGATTACCCCAACCCCGAAGATCCCAAGGCTTTCAAGCTGGCGCTTGAGCTGGCGAAGAAGGTTGACGCGGATATCGTTCTGGCAACCGATCCCGATGCGGACCGTCTGGGCATCTATGCGAAGGACGTAAAGACCGGAGAATATGTTTCCTTTACAGGCAATATGTCCGGCATGCTGATTGCAGAATATATTCTGAGAGAGAGAACCGCTACCGGCACCATGCCTGAAGATCCTGCAATGGTATCCACCATCGTGACCACCAACATGGCGGCGGCGATCGCGGCGGATTACAATGTGAAGTTCATCGAAGTGCTGACAGGCTTTAAATATATCGGAGAACAGATCAAGTGGATGGAACAGTCCGGCAAGGGTCACTATGTATTTGGCCTGGAGGAGTCCTACGGCTGTCTGGCAGGTACACATGCGAGAGATAAAGATGCGATTGTTGCGGTGATGTGTCTGTGTGAAATGGCTGCATGGTGCAAGGCAAACGGCAAGACCTGCTGGGATCAGATGATTGCCCTGTATGAGAAATACGGCTATTATAAAGAGACACAGTATACCATTACATTAAAGGGAATTGACGGCGCTGCTCAGATCGCAGAGATCATGAACAAGCTCAGAAGCAATCCGCCCAGGGCGTTTGGCGATCTGAAGGTTCTTGAAATGCGCGATTACGATCAGGACGTGATCACCAATATGGAGACAGGCGAGACAAGACCTACCGGACTTCCGAAGTCCAACGTATTATACTTTGATCTGCCTGACAACAACTGGTGCTGCGCGCGTCCCTCCGGCACGGAGCCGAAGATCAAATTCTATATGGGCGTAAAGGGAAGCAGCCTCGAAGATGCACAGGCGAGAGTGGAGAAGCTGACAGAGGATCTGAAAGCTGTACTTTAATTCATAACAACCGGAGCGATACCGCATTTCCATCGCGGTATCGCTTCTTTCAGTAAAGTGACGCAGGAGTAAGTAAATGGCAGTATTGAGTCTTTCCAATCTGAAAAAGACATGGTATTATCTGCAAAAAAACGGTGTAAAATCCGCATATCTGGCAGCGATGGAAAGGCTTTATGAGAGCAGACAGGAACCCTATGTTTTTAAACCCTTATCCGAAGAGACTTTGCAAAAGCAGCGGGATTTCCGGGTGAGCGACGTGCGGTTTTCCATTGTGGTGCCGGCCTTTGAGACGAAGGAGGCTCATCTGACGGCACTTCTGGACAGTCTGTATGCCCAGACCTATCCCGTCTGGGAGCTGGTGATTGCGGACGCATCTGCAGATGACAGAGTGGAAAAGCTCCTGAAACAGTGGGGAGAAGCACATTGTGTCGCGGTGCAGAGAGAGGATGCTGAGGCCAAAGAGGCCGGGGAGTGGCACAGCCGGCTGATCCGGTATTTGAAACTGAAAAAAAATGCGGGAATTGCGGATAATACCAATGAGGGGATTGTCAGGGCAGCGGGAGAGTATATCGGACTTCTGGATCATGACGATTTGCTGACGCCGGATGCGCTGTTTGAGATGGCACGGGCGATTGAAGAGGAAAGAAATGCGGAAGGACAGCCCGGCGTGCTGTATTCCGATGAAGATAAATGTGATGGTGAGGCGGTTTCTTTTTATGAGCCCCATCGGAAAATGGATTTTAATCTGGATCTTTTGTTATCCAATAATTATATCTGTCATTTCCTGATGATGGAGAGCGGGCTGCTCAAAAGCCTGAAGCTTCGCAGCGGCTTTGACGGCGCTCAGGATTACGATCTGGTGCTTCGGGCGGCGGAATGCAGGGCGCGCTTTGTGCATGTGCCCAGGGTGCTCTATCACTGGAGATGTCACAATGATTCCACGGCAGCCAATCCCAGGAGCAAGGCATATGCGTATGAGGCGGGAAAACGCGCGGTGGCAGATTTTTGTGCCCGCAGGGGATGGAAGGCGGAGGTCTCTTCCCTGAAACATCTGGGCTTTTACAGGGTAGACTATGAGGGAAGCGTGTTTGCGCAGCGTCCGGAGGTAGGCGCTGTGGCAGGGCCGCTGCCGGGAAAGAGAAAGCTGTGCAGCGGCATCTATGAAGAGGACAAAAGCATGCGCTATGCCGGCCTGAAAAAGGGATTTTCCGGACCGATGCACAGGGCGGCGCTGCAGCAGGATGTAGAATTTGCGGATCTTCGCTGTATGCGCGTATGTGACAGTTTTATGTCCCTTTATGAGAAGGCTGTGGAAAAGCTTGCGGAGGCGCCGGAGGAAGAAGTCCGCAGGGCGAGTATGGCATTCTGCGCAGGCCTGCGGCAGAAGGGTTATCTGATTTTGTGGGACCCCAAAGAGTAAAATGAAAAAATGTGGTGGGAGCAGCAGATGTGAAGACGACAGTGGTCATTCCGAATTATAACGGAAAAGATTTTTTGAAAAATTGTCTGGAAAGCGCAACCAAAAGTACCGTGAAAGCATCTTTTATTGTGGTGGATAACGGATCGGCGGATGGCAGCGCAGAATGGCTTACGGAAAACTATCCGCAGGTGCGCCTGATCGCTTTTCCCGAAAACCGGGGATTTTGTGCGGCGGTAAACGCCGGAATCGGGGCTGCGGACACGCCTTATGTTTTTTTGCTGAACAATGATACGACCATGAAGCCGGACTGCATCGAGCGGCTGGAAGCGGCGATGGAGCAGGACGATGGGATTTTCAGTGTCGGCGCGAAGATGCTCTGCATGAAAAAACCCGAACTGGTGGATGGCGTTGGGGATCTTTATTCCGCGCTGGGATGGGCTTACGCCATCGGAAAGGGAAAGTCAGGCGACAGGTATCAGGAGCAGAGGGATGTTTTTTCCAACTGTGCGGGTGCTGCGCTGTATCGGAAGGCGCTGCTTCAAAGGACAGGACTTTTTGACGAAGCGCATTTTGCCTATCTGGAGGACGTGGATATCGGATACCGGGCCAGGATCGCAGGCTACCGCAATATAGTGGAGCCGGCGGCGGTGGTCTACCATGCGGGCAGCGGTTCCTCCGGCTCACGTTATAACGCCTTTAAGATTACCCATTCTTCAAGAAATAATGTTTATCTGATTTATAAAAATATGCCTTTCCTTCAGGTGATTCTCAATCTGCCTTTTCTGCTGGCAGGCTTTGCGGTCAAGCTTCTGTTTTTTACGGCAAAGGGCTTCGGAGGAATTTATGCGAGAGGGCTGGCCGAGGGAGGAAGGCTCTGTTTCAGTGAATGCGGAAAGAAAAGAAAGGTTCGTTTCCGGTGGAAAAATCTGAAAAATTATGGTAAGATTCAGGTCGAACTGTGGAGAAATATGTTTAACTTGTACTTTTGAGGCGGATATAGTATAATATTTCGAAGTACACGGGGAAAATGGGATGATTAAGGATAACCAGAAATATTTGAACCGCCTGCACGTTGTGGTGGATGCTGCCGGCATTGCGGCGTCCTATCTGGCGGCCTGGTGGCTGATGTTTGAAAGCAGCTTTGCGGATCATAGCATAGGCAGATTGGGAGTGGGGATTTATTTTTCGGCTCTTTATTTTCTTGTGCCCGGTTATCTTGTTCTGTATTATTGGTTCCGGCTGTATACACCCAAGCGGGTGCAGCGCACGGAAGATGAGATTGTGAATGTTTTCCAGGCGAATGTGGTAGGATACATTCTGGTTCTGGCCGTGTTGTTTTTGGCCAATTCCATCGATGCGAGCATGCAGCATTTCTCCAGAGGTATGCTTACGCTGTTTGCGGTGATCAATACGGTTAATACGCTGCTGGTGAGGGCGATCATACGCCGTATTCTTCATTTTTTCCGGAAAAAAGGATATAATTTAAAGCATATTCTGCTGGTGGGATATTCCCGGGCAGCAGAAGCCTATATTGACCGTATCATGGCCAATCCCCAGTGGGGATATATGGTTCGGGGGATTCTGGATGACAATGTGCCCCGCGGCGCCGTATATAAGGGCGTCAAGGTGCTGGGTTCCATCGATAACCTGCTGTATATCCTGCCGGAGAACAAGCTGGATGAGATCGCAGTAACGCTCTCCCTGTCGGATTATGACCGGCTGGAAGAGCTTGTAAATTTATGTGAAAAATCCGGCGTTCATACCAAATTCATTCCGGATTATAACAGTTTGATCCCCGGAAAGCCCTATACGGAGGATTTGAGCGGTCTGCCGGTGATCAATATCCGCTATGTGCCGCTGAGCAATACGGTGAATGCGGTGGCTAAGCGGGCGGTGGATATTTTCGGCTCACTTTTCGGTCTGATTATTTTATCGCCGCTGCTTTTGATCGTGGCGATTCTGGTGAAAACTACAAGCAAGGGGCCGATCATTTTTGCGCAGGAGAGGGTCGGACAGCATAACAGAGTATTTAAAATGTACAAATTCCGCACCATGCGCGTGCAGGAGGACTCAGAGGAGAAAAAAGGCTGGACGACCAGAAATGATCCCCGGGTGACCAGGGTGGGACGTTTTCTGCGGCGGACGAGCATTGACGAATTGCCGCAGCTTTTTAACATCCTCATCGGAAATATGAGCCTTGTGGGTCCCAGACCCGAACGGCCTCAGTATGTGGAGAAGTTTAAGGAAGAGATTCCACGCTATATGATCAAGCATCAGGTGCGTCCGGGGCTGACCGGATGGGCGCAGATTAACGGATACAGAGGGGATACCTCAATCCGCAAAAGAATTGAATATGACATCTATTATATTGAAAACTGGAGTATGAGGTTTGATTTTAAGATTATGTTCCAGACTATTTTCAAAGGATTTATTAATGAAAATGCATATTGATTCTCACAGGAGAACGCGATTCAGGAGAGAAAGCGATGGCAACAAAGACGAATAAGAAGAGCAGCAACGGCAAAAAGGCATCTGCGAAGCAGAGAAAGGCCAGGACGAGGAGAAGGATCATTCTTTTTACGGTGGAGATTCTCGCGCTGGTAGTTTTGCTGGGAGCTATCGTTGGTGTGAACATGCTCAACAAAATGGAGAAAATCCAGATCAATGAGGAGGATATCGTCATCAATGAGCATGTGGAACAGAATGAGGAGATGAAGGGGTACCGCAATATCGCTCTCTTTGGTGTGGACTCCAGAAAGGGAGAACTGGGCAAGGGACAGAGGACGGATACGATCATGATAGCCTCCGTCAATATGGACACCAAGGATGTAAAGCTCATTTCCATTTATCGTGATTCTTATTTAAATCTTGGAAATGATAAATATAACAAGGCCAATTCCGCTTATGCCCAGGGAGGGCCGGAGCAGGCGCTCAACATGCTCAACTGGAATCTGGACATGGACATCAAGGAATATATGACGGTCGGCTTCGATGCTTTGATCGAGACGATTGATGCGCTGGGCGGTATTGAGATTGATGTGCATGACAATGAGATTGAACATCTGAACAACTATCAGATGAGCATGTTTATGGAAGAAGGGGATCCGGACAGCAAGTTAAACAGGGATATTGTGCCGGTAACACACTCCGGCCTGCAGACGCTGAGCGGACTGCAGGCGACAGCATACTGCCGCATCCGTTATGTGGGAGATGACTTCGGGCGTACCGAACGGCAGCGGAAGGTACTGATGGCGTGCATGGATAAGGCAAAGCAGGTGAATCCGGTCAAGCTGGTGGAGATTTTGGAAAGCGTGATGGGAAACGTGCAGACGAATCTTGACGTTACAGAGATGGCCGGCATTTTGAGCGATGTGGCGAATTACAGGATTGTAGCGCAGGACGGTATGCCCTTTGAAGGTGTCCGCGGAACCGGAACGGTCGGGAAGAAAGGCTCCTGCGTGATTCCGCTGGATCTGACGGAAAACGTCAAAATGCTGCATGAATTTCTGTTCGGTGTGACGGATTATACGCCGTCAGAGCAGGTGCAGGAGTACAGTGAGAAGATTAAGAGCGATACTGCTTCCAGCAATATCAGATGACAGGTCCGAAGGGATTGCTTCGGATTTTTGACAGCGCCGTGAGGCGGCAATACTTTGGCGAAAAAGGACCGGCAGAATTTCCTGACGGTCCTTTTGTCTCAGGTGCGCCCGGCGGCGCACGTTTGGGATGTCAAAAGTAAATCTACACTCAGGAAGGAGCCGGAATATGGTGGTAGACGTAATTATACCGACCCTGCGCCCCGATGCGCGTTTTGAAAAGCTGCTTAACATGCTGGAGCGGCAGACGATGCAGGTGAACCGGATCATTGTGATGAATACGGAAAAAGAGGAATGGGAACGGTGTATGGATGCCGGGAATTTTTCCGTGCGCCATCCCAGAGTGTTACTTTGCCATCTTACGAGGAAGGAATTTGATCACGGGGCAACCCGCAATGCGGGCGTTCGTAAATCAGAGGCGGATATTTTTGTCTGCATGACACAGGATGCGCTGCCGGCGGATGAATATCTGATTGAAAATCTGGTCAGAGCGGTCTTAAGTCGGGAAGATGTGGCAGCAGCTTATGCGAGGCAGCTGGCGGAAGCGGACTGCAATGCGATGGAGCGCTATACCAGACAGTTTAACTACCCGGAGCAGTCAAAAATCAAGGGAAAAGAGGACATTCCGGTGTTGGGCATCAAAACCTTTTTCTGCTCCAATGTCTGTGCGGCATACCGGCGTGAGGTTTTTGAAAAGCTGGGAGGATTCGTGCCCAGAACCATTTTTAATGAGGATATGATTTATGCGGCCAAAGCGGTGAGGGCCGGATGGAAAATCGCCTATGAGGCGGATGCGCGGGTCATTCATTCTCACAATTATACGGCGAAGCAGCAGTTTTTACGCAATTTCGATTTGGGTGTGTCCCACGCCCAGTATCCGGAAATTTTTGCGGATGTGCCGCCGGAGGGAGAGGGAATGAAGCTGGTAAAAAAGACGGCGGTGTTTTTGGTGAAAAATCATCCGGTCTTGCTGCCGAAGCTCTTTGTGCAGAGCGGGGCAAAGTTTATAGGCTATCGGATGGGAAAAAACTATGAGAAGCTTCCGGTGTGGCTGGTAAAAAAATGCAGCATGCAGAAAGGCTACTGGCAGTGACCGGATACAGGCACTGGTTCATATATTTTTTTAAAATCCATCACAAAAAGAACACAATTTATTTTTATACTGTGATCATAGTACGGAAGAAAGATACGGTTTGCAGGCCAGAAGGGGCTGTAAATGCGTATGCGTTAAAAGAAGAAACAGTTACAGGAATAAGAGGAAAAGAGGCTGGAATATGTATAACGGAAATTATCCGAATGATTACGAGGAAAACCAGGGCCGGACGGAGAACGCCGCACAGCAGAGCGGCGCAGGCACCCGGTACGGACAGGATGCGCAGAGCAGTCAGAACGCGCAGAACAGTCAGAACGCGCAGAACAGTCAGAACGCACAGGACAGTCAGGGCGCTCAGAACGGTCAGGGCGGTCAGAATGCGCAGAACAGTTCAAACGCACAGAACGGTCAGAATGCGCAGGGCGCGCAGGACGGCTATCAGTATCATAATTACTACAACGACAGATACCGCGGCAGCCAGAATGGTTACCAGAATCAGGGCAGTTTTAACGGTTATCAGAGTGAAAGCGGCTATCAGGGCGCAAACGGTCCCTATTACGGGCAGAACGGCAATGGCGGATACGGTCAGGACAACGGCAGCTATCAAAATTATGGGGGCGGCAATGCAGGTTTTAACGGCGGCAGCAATGGCCGGGATAGCCGCAACTCAAGAAGAAGGGATAAGAAGTCAAAGGGCAGGGTTGTGCTTGCAGTAGCTTTGGCGGTCGTTTTTGTGGCTTTCTGTGCCGGAATCAGCTGGATGGCTGTTTCCAGCCTGCAGCAGCAGATCGCTTCCGCAACGGTGGAAACCGTGGAGCCGGAAACAGTGCCGGATAAACAGGCAGGAACGCAGCAGCAGGAGGAAATTCAGATTCCCAAGGAGGATCAGATCGCCTCTGCCGGAAGTTCCCAGGTGACAGGGAATGTGACTGCCGTGGTGACCGATGTGACAGAGGTGGTGGAGCGGGTTATGCCTGCCAGCGTATCCATCACCAATAACTTTACGCAGCAGGTACAGGATTTCTGGGGACAGACTTATTCTCAGAATGAGGAGGCCAGCGGCTCCGGCATCATCATCGGCCAGAATGATACGGAGCTTCTGATCGTGACCAATAACCATGTGGTGGACGGCGCGGAAGAACTGCATGTGCAGTTTATCGACGGAGAAGTTGTGGAAGCGCAGGTGAAGGGTACGGATTCAGCCGTTGACCTGGCGGTGATCGCGGTGGAGCTTGACAAGATCAAGGCGGAGACAAAGAATGCCATCTGCATCGCAGAGATGGGGGATTCCGACAGCTTAAAGATCGGGGAGCCCGCCATCGCCATCGGCAATGCGCTGGGCTATGGACAGTCCGTTACTACCGGCGTCATCAGCGCTTTAAACCGTTCTCTCGAGGTCAGTGAGAAGGGAAGCAGCACCGCTCTGATTCAGACGGATGCGGCGATCAATCCCGGTAATTCCGGCGGCGCGCTGCTGAATATTAAAGGGCAGGTGATCGGAATCAATTCCAGCAAGATCCTCGGTACTACAGTGGAAGGTATGGGATATGCGGTGCCGATTTCCACAGCAAAGCCCATCATAGAAGAGCTGATGACACATGAAACCAAATCCCGGGTGTCGGATGAAGACAGGGGGTATCTGGGCATCTCCTGCATCAATGTGACCAGCGATCTTTCAGAGAATTTCAATATGCCGGAGGGGATTTTTGTAGCCCAGGTATATGAGGGAACGGGTGCAGACAAGGCAGGGCTGGTGCGCGGCGACATCATCACGGAGTTTGACGGCACGGCAGTAAGGAGTCAGGAGGATCTGACCCGTCTGATGGGATATTACAAGGCTGGCGAGACTGTGGAAATCACGATCATGCAGGGAAGCCCTACGGGCTATCAGGCAAAAAATGTTCAGGTCACGCTTTCCTCCTACGATGAGGTGAATGAAAGCACGCAGAGAAGCCAGGCAGAGGTTCAGCAGGAGCAGAGAGGACAGTTAAGACCTTAAACCGAAGAGTGATGGCGCAGATGCGCCGCAGAAAGAGGCAGATCACAGCCGCCGCAGGGCGGTTGTTGTCTGCCTTTTTATATTATATTAGGAGCATTCCTGTTAAGTAACAAATGACAGGTTTGCAAAAAATGAGTGTCACCCATAGAATAATGATTGTTAACTTGGCGGTTAATAAAAATCATTTTTCGAAGGAGACACCCACAAATGAA
>Ga0129308_1002821_pt1 | contig 13750 bp, 13 predicted proteins | sample L827metagenome_FD_94440 | JGI IMG/M metagenome (GOLD analysis project Ga0129308, IMG submission 94440) | Ring-tailed lemur group fecal microbial communities from Wisconsin, USA - L827 metagenome | ecosystem: Host-associated > Mammals > Digestive system > Large intestine > Fecal | place: USA...
ATTCCAGCTATCCTGAAAACGCAGCTTCAAGCAGCGTAGCAACTGGATTTTGATAACTGAATAACTGCCAGATATTGAATTTTCAAGGTGCATAGGCTAAATCTATGTGCGAAGTTTGAGTTTGATTATCTTAATCGTATATCTGGCAGCAGTATTGTTCGCCGGGCTGCATTTCGCAAAGAAAGATATGCAGGGAAAAGAGTATTTTAAAGGGGATGGGACTGTGCCGTGGTGGGTGACCTCCGTGTCAATTTTTGCGACACTGCTCAGCCCGATTTCCTTCCTGTCACTGGCGGGAAATTCTTATGCGGGAACGTGGATCATGTGGTTTGCACAGCTTGGAATGTTGCTTGCCATTCCGCTCACGATCAAATTCTTCCTGCCGATTTACAGCGCACTGGACATTGATACTGCGTATCATTATCTGGAGTTGCGGTTCGGAAGCAAAGGACTGCGGGTGCTTGGTGCAGTAATGTTCATTGTATATCAGGTGGGAAGGATGTCTATCATCATGTATCTGCCTTGTATGGTCCTGTCAAGTCTGACGGGGATCAGTGTGAATCTGCTGATCATCATCATGGGTGTGATTGCAATCATCTATTCTTATACGGGAGGCTTAAAATCCGTACTCTGGACTGATTTTATCCAGGGCTCCGTACTTCTGATCGGTGTTACATTTGCCTTGATCTATCTGCTGGCAAATATCGACGGCGGTGTGGGCGCGGTATTTGACGCATTGTCTAGCGGACACAAATTCCTGGCGGCTGACCAGCCAGTTTTCAACATTAATATCCTGAAAGACAGCGTGTTTATCCTGATCGTGGGGGCTGGTTTTAATACCATGGGCTCGTATGTATCCAGCCAGGACATCGTACAGCGGTTTACCACCACAACGGATACGAAAAAGCTGAATAAAATGATGCTGACGAACGGGGCACTTTCGATCTTCATTGCGACCGTGTTTTACCTGATCGGTACGGGACTTTATGTGTTCTATCAGCAAAATCCGCTTCCGCCGGCAGCAGCGCAGGATCAGATTTTTGCTTCCTACATTGCATTCGAACTTCCGGTCGGAGTCACCGGTATTTTGCTGGCTGCCATCTATGCGGCGTCTCAGTCCACACTTTCGACGGGACTTAACTCTGTGGCGGCGAGCTGGACACTGGATATTCAGTCCAGGCTGACGAAGAAAGAGCTGAGCTTTGAGAAGCAGACGAAGATCGGACAGTATGTATCATTGATCGTGGGCGTTTTTGCCATCGTGGTTTCTATGGTACTGGCAAACGGAGGAGTCAAGTCCGCTTACGAATGGTTTAACGGTTTTATGGGGCTGGTTCTCGGTATTCTGATCGGCACCTTCATTCTGGGAGCATTTACCAAAGTGGCAAATACTTTTGGCGCGACGCTGGCATTTATTGCGGCATCGGCCGTGATGGTAGGAATCAAATATTTTACCCCGGCAGGTAGTGTGTCCATCTGGTCATATTCGATTATTTCCATCGCGGTATCACTGGTAGTCGGGATTCCGGCAAGTATGATCTGGCGCGCGGTAAAAGGGGATAAATCTGAGCCGGCTCCGAATACCACGATCTACAAGAAATAGTGAGCAGTTGCGGACAGACAAAAGCCCGGAAGAGGAGAAAAATTATGATTTATGGAAATATTAATGAATCGGAGAATTATACGTTTTTTAACGAACAGCTCAGAGAATGCATCGAATATGTGAAGTCGCATGATATGGCTGCCATGCAGAAAGGCCGCTGTGACATAGACGGCGAACGGCTATATGCCAACATTGCCGAATATGTGACCGTAGATGCAGATGACAGGTTCTGGGAGGCGCACAGAGCGTATCTGGATGTGCACGTCATTCTTCGGGGAAATGAGAGGATCGATCTTAATTTTATCCCGAACATGGATGTGAAGACTTATGTGGAAGAGGAGGATTTCCTTCCTATGGAAGGAGGAAAGGCTGCATCGGTTATTCTGCACGAAGGGGATTTTCTGGTGTGCTTTCCGGGAGATGCACATAAAACCGGAGTGGCAGCAGAGGAATCTGAGACCATTAAAAAGGCAATATTTAAAGTCCGTATATAGAGATTAGCTGAAAATAAGAGGAAAAATGAAATATGCAGCATTATGTATGTATTGATATTGGCGGAACTGCTATGAAGTATGGTATAATAAATGGAAATGGAGAATTCCTATCAAAAGGACAGCGGGATACAGAAGCGATGAAAGGAGGTACATCTATTCTGGCTAAGGCAGTTGAGATCGTGGAAGATTACAGGGGAATCTATAATCTGAGTGGTATATGTATTTCAACAGCCGGGATGGTAGATGTAGAGACGGGGGAAATTTTCTACTCTGCACCACTGATTCCCGGCTATAAAGGAATTAATTTTAAGACCAGCCTTGAAGAAAGGTTTGGCATTCCCTGTGAAGTGGAAAACGATGTAAACTGTGCAGGTCTTGCAGAATATATTTCAGGAGCGGCAAAGGACAGCGGTGTTGCGCTTTGTTTGACCGTGGGAACCGGAATCGGCGGATGCATTCTGATTGACGGGAAGGTGTTCCGTGGTTATTCAGGCAGTGCCAGCGAGGTGGGATATATGCGCATGGGAGACAGTGATTTCCAGACACTCGGTGCGACGAGTATTCTTTGCAAAAAGGTAGCGGCAAGGAAAGGCGAAAACCCGGAAGACTGGGATGGACGCCGGGTTTTTGACGCGGCGCAAAAGGGAGATGCCATATGTGCTTGTGCCATCGATGAGATGGCGGACATTCTGGGGCAGGGGATCGCGAATATCTGTTATGTGCTGAACCCACGCACAGTTGTGCTGGGCGGAGGGATCATGGCGCAGGAGAAGGTGCTGGGCCCAAAGATCCGCCGGGCGCTTGAAAAATATCTGATTCCTGAGATTTATGCAAAGACCGAACTAAAAACGGCCGAATATGGAAATGATGCTGGAATGTTGGGGGCATTCTACCATTTTAGAGCTATCCGTAGACGAAATGCGGAGGGATAATCGGGAATCCTGATATGAATGAACCAGGTGACAGAGACGAAAGAGAAACATGGATTGGGGGGCCATACAGCAGGTAATAGGAGAGGTCGAATGGAATACTATATTAAGTCAGTGGTACCGATTATCGAGTCAAATTATGAGAATTTTACAGCAGTGGAAAAAAGCATTGCAGATTTCTTTATCCACAATCAGGAGAAGGTGGATTTTTCCGCGAAATCCATAGGTGAGAGACTGTTTGTATCGGAAGCGTCTCTTTCCAGATTTGCCAAGAAATGTGGCTATCGCGGTTATCGGGAATTCATCTACCAGTACGAAGAGATTTTTATAGAAAAGAGAGATTCGATTGCGGAGCATACCCGAATGGTATTGAACGCTTATCAGGAACTTTTAAATAAGACATATAGTCTGATGAATGAGAATCAGATTGTGCGGGTTTGTCGCTATTTGAATAAGGCATCTAGGGTATTTGTCTGTGGGCGCGGCAGCTCCGGTCTTGCTGCAAGGGAGATGGAACTGCGTTTTATGAGAATCGGACTGGACATTAACTCGATTCAGGACAGTGATCTTATGAAAATGCAGGCAGTGTTTCAGAAGGAGACTTGCCTGGTCATGGGACTTAGCATCAGTGGTGAGAAGGAAGAGGTTCTTTATCTGCTCCGTGAGGCGCATCGCCAGAAGGCCAAAACAGTGCTGGTCACATCGAGAAACCGGGAGGAATATGATGAGTATTGCGATGAGGTGATGCTCGTGCCGTCCCTGGAATATCTCGATCACGGCAGCGTCATCTCGCCCCAGTTCCCCATCTTGTTGATGGTGGATTTAATCTATTCTTACTATGTGGAAAAGGATAAATATTTAAAAGAGACAATGCACGGGGATACCCTGAAAGCATTGAAAGGAGAGCGTTAGATGAAGATTTATAAGACCAAAGATTATGATGAGATGAGCAGAAAGGCGGCGAATATTATTGCTGCGCAGATCATACTGAAACCGGACAGCACACTGGGACTTGCTACCGGCTCCACCCCCATCGGTTTATATAAATGCCTGGTAGAAGGATACGAGAAGGGAGATTTGGATTTTTCTCAGATCACAACCGTGAACCTGGACGAATATAAAGGACTGCCCAGAGAAAATGACCAGAGTTATTACTATTTCATGCATGAGAATTTGTTTCATCATGTCAATGTAAAGCCGGAAAATGTCCATCTTCCGGATGGAACGAGAGAAGACAGTGAGGCTGAGTGTGCTGGATATGAGGCACTGATCCGTTCCCTGAATGGAGTGGATATCCAGCTCTTAGGGCTTGGACATAATGGACATATCGGGTTTAACGAGCCTTCGGATCAGTTTGAGAAAGAGACCCATTGCGTGACTTTGACGGAGCGCACGATTGAAGCGAATAAGCGTTTCTTTGCGTCAGCAGATGAAGTGCCGAGACAAGCATATACGATGGGAATCGGCACGATCATGCGTGCGAAGAAGATTCTGGTCGTGGTCAGCGGAGAGGACAAGGCTGACATTGTAAGCAAAGCGTTTTTCGGACCGGTGACACCGGAGGTGCCGGCGTCTATTTTGCAGATGCATCCGGATGTGACATTGGTGGCGGATGCTGCGGCATTGTCAAAGATTCCGGATTAGCCGGGATGTAGGAGGAAGGATTATATGATAGTTAAAAATGTCATGGTATTTACGGAAGAGAAAGAGTTTGTTCCGGGATTTGTGGAGATCGATGGCGGCATTTTCAGACAGGTCTGTCTCGGAAAAGAGACGGAAAATGCAGCATTTTCTGAGCAGGAGCAGGTGATTGACGGGCAAGGAGCTTATGCCATACCGGGGATGATAGATTTACATTTTCATGGGTGTATGGGATATGATTTCTGTGATGGGACGAAGGAAGCGATGGAAGCGATCGCGGCATATGAGGCGTCCATAGGTGTGACCGCGATCTCTCCGGCTACCATGACGCTTCCGGTTGAAGAACTGGAAGGGATCCTCGGCACGGCGGCTGCCTGCCGCGTTAAGCAGCAGGAAGGAATGGGAGAATCCGGGGCGGATCTGGTCGGAATCAATATGGAAGGCCCGTTTATCAGCCGGGAAAAAAAGGGCGCGCAGGACGAGCGCAATATCATTCCCTGCGATGTGGAGATCTACCATAGATTCCAGAAGGCCGCGAAAGGGCTTATAAAGTATGTCGGTATCGCGCCGGAGGTTACGGACGCCCGGGAATTCATACATCAGGTAAAGGACGAGGTGCGGGTATCGCTGGCACATACCAATGCGGATTACGATACGGCGATGGCGGCATTTGATGCGGGGGCATCTCACGCGGTGCATTTGTACAATGCGATGCCTGCATTTACGCACCGAAAGCCTGGTGTGGTTGGCGCGGTTGCGGACAGCAGCCATGTGATGGCAGAGATGATCTGTGACGGTGTGCATATTCATCCGGCTGTGGTAAGAGCCACGTTTCGGATGCTGGGAGCTGATCGGATTATTTTGATCAGCGACAGTATGCGTGCGGCGGGGATGCCGGACGGCAGATATACGTTGGGCGGCCTGGACGTGGATGTTATGGGCAATCGTGCGACTCTGGTGTCCGACGGGGCGCTGGCAGGTTCTGTCACGACGCTTCCGGACTGCGTGCGGACGGTTGTAAAGAAGATGGGTATTGGGCTCGGAACGGCAGTGGCCTGTGCGACGGAAAATCCGGCAAAGAGTCTTGGGATCTATGGACAGTACGGCTCGATCACTCCTGGCAAAAAGGCGAATCTGGTACTTTGGGACAGGGATCTGGAATTAAAAATGGTGATAAAAGACGGCAGGATTTTGAAGGAAGAGAAAAAGTAAAGCGGTACGGCTGTGTGGTGCTCTCAAGGAGGGCAAAATCGTGTTTTACTGAAGGAGATTGCCGTGAATTAGCACCGGTAGAATAAAGAAGAAACGGTTTCGGTTTATGACAGGGATATCAAAAACCGAAACCGTTTTTTAACGTATAGGAAAGTGCTCTGCTCTTCGGCGCGGGAAGATGCAAAGGCACATTCTTTTTCTATGGCGGTTTGTTATTTTCGAAGTTCTTGAATTTTTCGGTACATTTCTACATCTTCTTTTGTAATCTTCAGGTTAGAAGTATAATTTTTTCCGTCGGGCAGTGTCACCTGTATCTCGATAATAGCTCCTTCCTGAAGAGCATTTTGGGAGACTGCCTTTAAAAACGGCGGAAATTTAGGGTGGCGGGCGGTGAATTCGCTCCATAAGTTTTTAAGTTGTAATAAAAGCATTGGATTCATATATTGTTCTCCTGTTTTTGGCTGCCGGGCTTGTCTGAAACAGGTTCAGGCGGATTCCAACCTGGCAGCTATGATTTCATTTTGATTATGCCGTAATGGCATTTTTATTGCGTGCAGATCACACGAAACGTCTCTATTATATCAAAATCAAGATTAAAAGAAAACCGTCAGATTTCTGGAAGATGTGTTGACAGGACTCTAAAATGGAAAAAAGAAAGAAGATCGTTCGTCTGTACCCGAATAGACAGGAGAACAGCAATGGCCAGTTGTATTTTGAAAAAAAATCTATTATACTATGAAACGTATTGAGTTTGGCCAGTTTAAAGATAAGTAAGTTTGATTGCCGAAAAAGAAGAGAAGAGGGATAAGAGAATGAAAGAGGCGTTTGAAAAAATGCTCAGAACTTGGAAAAGCCTGTTTGGAGCATTACTAAAATGGATGATTCTATCTGTGGTGGTAGGAGGAGCGATCGGTGTGATCGCCAGTGTGTTTTCCTATGCGGTAGCTTACGCAACGCAGTTTCGGGAAGAACATGTATGGGTATTGTTCTGTATGCCGCTTGGAGGTTTGCTGATCATGTTTCTGTATAAAATACTGGGGCAGGAGAAGAATTCCGGCACGAACATGGTATTGGCGGTGGTGCGTTCCAATAATAAGGATGTGCCGGGGCGGGTGGCGCCGCTCATTCTGGTCTCCACGGTAGTCACCCACTTAGTCGGTGGCTCCTCCGGACGTGAAGGGGCGGCTCTGCAGTTCGGCGCCAGCGTGGGAGATTGGTTTGGACAGAAAATTCATTTACATGAAAGTGATAAGAAAATTCTGATGCTCGCCAGCATGAGCGCAGCATTTTCAGCGTTATTCGGGACTCCGATGGCGGCGGCCATCTTCCCGATGGAGGTCATCAGTGTGGGAATCATGTACTATGCGGCGCTGGTGCCGTGCATGTTTTCCGCGTTTGTGGCGCAATACGTCGCGGTGCTTTTCAAGGTGCGGGTGCTGGAACCTCCGTATCCGGTGGAGGATGTACCGATTTTTTACAGCATTGACGGTCTGAAATTCATCCTGCTGGCCGTGTGCTTTGCTCTTGCAGGGACTGTATTTTGCATTCTGTTACATAACAGTGAGCACTACTTCAAGAAATGGATCGCGAACCCTTATCTGCGGATTGCAGCAGGCGGTGCGGCAGTGATTCTCCTGCGTTATATCGTCGGGACGGATGCCTATCTGGGTCTGGGAGATGAGATCATTCACGGCAGCTTTGAGGAGGTGGCGGGAATCGAGATGTTCCTGCTGAAGATGATATTTACCTGCCTTACACTCTGCTCGGGCTTTAAAGGTGGAGAGATCGTACCGTCGCTGTTTATCGGAGCAACTCTTGGATCGGCATTATCAGCGGTGTTCCATCTGCCGCCGGATATCTGTGCAGCTTGTGGAATGGTGGGTGTGTTCTGCGCCGTGACGAACAGTCCGATCAGCTCGATGCTCATTGCCTTTGAATTATTTGGGTTCGCGGGAATGCCGTTTTTCTGTATTGTAATCGCAGTAAGCTATCTGTTGTCGGGATATCAGAGCCTTTATAAAGAGCAGAAAATTATGTATTCCAAGACAGAAAATAAGTATATTGATAAACGGACAGAATAATGAATCGGGAGAATGGATAAACTAATTTTTGAAAGAATGGATCAAATATCTTTGAAAATACTCTTGAAAAATGAGTCTGGCTGTGCTATTATTTGAAAATAATTTATTTATGTAAAGCGATGAAAGAGACTCTTGCCTTTGGAACTTGACAGGAATATGGCGTCACCGACTGAGAGCGCCGTTTGAGGAATAAGGCGAAGGGAACACTCCGGAGCAGATTGGCTGAATGGGAGACGAGAGCATTACACGGCGGTATTTCTCAAAGTGAATGCAGTGCATAGACAGTAAAGTGTCTTAAGTCTCAGTAGGTCAATACGTCTTATGCACGTTACGCATATAAGAGAGGAACCCAAGTGCAGAAGTACATGGTAGCTCAGTGATCAATGATGATGAAATCCGATGGCATGAACGGTTCTGTTTCGTTCGACAAAGGCGTCGGTTTAGCAATCAGGTGTGATATTGCAGGGTTCAATGCGGGTGGTACCGCGGATTTCGATAAGTCCGTCCCGGAATACAGATTGTATTCCGGGGCTTTTTTTATTGCCGGACATAGCCAAGTGAAGGCTGTCGTGCAGGGATAAGGGCCTCGGAATACGGAACACTAAATTTTAGGAGGATTGTGACATGGAATTTTTAACAGGTGTAAAGGAAAAAGAAACATTAGAAATCAGCCGGTTATTAGAAGACGGGATGCTGGGAAGGACGGTAAAGGTAAACGGAGCCGTCCATGCAGTCCGTGACATGGGAACAGTCGCCTTCATTATTCTGCGGAAACGGGAGGGACTGATCCAGTGTGTCTATGAGGAAGGGAAAGCGGATTTTGATGTGAAGGGCGTCCATGAGGCACAGACCGTAGAAGTGACCGGAGTCTTACAGGAATCCGAAAAAGCGCCCAATGGCGTGGAGATCACACTTAGCAGCCTTCAGATTCTGAGTGAGCCGAAAGAGGCACTGCCGCTTGCTATTTCCAAATGGAAGCTGAATACTTCCCTGGAAGCAAAATTAAACTACCGCCCGGTGGCCTTGAGAAATATCAAGGAGAGAGCGAAGTTTAAGATTCAGGAAGGAATCGTAAGGGCATTCCGTGACTTTTTGTATCAGGAAGGATTTACGGAGATTCATACTCCGAAGATCGGGGAAAAGGGAGCAGAGGGAGGTTCCAATGTTTTTAAACTGGACTATTTCCACCGTCCGGCGGTTCTTGCCCAGAGCCCGCAGTTCTACAAACAAATGATGGTGGGAGTATTTGACAGAGTATTTGAGACCGGGCCGGTGTTCCGTGCGGAGAAGCATAACACGAAACGACATTTGAACGAATATACCAGCCTGGATTTTGAGATGGGATATATTGATAGCTTTGAGGATATCATGGCGATGGAAACCGCATTTCTTCAGTATATGATGAGGCTTTTGAAGGAAGACTATGCAAAAGAGCTGGAAATTTTGAATGTGACGCTTCCGGATGTGACGCGGATCCCGGCGGTGCGCTTTGATGAGGTAAAACGCCTGGTGTCAGAAAAATATAACAGGAAGATCCGCAATCCGTTTGATCTGGAACCGGAAGAGGAGCATCTGATCGGACAGTACGCGAAGGAAGAGTGGGGAAGTGATTTCGTGTTTGTTACTTACTATCCTTCCAAAAAGCGTCCCTTCTATGCGATGGACGATCCGGAGGATGAGAGATATACATTGAGTTTTGACTTGTTATTCCGTGGCCTTGAGATCACCACCGGGGGTCAGAGAATTCATGATTATGATATGCTGACTGCTAAGCTTGAGAAGCGCGGCATGTCACCAGAAGGAATGGAGACCTATCTGGATACCTTTAAACACGGGATGCCGCCTCACGGAGGGCTGGGGATCGGAATGGAACGTCTTACTATGCAGCTTCTGGGGGAGGAAAACGTAAGAGAGACGACACTCTTCCCGAGAGATTTGAGCAGATTGACACCGTAAATCACACAGAGAGGGTAAAAAGATGGCAAATAAAATTTCAGATGAGACGATTGAATATGTTGGAATCCTTGCAAAGTTGGAATTGTCTGCGAAAGAGAAGGAGCAGGCAAAATCGGATATGGAAACAATGCTGGATTATATCGATACTTTAAATGAACTGGACACAGAAGGAATTCAGCCTATGTCCCACGTGTTTCCACTGCACAATGTATTTCGCGAGGATGTAGTGAAAAATGGAGATAACCATGAGGAGATGCTGGCGAATGCGCCTTGGCAGAAAGAACAATGCTACAAAGTTCCGAGAACATTTGCATAGGAGGAGTGGGATATGGATATTTTGAGTTTGACGGCTGCAGAGCTTGGGAAAAAAATCCAGGCAAAAGAGATTACGGTAAAAGAGGCTGTTCTGGCCTGCTTCTCGCGTATTGAAGCGGTGGAAGGCAAGGTAAACAGCTTTGTGACGATAGAAAAAGAGCGTGCGCTTGCGCGGGCTTGGGAGGTACAAAAAGCGATTGACGAAGGGACGCTTACCGGCCCGCTTGCAGGAGTTCCGGTGGCGATCAAGGATAACATGTGTACCAGAGGAATGCTTACGACGTGCAGCTCCAAGATTCTGGAGAACTTTATTCCGACCTATACGGCGGAGGCGGTACTGAATCTTGAGAGGGCAGGAGCCGTGGTCATAGGGAAAACCAATATGGATGAATTTGCCATGGGAAGTACCACGGAGACATCTTATTACGGCGAGACGAAAAACCCGTGGAATCTGGAACATGTGCCCGGCGGTTCTTCCGGCGGTTCCTGTGCGGCGGTTGCCGCAAGAGAAGTGCCGTATGCACTGGGATCGGATACAGGCGGTTCTATCCGTCAGCCAAGCGCCTATTGTGGTGTGGTGGGAATCAAACCGACCTACGGCACCGTGTCCCGGTATGGGCTGGTTGCATACGGTTCTTCGCTGGATCAGATCGGACCGATCGCCCGGGATGTGACGGACTGTGCGGTGATCTTAGAGGCGATCGCCTCCCATGACGAGAAGGACAGTACCTCGATCTCGCGGGAGGATACAGATTTTACAAGCGCACTGGTTCAGGATGTGAAGGGACTGCGGATTGGAATTCCGCGGGATTATTTTGGAGATACCCCATTTTCGGGGAAGGATAAGAAGCAGGGAGACGGAAGTACGACACAGGCGGCGGCAGAGGGACTGGATGAAGAGATCAAAGCATCGATCCTGGAAGCGGCAAAGTCCCTGGAAGAGCAGGGTGCCGTCGTGGAAGAATTCGATCTTGGTCTGGTGAAATATGCGATTCCGGCGTACTATGTCATCGCATCTGCCGAGGCGAGCTCCAACCTTTCCCGCTTCGACGGAGTAAAATACGGATATCGCACGAATGAGTATGAAGAATTGCACGGTATGTACAAAAGGACACGTTCCGAAGGCTTTGGAGAAGAGGTAAAACGGCGGATCATGCTTGGTTCCTTCGTTTTAAGTTCAGGATATTATGACGCATACTATCTAAAAGCACTGCGCACAAAGGCGCTCATTAAGAAAGCATTTGACGATGCATTTTCCAGATATGACATCATTCTGGCTCCGGCAGCGCCCCAGGCGGCTCCGAAGCTGGGCGCATCGTTAAGTGATCCGCTGAAAATGTATCTCAGCGATATTTACACGATTTCCGTCAACCTGGCAGGGCTTCCGGGAATCAGCATCCCGGTGGGAAGAACCGGCAAGGGACTGCCGGTGGGGATGCAGATGATCGGTGACTGCTTCCAGGAGAAAAAGCTCTTCCGGGCAGCCTATACCTATGAATGTCTGACCAGGAAGAAATGGGTGTCCAAGTGGCCGGACCTGACGGAGGAAAAAGACAGTGTAAGAAAAGATGCGGCAGCAGGAAGGGAGGAGAAATAGATGGCAAAGCAGTATGAAACCGTGATCGGACTGGAAGTCCATGTAGAGCTTGCGACCAAAACCAAGATTTTCTGCTCCTGCAGCACGGAGTTTGGAGGAGCCCCCAACACCCATACCTGCCCGGTCTGCACCGGTATGCCGGGGTCACTTCCGGTACTTAACAAGCAGGTGGTGGAGTATGCGATGGCGGTCGGGCTTGCGACGAACTGTAAGATTACGCAGGTCTGTAAATTTGACCGGAAGAACTATTTCTACCCGGATAATCCGCAGAACTATCAGATTTCCCAGCTCTATCTTCCGATTGCGAGGGACGGATATGTGGAGATCGAGGCGGGCGGCACGAAAAAGAAAGTGCGAATCCATGAGATGCATATGGAGGAGGATGCCGGAAAGCTGATCCATGATGAGTGGGAGGACTGCTCCCTGGTGGACTATAACCGAAGCGGCGTGCCTTTGATTGAGATCGTCTCCGAGCCGGATATGCGGTCCTCCGAGGAGGTGATCGCTTATCTGGAAAAGCTCCGTATGATCTGCCAGTATCTCGGTGCGTCTGACTGCAAATTGCAGGAAGGATCCATGCGTGCGGATGTAAACCTTTCCGTGCGGGAAGTAGGGGCGAGTGAGTTCGGAACCAGGACCGAGATGAAAAACCTGAACTCATTTAAAGCGATCACCCATGCGATCGAAGGAGAGCGTGAGCGCCAGATTGAATTGATAGAAGAAGGGAAAAAAGTGATTCAGGAAACCAGAAGATGGGATGACAATAAGGAATACTCCTATGCGATGCGCTCCAAGGAGGATGCCCAGGATTACCGTTATTTCCCGGAACCGGACCTGGTACCCATCGTCATCAGCGATGAGTGGATCGAAGAGATCAGATCCCGTCAGCCGGAGCTTCGGACTGAGAAACTTGCCCGCTATAAGGAAGAATTCGATATTCCACAGTATGACGCAGAGATCCTCACAAGCTCTAAGAAAATGGCCGATATCTTTGAGGCGGCAACCGCAATCTGCAAGAAGCCGAAGAAAGTGTCCAACTGGCTGATGGTAGAGACCATGCGCCTTCTGAATGAGAACGGTAAGGAGCCCTCAGACATCACATTCTCCCCGGAGAATCTTGCAAAACTGGTAGATCTTGCCGATGCCGGGATCATCAACAGCTCTGTGGCAAAAGAAGTGTTTGAAAAAATCTTTGCGGAGGATATTGACCCGGAAAAATATGTGGAAGAGAAGGGGCTTAGGACGGTCAATGATGAAGGTGCCCTCCGCAAGCTGGCCGAGGAAGCCATCGAGAGCAACCCCAAAGCAGTGGCCGACTATAAGGGCGGCAAAGAGAAAGCTCTCGGCGCACTGGTAGGACAGATCATGAAAGCAATGAAAGGAAAAGCAAACCCGGGTATGGTGAACCAGCTTCTGAAGGAGATGTTGGATTCATAAGGGAAGGGATAGGAATGCTTCACTTTTGCACGCAAAGAGGTGGAAGCGAAAGCACACGCATGTATTATTAAATAGCCTTGTAACAGTTTTAAGACACAAGATGAAATCATCAAAGAGTCTGGAAACGGTTACAGGGCTTTTCCGTTGCCAGGCATATCCGGGTAACAGTTCGGTGGACTGTCGTTTATAGTTAGCTAAAGAAATATACTGTTATATCTGGCAGGGAAAACGAAAGCGATGATCGGCGTGCCAAGTCTTTAGAATATCTTTAGTTTTTCCCGATGCCCGCCTTAAGATTTTCCCGATATTCTATTTCCAGACCAAGCAAACAAAAAGGGGTTATTTTATAGGAGTGGATATGGTAAAATGTCGTCAGACATTTTACCGGCGCCGATTTGCGTTTGACCGAAGGGAAAACAATTTCCAAGGCAAAGCGTGCGCATCCCCCGGAGGGATTATGGCGAAGGCATAATAAAATGTCGTCA
>Ga0129308_1002822_pt1 | contig 13749 bp, 13 predicted proteins | sample L827metagenome_FD_94440 | JGI IMG/M metagenome (GOLD analysis project Ga0129308, IMG submission 94440) | Ring-tailed lemur group fecal microbial communities from Wisconsin, USA - L827 metagenome | ecosystem: Host-associated > Mammals > Digestive system > Large intestine > Fecal | place: USA...
ATATGAATAATAATTATAATTGAACTCCGACTCATACATATCCTCATACGGAACGACACGGCTCCTGTCACCGCAGACAACAATCACACTGTTTTCCGTCACCGCTTCGTCCGTATACTGCGACGCAAATTTCGGATAGACTACGGGATCCTTTTCCGTCACCGTAATGTGATCGGAGTAGTCATCGTAGCGCTTCAGCAATCTTGATACCGTCGTATCGCGGCTGCTGTCCTGCACAAGATAATAGAGCGTGACATCCTCCGAAAGCCCGTCAAGCAGCTCCTTCGTCTGATCCCGAAGCACCGAAAGCTGTTCTCTTGTCATGTCAAATAACGTGTACTGCGACGGCAACTCCGATGCAATCACATTTAACACCACCGCTCCTGCGACGACGACCGCCGACAGTGCGATGCTGTACGAACCGTGCTTCATACGCCGCCTGTTTCCGCCAAACCCGCTCCATGCCAATATTTTCTGAACCGCTCCGGCAAAATTCTTCTGTGCCGTTCCCTCCAATCTATCCGGTTCCACTCCCGCTAAATTCCGTTTTTCCACTGTTTCCCGACGCTGCCCCCTGCGCTTCCACATTTTCGGAATCTTCTTTCCTGCCTTCAGCATTTTGACACCTCCTCAGCTCCAACGCCGCTTCTGGATCGACTGCACGGTCAGAAACAGGAAAACCCCCGTCACCGACAGATAATAGACAAGTCCCGTCACATCAAATATTCCGTTGGCGAACTCCGAAAAATGACCGGTCAGATCAAACACGCCGAGCATTTTCTGAATCAGCCCTTCATAAACCGCAGCGTCCGCAATATACAGCGCGACGAGCGCCGCCGCCGCAATCACGCCAAAAACGACAGCAACGGCCACATTTCCAAGAATCAGATAAATCAAAACGGCAATCACAAGAACCGCAGCAATCAGAATATAAAACGAGCCCTCCGAGGTTTCCGGGAAAAACGACGCGATTCCTTCGATTACATAGCAGACAAACAGTGCCAGAAAGGTCAGCACGGCAGCAATGACCTGACTCTCCGTAACGGATGAGACGTACAGCCCGATCGCCAGAAAGCTGCATCCAAGAAGGAAAAAGCCAAACAACGCCGTATACGTTTCTGCATATCCGATCGTTCCGAACCGGGCCGCGATCAGCGGATAAAGCATGATTACCGCAACCGGAATCAAAAATATCGTGACAAGCGCCAGATATTTTCCGAGTACGATTCCAGTGACCGCAACAGGCGACGTCAGAAGAAGCTGGTCCGTCCTCTGTCTGCGCTCCTCCGCCAGAATCCGCATCGTCAGGACCGGAACTGCCACCAGAAATACGAACAGCATCGCCTGCAGCGTGTATGAAAAATACGGATACGCACCCTGAAGCTGGTACGCCGTGAAATAGATGCCGCTGACGACCAGCAGAAATGCAATAAATACATAACCAATCATCGAAGTCAGATAACCCCGGACTTCCTTTCTATAAATCGTCGTCATAATGTACCTCCTCCGTCAGCTCGAGGAATACCTCCTCCAGCGAAGCATGTGCATTCTGCATCCGCAGAATCGGTAAGCCTGCCCCGGCAAACAGATAAAACAACTGCTCCCGCAGATCGCCCTCCGCATCCGATTTCACGGACACCTCGCAGGCATTTTCCTCATGCTCTGATGGATGAGCAGTAAACGATATCCCCCCGCCAATAGCTTCGAGTGCCCGCCGCACCTCCGTTTCCGTCCCGCGCACCGTCAGCTCGACTGCCCCCGCACCACGCATCATGCCAAGCAGATTCTGCGGCGTGTCGCTGGCAACCAGCCTGCCATGCGCAATAATCATGATGTGGTCGCAGATCGCGCTGATTTCGGAGAGGATATGCGAGCTCAGAATAACCGTATGCTGCTCGCCAAGCTGCTTAATCAGCTCACGGATCTCGATAATCTGCTTCGGATCAAGACCGACCATCGGCTCATCGAGAATAATGATCTCCGGGAATCCGAGAATCGCCTGCGCGAGTCCTGTCCTCTGGCGGTAGCCCTTCGAGAGATTGCGGATCAGCCTGTTTTTCACCTCCGTGATCCCTGTCAGCTCCATCGCTTCCCCGATCAGGCGGGCGCGCTCCCCGGAGGGCAGCTTTTTCAGGCCGGCGGCAAACTTCAGATACTCCGCCACCGTCATTTCCGGATAGACCGGAGGAATCTCCGGCAGATAGCCGATGCATTTTCTCGCCGCCTCCGGCTCATCGAGAATACTGTGCCCGGCAATCCTCACCTCGCCCGCGCCCGGCGCAATATAGCCCGTCAGAATATTCATCGTTGTGGATTTACCGGCCCCGTTCGGGCCAAGGAAACCGTATATTTGTCCTTTTTCTACGGTAAAAGAAAGGTCGTCGACAGCGGCAGTCCTGCCGTATCGCTTCGTAAGATGTGTTACTTCAATCACAAAATCCCTCCTTGTCCATGCGCGCGGCGCCGGTGCCTCACAACACTGACGCCGTGCTGCGCGGGTTACGGTTTACTTCATGCCCGGTAACCTCTGGTATTCATTCTATGGAGAGATTGTGTTTATTTGACGGTCATCATGTGACCATTTCATGGTAAAACTGTGAAGCAAAATTCACATAACCAGAATCTTCTCTGCTTCGCCATAACCTGACAATCCTGCAATGCAGAGCTCGCAGTCTCCGGCTCCCTCACTGCCTCACAATATCCCGGCAGATTTCCCGTGCGCTGCGCCCGTCCGTCTCGACGATTACGTCCGCAGCCGCCAGATACTTCGGCAGGCGCTCCTGCAGCAGCTTCTCAATATATGCGACATTCATGTTGCCCTCGAGCAGCGGCCTGTTGTGCGCATGGCGGACACGCGCGAAAATCGTCTCCGGCTTCGCGCTCAGGTACACAATCCTGCCGCTCTGGCGCATCGCGTCGACATTGCACTGGCGCATCGGCACGCCGCCGCCGCAGGAGACGACCGTATTCATCTCACACCGCAGCCCCTCGAGCAGCGCGGTCTCCAGCGCACGGAAATACGCCTCGCCCTTCTCCTTGAAGATCCGTGAGATCTTCATTCCCTCCTGGCGTTCAATCTGCTCATCCATCTCGATCAGACGCATCGCGTACAGGTCGCGCAGCGACCGCGCAATCGTAGATTTGCCTGCCCCCATAAAACCGATCAGAAAAATATTATCCCGCATCCTTCTCCTCCTTGTCCTTAATTCTGCCGGCGGATCTGCTCCCCCTGCACAAGCGGATATCTCGCCAGGCTCCTGCCGTCAAGCCCTGCACGGTTCATATCAACCGCGGTAATCTGGTGATTCTCATACGTCGTATAATAGTAAATTCCCCGGTCCGCATTGCAGCACGACGTGTAGACTGTGATCTCATATCCGCCGTCCGCTGTCTCGCTGCAGCCGCGCTGCTGGTCAACCGAATTCAGAATGTGGAAAAACTGGCTGACGCTCTCCGGCTCCGAATCCCCGGAAACAGAATTCATCCTCACAAACGCGGCGCGGACGAAGCGCGACTGCGAGGAGAGATCTCCCGGAAGCCCGAGCGCGCCCATGCCGCGGCTGTAGGTCCGCAGCGGCAGTCTGCCGCAAAAACGGTTCTCCGGCTCCTTCGCAGACAGCCCGATATAATTATTGAGCTGAAACATCTGCTCATCAAACGGCGGATTGTTCGTCAGCACACCGACAGGATTGTCGTAGATCCGAATCCCCTCCTTCACCGCCTCCACCGTGACCGCACTCTCCCGGTCCGCGATCAGCCAGTGAAGCTGCGCGGGAGGCATCTGCCTGCTGTACGGCAGATCGGTCAGATTGATCCGGCCAAGCAAAGCGCGCGCCTCACGCACCGACGCGCACTGGCACAGTACCCACGGGATAAATTCAAACTGCGCAATATTGTCGCGCCCTGCCCGTTCCTCCCCGTAATACGCGTTCCCGACAAAATTCAGCCCCGCCATTGCAAGCCCCGTCTCATTGACCGCATCGTAGTAGAGCGGATAGTCGTCCGTGACGTGCGCCATGCCGATCATTGCATAGTGCTGCTTCACATCGCCCATCCGGCGAAAATGAAAAACATAGCCGCGCGGCGTCACTGTCACTTCCTCGCCATATGAAAAATCGTTGTCGAGCGTCCGCCCAAAATAGAAATCTTTTGTAAGATACGTTGCCGCAGTACACATAACAAAGTCTCCTCTCTGAACCGTCACCGACGTCTGTTCTACGTCAAAATCTTTCCGATATCATATGTCAGTATCTCGCAAGCCCCGGATATTTATTTCAAATTATGATACAACATCCTGCGCTCACCCAAGATACGCCTGCAGCAGCCTCAGCGTATTCTCCGCGCCCTTCACATGCGACCGCTCATACCCGTGCGACGCATAGACGCCCGGCCCGATCAGACCGTGGCGGACGTCGCAGCCTGCGCGCAGCGCCGCATCGACATCCGAGCCGTAGTGCGGGTACACATCCACTGCAAAATCGATCCCGTTCTCCTGCGCCGTGCGGATCAGCTTCGAAACAACATTGTAATCGTACGGGCCGACGCTGTCCTTCGCGCAGATCGAAACCATCGTCTCATCGCAGGCAAGACCGTCGCCGATACAGCCCATATCGACGGAAATCATCTCCGTCACACCGTCCGGAACCGAAGCGCTCCCGCCGTGGCCGACCTCTTCATATGTCGTGATCATCAGATACACGGTGCGCTCCGGCACGATCTGCTCCTCGCTCAGATATCTTGCATAGCCAAGCAGAATCCCCGTCGACAGCTTGTCGTCGAGGAAACGGCTCTTGATATAACCATTCTCGGTAAAGACCGTCCTCGGATCGAAGCAGACAAAATCGCCCGTCATAATCCCGAGCCGCTGCACCTCCTCCTTCGACCGGACATTCTCATCAAGCACAGCCTCCATCACGTCATAGCTGCGCTTCACATCGTCATATTCTCCATTCACATGAACCGACGCATTCTTCATCTGGAAGGTCGCACTGTAAGCCTCTCCGCCTCTTGTGTAAACATGACAGTTCTCCGCCTCGGCATTGTTTGGATTCATCCCGCCGACATTCGTCAGGCGCAGCCGCCCATTGTCACAGACCTCCGCCACCATCGCGCCGAGCGTATCCACATGCGCGGCAAGCAGCACGGCGTCCCCGTCATCGCGGCCGCCAAGCTTCACCAGCACCGCACCCTTGCGCGTGCGCCACGGCTCATACCCCATCGCCCGCAGCTCCTCCATCACAAACTCCGTCGCCCGCTCCGTAAATCCACTCGGACTCGGAATCGCAAGCAGCCTCATCGTCCTGTCCATCACATAGCTCATATACTCATTCATTGCAGAATCCTCCGTTAATATTGCAATTCATATTTCCATTGTACCACGTCTGCGCCTGGATATCGACCACAAAATGATAAAGGCGCAAATTTGTGCAGCCGTAAACAATACCTCTTATGCGTCGGGCAGGGAAGGTTTTTCCCTGCTTGCCGCGCCGGACGTCCGTGTGCATATAAAAACGGCGCCCGGATTTCCCGGACGCCCCCTCTTTATCAATCGTTATTCATTTTGCCGCAATCAAACTGATCCCCAGCGCCCCCGCCCGCGCCTGCAGGTACCCCGCTGCCCTCCGGTATTCCTCCGGGGTTACGAGATGCTCTGTCATGACCGGCAGATCCGGCGAAAGCCGGCTGCACGCGCGCAGCAGTGCGTCGAGATCAAAGATCCCTTCGCCCGGCAGCGCCTCGTGAATCTGCATTGTAAGCGTTTTGGCGATCGTAAGGTCCTTCGCGTGGACAGCTTTGATCCTGTCGCCGAAGGCTTCAAAAAATGAGCTGGCATACTCGCCCGTGCGGTAAACCTTATCAAATGAATTGATCAGATTGCACATATCCGCATGGACTGCAAACCTGCTGCGGTTTACCTCCCGCAGCAGGCGTTCCTGCGTCCCGATGCTGTTCGGATACAGCCACGGCATCGGCTCCACCGTATAATAAGTATGCTGCGGCGCAGCCTCATCGATGATCCGCTGAATCGTCCTGACAATGACTGCAAAGGTTTCCTCCGTCATATTGCCGGGATGCGGCCCGTCCCACGTATCGGCATACGAGCCTGTAATATTGATGCAGCACCGGGCTCCCACCCGGTCCGCAAGGCGCAACGCCTGAATATTCTCCTGAATGTTCTTTTCCCGCTGCACCGGATCGCGGTCGAGCATGTTGTTCCACGCACCGATCTCCGAGATCACCAGGTCATGGCGTTTCGCAGCATCGCTGTACGCTTCCACCTGCGCCTCGTCCGCCGAAAGAGGCAGGGGCCAGTAGGCCGCCCCATAGCCATACTGCACATGCAGCATCGCCCATTCCTCCGCGTTATGAAACCCAAATACCTGCGCCCCTATCCTCATATCCGTCACACTCCTGTCCGCACGCAGCGCTTCAATCCGTCTCTTCCTTATTTAAAAGTACAGAGCAGTTCAATACAGCACCCCAGCGTGTCCTTCGCGTCGAGGTAAGCATAGGCTCCGCTCGCATCGTTGTACTTCCCGTACTGCGTCAGCTTCATGCCGAACTCCTCGCATTTTTTAATGCTTTCCTGAATGTCCCCCACCTGAAATGCGACATGGTGAATGCCGCCGCCCGTCTCATCGAGAAAATGCTGCCACTCCGACGCACCGCCGTACGGCTCGATCAGCTCAAGCTGGATATTCCCAAGCTCAAAAAACGCCATCCTGCAACTGCTCGTGAGCGCCGGCTCGCCCATATACTTGCACCCTGTAATCTCATACGGACCTCCGTCCGAGTTCTCCGGCACCGGCATCCCGAGGAATGCCGCATACTGCTTCTTTGTCTTTTCGAGATCGCTGCAAATCACCGCGACCTGGCATGGTGATACTGTTCCAAGAATCGGATTCATATAGATACTCCTTCCATTCTATTTATACCTTCCCGGTTACCTTATTTGCTCCCGTAGGACAACGGATCCGCCAGAAATCCCCCGATTCTGTCTCTGTTGTCCTCCTCACGTTTGATGTTAAGCTCTACCCCGAGTATATCATGTGTCGCGACAAATGAATAGGTGCAGTCCGGGTAAAAGCCTTCATGATACGGCGCGGCCACCCCCGTTGCCTCACCAATCTGACGGTATGCCTCGTCCCGCTCCTCATCCACATAAAACGCAAAATTCATGACACCCTCTCCGTGCTCGCGCAGATAACGTCCCCACGGATTCTCCGAATGCTCGCCCGGTCCGTATATCTCGAGCAGCACGCCGTTCGCCAGCCGGAACAGAATGAATTTCTCCCGGAAGCTGTCGGCCCTTCCATCCGTATAGGACGGCACCTCGTTCCACGGCGGCGTTACGAGATGCTCCGCCGGCATGTTGAGAATCTTTGACCACTGCTGTTCTGCCTGGACGAGATCCTTCACGACAAGACAAACCTGCTTAAGGCCCGTCGTGCCGATTTTGATTTCCTGTCCGTTCATAGTTTCCCCCTGATTTTTCGTTTTTGCTTTCCCATTGTCCGGTCTGCTACCAGCGCATCGGATTCCCCTTGTAATCCATAAAAAGCTGATCCTCCGGGATCTCGTCAAGCCGGTCCAGAAGCGTCATCAGCGCGCCCGAGGTCTCCCACGGATCGATCGTGCTGTGCGCCCCGCCCATCCCGGTGCGCATCCGCCCCGGATGGATCATGATCGTCCGGATTCCCTGCGGCCGCAGCCAGTTGTCCATGATACGCGCCCCCATATTCATGCCTGCCTTCGACATTGCGTAGGCGTAGCTGATATCGGCCGTCTGGTCAGCCAGGCTCGCCGCCTCCGACGAGATATTGACAATCACGGTGCCCGGACCGATCAGGCTGCGCGCAGCCTTCACGACGCGCAGCGGGCCGACCGCGTTGATATTGTACATGACCGGGATATAATCCACGTCCGTCTGATCGAGCGTCACCCAATCCTCAAAACGATGAATCCCCGCATTGTTAAACAGACGGTCAAGGTGCGCAGCCTGCACCGACTCCATCGCCTTCTCCACCGATTCCGTCGATCCGATATCGCACTTTATGGCCCTGACCTGCCCCGGATACTGTCCGGAGAGCTCCTGAAGTCCTGACGGATTCGACCGGTACAGCGCAAACACCGTATAGCCCGCCCTGACATGCTCCTTCACGAGTTCAAAACCGAGGCCGCTTCCTCCGCCCGTCACCAGTGCATATTTCATGTTTCCATGCATCCTCCTTCCCCTGAAGCCGCAATTTTCTTACCATGCGGCAGCCGTATTTTCGTGCCGCGTTCCCGCTTCCGCACGGTCTGCGCCTGCCTGTTTCTTACTATGCGGCCGCCGTATTTTCTGACCGTGCCGCGTTTCCGGCCGGCCGCATTTATCTTCCGGCCTGCGCCTGCCTGTTCAGACGTCTCGCCTGCGCACGCGCGCTGACCACATCGATCACGACCGCGAACAGGATCAGGACGCCCTTTGCAATGACCTGCCAGTTCGTATCAATACTCAGCAGGTTCATTCCGTTATTGACAATCCCTACGAGCAGGCAGCCGAACAGCGTGCCGAACACATTCGCATTGCCGCCGTTCATTGATGTGCCACCGATCACAACAGCCGCGATCGCGTCCATCTCCATCCCGACTCCGGCTGAAACCTGAGCGGAACCGACGCGGCCCGTCATGATGACCGATGCGATACCTGCGCACAGACCGCAGATAATGTACACCCCGTAATTGATCTGGCGGATGCTGATTCCTGCCGCGCGGGCAGCCTCCGCATTGCCGCCGACCGCGAGCACGTACCGCCCGAATTTCGTGCGGTTCATCAGCACCCACGCAATCAGCACGATAGCCAGCATGATATAGATCGGTACCGGGATGCCGAAAAGATACCCCTGTCCGAGAAACAGCAGGCTCTCGGGAAGTCCCGAGATCGGAACCAGATCCGAGATCAGGTAGTTGGCTCCCTTGAAGATCGACTGTGTAGCCAGCGTCACGACGAATGCCGGGACACTGAACACAGAGATAATGCTCGCATTCAGCAGGCCGCCGATTACCGCAATGACCAGTACAATCAGGATCGCCGGTACGAGCGGCATCCGTGCCTCAACCACAAGCTTGCCGAGAATCATGCCGCAAAGCCCCATCAGAGTACCGATCGACAGGTCGATATAGCCGCCCGCCAGGGCGAATGTGAATCCGATCGACAGAAGCGTGCTGACACAGACCTGACGCACTACATTCAGCAAATTGCGCGAGCTGAGGAACGCCGGGGATGCAATTGTGAGAAAGATACCCAGCGCAAGCACGATAAACAACGCCTTGTTCCCCATCAGAATAGTTTGAATCCATGCGCTCTTTTCTTCTTTTTTCATGGTTTCCTTTCCCTTTCCTGTTAAAACTTCACTTCTTAGCCTCATGAAGGCCAAATGCATACTCGCCGAGAAGCTCCTGCGTCGTATGGGCACGGTCCGCCTCATGCACCAGCCGCCCGTTGCGCACCACATACGTCCGGTCGCACAGCGACAGAATCTCCGGCATCTCCGAAGAAATAAACATGATCGCCATCCCGGATTCGGCGAGGCTGTTGATCAGATTATAAATCTCCATCTTTGCGCCGATGTCAATACCGCGCGTCGGCTCGTCGAGAATCAGCAGCTTCGGCTTCGTCAGAAGCCACCGCGCCAGAATCGCCTTCTGCTGGTTGCCGCCGGAAAGCGACTTGATCAGATCCTTCTCCCGCGCGTACTTGATCGCGAGCTCCTTTGACACCTTTGCAAAGTCATCGTTCTCCATTTTCCCGCGGACCAGGCCGAGCTTCGTCATGCGGAACAGGTTCGCGATCGTCGTATTATGCTTCACCGACATCGTATAGATCGCTCCCATACGCAGACGGTCCTCCGTCACCATACCGATACCGTTGCGGATTGCCTGACGCGGGTTCGCGTTGTGGATCTCCCGCCCGTTCATATACAGGCTCCCCGACGTATGTCTGTCGATTCCAAAAATTGCGCGTGCGATCTCCGAGCGCCCCGCACCCATCAGGCCGGAGAAACCGACGATCTCACCGGCGCGGATCTGGAAGCTCACGTCGCGGAACACGCCTTCACTCGTAAAATTCTTCGCCTCAAAAACGACGTCACCGATCTCTACCTCGCGCTTCACAAATGCATGTGAAACATCACGGCCAACGATCATCTGGATCAGCTCATCCGTAGACAGCCTGCCGTCGAGCGGCACCGTCGAGATCATCTGCCCGTCACGCAGGACCGTGACGCTTGTGCAGATCGTAAAGATTTCTTCTATTTTGTGAGAAATGAAAACCGTCGTGACGCCCTGCTTCGTCAGCTTCCGCACAATCGTGTACAGCAGCTCGATCTCCTCAGCAGTCAGTGCCGAGGTCGGCTCATCCATGATAATGAGCTGCGAATTGTACGATACAGCGCGCGCCAGCTCCACGAGCTGCATCATCGCGACACTCAGGCCCGCCACCTTTTTCTTCGGATCAACATGGATGCCGAGGCTCTCCAGCAGCTTCGCGGTCTCCTGATAGCGCGACCGCGTATCGATCAGCCCGCCCTTTGAGAACCGGTCTTCCCTGCCCAGCCAGATATTCTCCGCCACATCCATGCCCGGTATCAGGCTGATCTCCTGATGGATCATCGAGATGCCTGCATTCAGCGCATCCTTCGGCTCCCTGAAATGGGCCGGTTTCCCGAGGAACTCAATCTCGCCGCCGTCCGGCTGATGGATGCCGAGCAGAATCTTCATCAAAGTCGATTTGCCTGCTCCATTCTCGCCGATCAGGGCGCGCACCTCACCGCGCTTCAGCTCAAAATCTACATTATTTAATGCATTGATCCCGACGAACCACTTCTGGATACCTTTCATTCTCAGGATTGTTTCTTCCATAAAGTCCCTCATTCCTTTAAACAGGAGGCTGCCGCACAGCCATTTTCCTTGTCATGCGGCAGCCTCATAAATCTGTTTCCGTCCGTGGATTACTCCTCAGGAGTATACCAGTCGGCAATGTTCGTCGAATCGATCGTATTCAGCACGTCCGTTCCGCAGTCAAAGTAATTGTCCTCAAAGGTTCCAAGTGCAGCCTCTGCCGTAACCTGAGCCATCAGGTAGCCGCCGCGGTAAGCATCGATACCGACCGTCATATCCACATCGCCCTCGTTGATCGCGTACAGAACGTCAGCCGTCGCATCCGTCGCCGTGATGATGAAGTCATCCTGTGTTCCGCCGCCGCCAAGGATTGCATTCGAAGCGCCGCATGCCATCATGGCTCCTGCAGCCACTACGCAGTTCATCTTGCCGTCCGGATAGCTCTGCAGCCAGTTCTCCATACACTCCATAGCCTTCTGCGTATCCCAGTCACAATACTGCTTCTCTACTACGTTGACACGGTCCGGATATTTCTCCTGAAGCAGCTCCACGAGATGGTCCACACGTACAAGCTGCGCCGTCTGGGACGCCGTACCGTAGATCAGGCCCATGTTCAGCACCTGGTCCGGATTCTCGTCCAGCAGCTTCGCATACCAGTCAAATGCCATCTCCGCCATCGTCAGCTCGTCACACAGATTGAACGTGATGATCCCGTCAAGCACCATGCCGCGCATCTCGATTACATCGATATCCTGATCAAGCAGAGACTGCGCCGTGCTCTTAAGGCCGTCCGGATCAACAGAGCTCAGCGCAATCGCCTTCGCCCCCATCTGAACCATTGTCTCGACGTCGCCCATCTGCTTCTCAATCTGGGAATCTGCAACCGTCACGACTGCCTCCAGCTCCGGTGTCTTGCCCTCCTCATTCCAGTCATCCACGAAATCACGGAATGCCTGCATCTTGCTGTTCTCGTTCTCATCAGACGCGTTGCTCGAATAACCGATCACAACCTTCTCCTCAGACGCGAATACGGACGCTGCCGGAAGCGACGCTGCCATTACCCCTGCCATCAATACTGCTGCAAATCTTTTCATGTTTCTTCCTCCTTCATATAGTTTCTGCTGTGGACATGCCCCCCGTGGCTGTCCGTTAACGTGTAATCCCATTGTAATTCCGAATGGAAAATTTTTCAATACTTTTTTCATATTTGCAGCATTTTTCATTGTTTTTCACAATTTTTTGCGCCATTTTTTGTAAGTTTTTCCCTGATAATGTTTCATTATGAAAATTATTTCATTTCTTTTCATATTTTCCAGTTTTTCACTTGACATATGCCACTGTGGATTTTATTATAAACATATACATCCGGGCGTTTTGGCGCACCGGGCAGAAAGCGGGAACCGCCGCACCGTATGCAGCGGCCCGTCAAACGAGGTACCCAACGATGAGCAGTAAGACAACGATTGCAGATATTGCCAGAAAGACAGGTTTTTCACCCGCTACGATCTCCCGCGCGCTGAACCACAAGCAGCTCGTAAATCCCGATACATACAATCAGATCATCACCGCGATGAAGGAGCTCGGCTACCGCGTTCCGACCGTCGCAGTCCCCGCCGCGCAGGTGGAGAAGCGGATTCTTGTCGTGAACGTCATCAACATCAGCAATTCCTTCTATGAAAAAATATACAGGGGAATCATCTCTTCGGCAACGAATCACGGCTGGTATGTGATGGTCACGCAGGAGCATATCAACGAAGTCACCTTCAGCAACTTCCTGAAGCTCCTCCGGAACTGCAATGCGATCGGCCTGATCCTGTTCGACCTGATCGACAAGGCGCTCCTCGACGCGCTGATCGATATCCTGCCGACCGTGCAGTGCTGCGAGTTTGACGCTACGTCGTCCGTCCCCTACATCGGGATCGACAACTTCTCGGCTGCGGTCACGCTGATGGAATACCTGATCTCCCACAATCACCGGCGCATCGCGCTTGTGAACGGCCCGCGCAATCTGATCGGGGAGGCGGAGCGCCAGAGAGGCTACGAGTATGCCCTCGAGAAAGCAGGGATCGGCGTCGATCCCCAGCTCGTGGTACAGCTTCCGGCCTCGGATTATTTCATGGGACGCACCTTCGTCCAGAGGCTTTTGCAGTCCAGGATTATTCCGGACGCGGTCTTTGCCGTCTCGGACATTCTCGCATTCGCGGCGATCAACACGCTCAAGGAGTTCGGGCTGTCGGTGCCCGGCGACGTCTCGGTCATCGGCTTTGACAATATCTCCCTGTCCGAGATGTCCTCGCCGAAGATTTCAACCGTGAACCACCCGTGCTTCGAGATCGGCTTCCTGAGCAGCGAGATGATCCACCGACAGTACACGAACCGTCATGAGCTGCCCGACAGCGTGCTGCTCAACACAGAGCTGATCCTGCGGGAATCGACGCGGTAACATTACGTTTTGAAGCTGCCGTTTTACGTTTGAAAACGGCAGCTTCTGTGCAAATATCCTGTGCTCAGGTAATCATTCTGATAAACCAGCCATACCAAATGGCCTGCGGTCAGTTCCCCTCTCTCTACCTCTGATAAACCACCTTCCCGTCAATGACCGTCCACAGCACCTTCGTATCCGATACCATCGGATTGCCGTCCGTGATCACGACGTCTCCGTCCTTACCTGTCTCGAGCGAGCCGACGCGGTCCCCGATGCCAAGATGCAGCGCCGGATTGATCGTGATCGCCTGCAGCGCGGCAAACTCATCCATGCCGCTCTTGACTGCGAGTCCGGCGCACAGCGCAAGATACTGCTGCGGGATGACCGGGGAATCGGTGATGATCGAGACGCGGCAGCCTGCCCGGTCGAGGACGCCCGGCGTC
>Ga0129308_1002824_pt1 | contig 13730 bp, 13 predicted proteins | sample L827metagenome_FD_94440 | JGI IMG/M metagenome (GOLD analysis project Ga0129308, IMG submission 94440) | Ring-tailed lemur group fecal microbial communities from Wisconsin, USA - L827 metagenome | ecosystem: Host-associated > Mammals > Digestive system > Large intestine > Fecal | place: USA...
CTCTTAAGCCGTTTGGCGGTAAAGACGGTTATGAGAAAGTGATTGATGAGATGGAGGAAACTCTGCTGTGAATGGAGATGCATTAGTTAAGAAGACAACAAAAATCATGTTCGGTGATGCGGGCATCAGCGGAACTGCGCAGTATATGTCGCAGCTTATTTGGGTGCTGTTTTTGAAGGTGTTCGATTATAAAGAGGAGGAATGGGAGCTTGAAGGGAATTATACTCCAGTTATACCCGCACCATTCAGATTCAGGGACTGGGCAGATCCTCGTAATGAAGATGGAACAAAAGATTATTCAAACAGAATTACCGGAGATAAGCTGATAAACTTTGTGAATAATACGCTATTCCCTTTCCTGAGAGGTGTCGAAATTGAATTTGATGGAGAAAAGCGTCTGTTTGCTTCTGAAGATAACAAGGCCAAGATTATAAGGTCTTTTATGGCTGAGTCGCAGAATTACATGAAGGATGGTGTGCGCCTACGTCAGCTCATCAACGAAATTGGCGATGTTGATTTTGATGTGGCCTCTGAAAAGCATGATTTCAACGACTTCTATGAGAGGCTCCTTAAGGAACTTCAGAATGGCGGTAAAGCTACCGGAGAGTTCTATACACCAAGAGCTATTACGAGTTTTATCGTGGATCATGTTGATCCGAGGATTGGAGAGAATGTCGCAGATTTTGCTTGTGGGACAGGTGGCTTCCTTGCAGATTCTATATCACATCTGCAAAAGCAGGCTAAGTCGGTTGAAGACATTAAGAAGATACAAGGCTCTGTCTATGGCATTGAGTGGAAGCAGCTGCCATATATGCTTTGCGTCACAAACATGTATCTCCATAACATCGATGATCCTCAGATCGTTCATGGCGACGGTCTTGCTAAGGATGTGCTGGATCTTTCCGACAATGATCTATTCAGTTGCATCGTCATGAATCCGCCCTTCGGAGGTGAGTTCAACAAAGCGGATCTTAAGAACTTTCCGGATGACATATCATCATCGGAGTCAGCTGACTTATTTGTTGCACGAATTATTTATTGCCTGAAGAAGAACGGCCGTTGCGGTCTGGTCCTCCCGGACGGATTGCTGTTCAACAGCGATCAGTCCAAGGTTAACCTGAAGAAACTTCTTATGACAGAGTGTAATCTGCACACGGTAATTAGGCTGCCTGGTTCCGTTTTCGCTCCTTATACCTCTATAAGCACAAACTTACTGTTCTTTGAGAAGACTGGGAAGACTGAAGCGGTATGGTTTTACCGGATGGATATGCCTGAGGGCAGAAAACATTTTAACAAGACTCATCCGATCACTCGCGAGGATATGAGTGTAATTGATGAGTGGTGGAATAACCGTCATGAGATTAAGGATGAAAAAGATGATCCATCAATGACGGAGACGTGGAAGTCAAAGAAATATACATTCAAGGAGATAGAAGAGGGCGGCTTTAATCTTGATTTATGTGGTTATCTTGAGGAGGAAGAAATTATTCTCTCTCCTGAGGAAACCATCGCAAACTTTAAAGAAAAGCGTGAAAGCCTTGAGGCGAAGCTTGATGAGAAACTTTCAGAGATCATACGGTTAATCAATGAATAATGGCGACAAGACACCGGAGGCTGAAATTAATATGATATTAGCGGATGATTTAAGAAAAGCAGTCCTGCAAGCAGCAATGCAAGGAAAGCTAACTCAACAAATGTCGAATGACAGTGATGTAGATGAGCTTTTGGAAAAGATTAATGAAGAAAAGAAGCGCCTTGCAGAGAGAAAAAACGCCCGAAAAGACAAAGATTTTGGGGCAATAGCAGAGACTGAAATTGAGTTTGATATTCCTGATTCGTGGCGTTGGATAAGAGTTGGAGACATAGGCGTATATAAGAAGGGACCTTTTGGCAGTTCCTTAACGAAAAGTATGTTTGTCCCAAAAGGCTCAAATGCAGTGAAGGTGTATGAGCAAAAAAATGCTATACAGAAGGACGCTTCATTAGGTGAATATTATATTACCAGAGATTATTATGATGAAAAAATGTCGGGATTCCGGGTTGAGACAGGAGATATTATTGTTAGTTGCGCAGGTACTATTGGTGAAACATATGTCATGCCCGAAAATATCGAACTCGGAATTATTAATCAGGCATTGATGAGAATGAACATAGTGGAGTCAATTAATCTTGATTATTTCTTGTATTATTTTGACCATGTATTAAAGACGAGCGCCAAGAAATCAAGTAATGGATCAGCTATAAAGAATATTCCGCCATTTGATGTTTTCAAGAAAATGCTTTTTCCTGTTCCTCCAATTGAGGAGCAAAAACGTATTGTGGAAAAATTGGATTGTATCCTTTCGGAGATAGATGAGTATTCGTCTGCAGAACAAGAATTAATCTCTCTACAATCGGCCTTTCCAGGCGATATGCGAAAGAGCATCCTCCAGTATGCCATGCGGGGGAAGCTTGTAAAACAGAATTTAGAAGAGGGAACCGGGGAGGAATTGTATCATCAGATCCAGGCGGAGAGGGCAGGACTCATTAAAGAAGGTAAACTAATGAAGGTGAATACACTTCCAGAGATTACTGATGAAGAGATTCCTTTCGACATCCCGGAAAGCTGGAAATGGGTGCGGCTTGCCAATATAGTTGTAAAAAATGTAAAGAGAGGAAAATCGCCAACATACACAACAAAAAGCAATGATATTCTCGTTTTCGCTCAAAAGTGTAATGTCAAGAATGGGGGAATAGACCTTAGTTTGTCACAATTTCTTGATCCTGCTGTTGTTGATAAGTATCCAATCGATGAGTTTATGTTAGATGAAGATATTGTGATAAATTCTACGGGGACAGGAACATTAGGACGTGTGGGAATATATCACCTTAGTGATAATAAAGATAATAAGCCATTGGTACCAGATTCACATGTGACAGTAGTTCGACTGATGAAAAAGGTTTATAGTCCTTATCTCTATTACATTATTTGCAATTATCAAAAATACCTTGAAAGTAAGGGAACAGGATCTACAAAGCAAAAGGAACTAAAACCGGATACAATAAAAGCTTTATTAATACCTCTTCCCCCATATAATGAACAGTGCCGTATTGTCGAAAAACTTGACCGGATTCTTCCTGAGATAAATGGAATTAAGGAGACAATCTGATATGCTGCGCGACATAGATGCTAATAACAAAAAGGCTGACTCAGAGGCTGTTGATAATAAATACACAGATGATGAGATTACTATACTACTGGATAATGCCAAAGATAAACTCCCTAGGTTAGTCGCACGCTATGCCAAAGAGATGTGGGTCGATTATAACCAAGTCTTTGTAAAAGCACAAAAGACACGATGGGGCTCATGCTCAGATAAGGGAAACATCAATCTGAACTGCCTTTTGATGATAGTTCCGCCATTTATTCGTAAATATGTTATTGTTCACGAATTGGCTCACAGGAAGGAAATGAATCACTCAAGTCGCTTCTGGAAAATTGTAGCGGATGAGATGCCTGATCATCAGAAGGCCGTAAAGTGGCTTAAGAAAAATGGCGACACAGTTATTGGAAGATTGTAATTTTCAGGGAAGGTTTTTAAAATCAAAACGCGGGAGGATTGCCGATGATAGAAATTGAAAAGTTGAAACCAATACTCGCTGGGTATAAAACGTATTTTCCGAGTCATTGGGATGATGAAAAATATAAGTGGGAGGCTATCAAGCATTTCCAGGATCACTGGGATATTGATGCTGAAAACTTTGGTGAGATGTTCAAGCAGGCGACAGATAAGACCTTCAACTTGCTGGCGTCCGGCTATGCTTATCCGCGCGGCATGATTACGAATTTTGCGAAGGCTGATGATGAGGCGACACGCACCATGTTTAGAGCACTCTTTGATGAGTCTCAGGATCTGGCTGCAAGAGTAGACGCATTCCAAACAACATCGGAAGAGCTGCGGTCAAAATATGATGATGGTACATGGAGAAACCATTATCAGAATACGAATGCCATCAGCACTTATCTTTGGCTGCGGTACCCGGACAAGTATTATATCTACAAGTATGAGCTGTTTCGTGCAGCCGCGAAAGAATTGTCGTCTGACTACATGCCGAAGAGGAACGGATCGGTAGAAAGCCTGATCGGCGGGAATCAGATGTACGATGAGATCTGTGAAGCCATCAAAGCTGATCCGGATATCAGAGAAATGATCGAGGTCGCTATGGTTCCTTCATGCTATCCGGATCCGGCGATGAAAACTGCAACGATTGATGTGGGGTTCTATTTGGCAAGGTACTATCTGGAAGAGAGAAAAACAGAGCAGGAAGAGGAAGAATGGTTCCCGAAAGAATACTCTCCTGAACTGGATGTGGATGACTGGGTTGAAGTGCTGAATGACAGTTCTGTATTTACTACCAGCAGCCTTCAGATCATGAAGCGGATGAAAGACTATGGTGGGCAAGCTACCTGCACACAGCTGTCTGTAAAATATGGAGAAAGCAAAAACTTCTATAACAGTGGATCTTTTTCATTGGCTAAGCGTGTTGCCGAGAAGACTGGCTGTGAAGTGCCACCTGATCGGGACGGCGGCAATGCCAGATGGTGGCCGATTCTGTATGTCGGAAAGCACGCCGGAAAAGATAAGGAAGGCAGTTATATTTGGAGACTCCGTGATGAATTGTCAGAGGCACTGGGGCGAATTGATCTGAGTGGCATTGAATTGTATGCCAAAGCAGAATCATCGGAAGACGGACATGGCTACTGGTGGCTGACGGCCAATCCGAAAATTTGGAGCTTTGTGGATATTAAGATTGGTGAAGAGCAAAGCTATACACTCTACAACGAAAATGGTAACAAGCGCCGTGTATTTCAGAACTTCCTTGATGCTAAGGTCGGCGATGTGGTCATCGGGTACGAGGCTAATCCGGTAAAGAAGGTTGTGGCTATCGCAAGGATCACGCAGGCGAATGATGGCAAGGCAATCTATTTTGAAAAGGTGGAAGGCCTTGCAACTCCGATCGAGTATCTTGCACTGAAAGAATGTCCTGAACTGGAAAAGATGGAGTTTTTCGTACAGCCGAACGGAAGCTTATTCAAGCTGACTAAGGGTGAGTATGACTTCATCATGGACATTATTCGTGAAGAGAATCCGCTACAGAAATCGGATGCAACAAAGCAGAAATATACGAAGGAAGATTTCCTCAGCAAGGTATATATGACAGAGGAACGGTATGATGTCCTGGAAGCCTTGCTGAGAAATAAGATGAACGTGATCCTACAGGGAGCACCGGGTGTCGGCAAGACCTTCACAGCCAAAAAACTTGCATATGCCATGATGGGAGAGGTGGATGATTCTCGTATCGAGATGGTGCAGTTTCACCAAAATTATTCCTATGAGGATTTCATTATGGGATATCGCCCGGACAGGGCTGATTTCAAGCTCACAGATGGCATCTTCTACCGGTCCTGCCAGACGGCGGCGAACTATCCGGATAAGGAATTCTTCTTCATCATTGATGAAATCAACCGTGGGAATATGAGCAAAATCTTCGGTGAACTTCTGATGCTGATTGAGAAGGATTACCGTGGTACAAAGGCTACTTTGGCTTATAGCGGAATGCCATTCTCTGTACCAGAGAATCTCTATATCATCGGTATGATGAATACGGCTGACCGAAGTCTTGCCATGATTGACTATGCACTCAGGAGAAGGTTCAGTTTCTTTGAGATCGAGCCTGGCTTTAATTCAGAGGGATTCACGAACTATCAGAATGCATTTGCTAACGAAACATTTAATACGCTGATCGATCAGATCAAGCTGCTGAATAAAGAGATTACGGAGGATAAATCACTGGGACGTGGCTTCCAGATCGGGCATAGCTACTTCTGCGGAAGAGAAGAACTTGGCTGCACCGATGAATGGATGCGTTCTGTGGTAGAGTTTGATATTCTGCCGATGTTGAGCGAATACTGGTTTGATGAACCAACAAAGCTGCAGCGTTGGGAAAAGAATTTGCGTGGTGTATTTGATGACTAAGGATAAGAGCATATTTATAAAAAACATATACTATATGCTTTCCTATGCGTTCCAGATTCTGAAACAGTCGAATTATGATGAGGTGGCTTCGGAAAAGTTTGAGAATGCACAGGACTTGTTTGCTGCGATCCTTAGCAAGGGCATTGCTCAGCAGCTGAAGCAGGGGCTTTACCGGGAGTACATAACGAAGAATGAAACGTTATCCATCATGAGGGGCAAGCTGAACCTGCAGGAGACTCTGCGAAATAGGATACAGCGGAAGCAGAAGCTGGCTTGTGAGTTTGATGAGCTGTCCGAGAATAATCTGTTCAATCAGATTTTGAAAACAGCGATCCATTATCTATTGATTAATGATGGTGTGGATATGGAAAGAAAATCTGCGCTGAAGAAGATACTTGTGTTCTTTGATGGTATCGAACTTCTGGAACCTTCATGGATCCCGTGGAGCCGGTTGCATTATCAGCAGAATAATAAAAATTATGAAATGCTGATTAACGTCTGTTACTTTGTTCTGGACGGGATGCTCCAGACCACTGAGAAGGGTAAGTATAAGATGGCGGCATTCTCAGATGAGCATATGGCCAGACTGTATGAGAAATTCATTCTGGAGTATTATAGCCAGCATCATACTTACCTGAGTGAAGTCAAGGCCGGACAGGTGAAATGGGATCTGGTCGGTGATAACAGTGAGTATATGATACGGTTTCTGCCGATCATGCAGACGGATATCATGCTAAGGCTGAAGGATCAGATTCTGATCATTGATGCGAAGTATTACGGAAAGACTCTTCAGCAGCAGTATGACAAGAATACGCTACATTCTAATAATGTTTATCAGATATTCACCTATGTGAAGAATCAGGACAAGGATAATACCGGGAATGTGGCAGGTATCCTTCTGTATGCAAAGACAGATGAGGACATCACTCCGGACTGTATGTTTAACTTGGGCGGAAACCAGATTGGGGCGAAGACTCTGGATCTGAATAAGGAATTCCCGTTGATTGCGGCACAGTTGGATAAGTTGGCAGAGAGCTTTTTTGTAAGGGAGATGACGGTAAATGAATGAGGATGCATTCCGCAAGACGGTTATAGAGACCTTGCGATACGATAATAAATGGAAAGATATGAAGGCAACACTTATGCCTATTATCACAAGAAGTGAGATTAATAGCGTACCACAATTTGCTTTTGCTTTAAGATTGTATCAGCATTGGGAAGATATTGAACTTAGAGTCCCGGTACCGTTAATAAATCTTGCAAATTAAGAATAATAGAGTCGGATGAAGATAGTAACCATAGTTTGTTTTCAAAGTTGGAAAGTCAATTTGATTGTATAAAGATACCTCATTTTGGAAACTGGGGAAAGAATCTTATGCACCATAAGTTCTGTATTGTAGATATGGAATATGTAATGCACGGATCATATAATTGGACAAAGGCAGCGAATTATAATGGTGAAACTTTAGAGACTTCAATTGATAGAGAATTGGTGAAGAAGTTTGCAGATCAATTCATAAAAATGTATACAGAAGGAAAAAACACAAACATTAGTTTTTAAAGCGCGAGGGTCCTTCGACGATGACTGGGAATTAGAAAGGAGGTAATTTGTTTATGGCAGAAAGTCAAAACATCGAATATAAGGAATCCTGGCGGGATGAATACCTGAAATGGGTATGTGGCTTTGCCAATGCTCAAGGTGGCACCATTTATATCGGTATCGATGATGCCGGGAATGTTGTCGGCATTCAGAACGTAAAGAAATTGTTGGAGGATATTCCGAACAAGATCCAGTCGGGACTGGGTATTGTTGCTGATGTGAATAAGCTGACCAAAGATGGGAAAGACTATTTGGAAATAAAGGTTAAGCCAAGTACATTTCCTATTAGCTATCATGGGGAGTTCCATTATCGGAGCGGTGCGACCAAACAGCAGCTGACGGGAATTGCTTTGTCGGAGTTTATAATGCAAAAAACAGGGTTCCGATGGGAAGATGTTACTGTCGATGATATTACAGTAGACGATCTAGATGATGAGAGCTTCAAAATTTTCCGAAGAGAAGCCTTAAGCAAAAAACGTATGACGGAAGCAGAATTGAATGTTTCCAACAAGGAACTTCTTCAAAAGCTGCATCTGATGACTGACGGGAGATTAAAAAGATCAGCTGTTCTTCTTTTTTACAGTGATCCGGGTGTTGTTCAAAACGGCAGTTTTGTAAAGGTCGGGAAATTCGATGAGAGAGGCCGGGTTGTTTATCATAATGACCTTGAAGAGTCGCTGATTGTAAATGCAAGCAAAGTAATCGATCTGATTTATCAGATGTATCTGAAAGCAAAGATAAGCTATGAGCATGATGTAAGGGTCGAGGAATATCCATTTGCCAGAGAGGCTATTCGTGAGGCTGTCTATAACGCCATCGCGCATAACTGTTATATGTATGGTACACCGATACAGATACGGGTTATGGATGATGCTATTACGATAAGTAACAGCTGTATTCTTCCGGAAGGCTGGACAGTGGATACACTTATGGAACCGCATGATTCAAAACCATATAATCCCGATATTGCAAATGTCTTCTATCGTGCTGGTTTTATTGAAAACTGGGGACAAGGTATTCAAAAGATCTGTGATGAATGCAGGGAGATAGGAGCGGAGATTCCGGATTATGATCTGATAGGAACTACATTGCGGATTCATTTCCGCGCACTTGAAAGTGCTCTTATAGATCAGCCTAAAACGCCAAACCGCCAAGGTGGCGGAATAGATGGCGGCTTGGCGGAAAAGATTGTAGCATTGATTCGCGAAAATGAATCTATTACAGTTTTGGAGATGTCTGAGAGATTAGAAACACCTAAAAGAACCATAGAACGTGAAATGAAGAAGCTTCGTGACATTAAACGCATCACACGTGAAGGTGGTAACAGATACGGACACTGGAAAATAAATAATTAAAGTTGAAGCGGCCTCCGGCAATGAACCGGGAGCCGCTTTTTTCATGTCAGTCTTTTTTGTAAAAATCGGTCTCATAACCGTCGGCGCGGAGCAAGATGTCCGGCATCCAGTCCGGAGACCGTCCCATCTGTTCACAGACGACCTTCAGGTCAACCATTGGATCACATTCGATGATTAGTTCATCATGAACGTGCCCAACGATAAAGCAGTGACGGAGTGTCTTCATAGCAGAGCAGAGAATGTCACGGCTGATTGCCTGAACGATATTTTCCACGAACTTCGGTCCGTAGGATTCAATGCGTTCCCACTTTTTTGTAGAGCCTACGCCTTCATAGGTAACAGATTCTCCGCCGAATTGATTGGTGCCAATGTGGGGCTTTACATACGATAGTCTGCATCCGGAAGGAAGCTCGATGAAAAGCATTCCGCTTTTGTAAAAGAATTTGATTCTGCGGACTTCCGTTTTGATTCGCTGAGTGATAGCGGTTTTGACAGCGCGGTCAACATCCCACCAGAATGCTGTAATCATAGGGTTAGAGTTACGCCAGGCGTTTACAAGGGGCTGTAGGTCTTCTTCTGGAAGTCCCATGTCGAGGGCACCCATTGAGATCAGAGCACCGACGGATCCGCCGTATCCGAGAGCCAATTCCGCAATTTTCCCATTTTGTCTGAGATGGCTGTTGACGCCGTGCTTTTCCACGGGTACGCCGAACATCTGGCTAGCAGAGGCACAGTAGATATCTTTTCCTTCTGCGAATACTTTGGAACGCCAGGTTTCACCGGCGAGGTATGCCAAGACTCTGGCCTCTATGGCGGAGAAGTCGCTGACAATGAACTTGTATCCGGGGCGGGGCACGAAGGCCGTTCTGATCAGCTGTGACAGCGTGTCCGGAATATCATCATAAAACAGCTGCAGGGTATCATAGTCACCTGCTTTCACAATGGTTCTGGCCTCCGCAAGATCCGACATATGATTCTGAGGAAGATTCTGCAGCTGTATCAGGCAACCGGCCCATCTACCGGAACGGTTTGCACCGTAGAACTGAAACATCCCATGGGCGCGTCCATCCCTGCAGACAGCGTTTTGCATTGCCTGATATTTCTTCACGGAAGATTTTGCAAGCTGCAGACGGAGCTTTAAGGCTTCTCTGATGTTATCGTTAGCGTTACCGTCAGGATTCTTGACAAACTGAGCAACTTCCTTCTTGCCGAGTGATTCCATCTCCACACCCTGATCGGAGAGCCATTGTTTCATTTGTGCAACGCTGTTTGGATTTTCAAGGTTGGTGATATTGATTATTCTCACGCTTGGGGTTCTTCCGCAATTATCCGTGTTGAACTAATCTCATATAACGCAGTTTTGCTTCCAAAAGCTTCTTTCCACTCCTTCCATACATCGTCCTTTTTATCATCTTAAGCCTACTATTTGTTCCTTCGACAAATCCGTTGCTGTAATCGTATGCAACTGCGTTTTCAACTGCATCGATATCACGCTCTAATCCCTTTGCAAAACTGCTTAATGATTTTATGCTTTCATTCTTGTATTTTTCAATGAATAGATACAGGAGCGGTACACTGCGTCTTTCAAATACATTTCGAAATTCTCTGATACAATTGTGTATTCTGAATATTATGGGGTATTTCTCATATATGTATGTTTTATGGAATTCGGTAAGTTCCATATTCATCCACATATGGCGGAATACTCCTTCACGTGTGATGTAGTCCCGGTCTTTTCCTATGCTTCCCTTTTTATATTTCATACTTTCTGTCATTGTTCGGACATAAGGCTGTGGTGCAAAGCAACGTCCTTCTTTTTCTTCAATCTTTACCAGATGCTCATATGCATTACTTACAGAACCATTGTATCCTTTTCCATAGATTGCCTTTATGGTTTTGCTTTTACTCCAGCCGGAATCCAAGCACCCCATAATAAAATCATAAAATGGATCCAGTTTACTCTGCCGTACTCCATACATACAAAGTTCTTTCGGATCACCTTCACGGTACTTAGCAATCGTATTTCTTCCGACTCCCATACGCCTGGCTATTTCGCGGTAACTGCATCCTTCTTTTAAAAATGCCTGTATCTGACATATCATTTGATAACGTTTCATTGAAAATCCGGGACAGTTATCCACATCAGATTCAATTTTTTTTACAAGGCTCCCCTATTTCTTCATGAGGAATCGTTATGGTTGCCGGCAGGTTTTGATTAAGAGCCTTTTTGACTGCTTCCAACAAGTTTTGGTGAAGGTGAAATCTGTCTGCTATCTGCATAGCATCCGGCAGTTCTTCAGAAATTACTTTTGCATAAGCGCTTGCCCTGTCACGGGTAACCACTTTAACATGTTTATTATTTTTCAGCCAGGCGCGTAATGCTTCACCGTCTCTTCCATCTAACAAAGCAATTGGATCATGGCTTTTTTCATCGACAATAATCGTTCCATAAGTATTTCGCTTTTTATATGCAAAATCATCTATACCAATCACATCTCCAATATCAGGTTCTTCAAATGCCTCATATCTTTTTATCAGCAGACGTATAACAGTATCTCCGCTGATATCGATCCCTAATACCCTACAGATACGGGAACATCCTTCACAGCTTGTTTCAAGTGCCAGTGTACAGATAAAATCAACACATCGTTCGGTTAATCGACTATAGGTATTTAGAAAACCATCAAAGGATTCTGCTATTGCAGAATTGTCACAGTCTTCATTTATGCAGTTATATTCATGAGCCTTGATCTCAAGTTTGACATTCTTGCCGAGAATGGGAAGATCCTGCACCTTTCTGATATATGTTCCATGATATTTATTAGTCGTTTTTCCACATTTAGGACAACGACATTCTCTCGAAATAGATTTCATTCGTATTAGTATTCTTGTCGTTTCCTGTTTCACTTCCGTTATTTTTAAACAGTCAATCGGATAAAATTTATCCAAAAGTAATGTACCTTTTGATTTTTCCATCATATAATCCCCATATTGTTTGATGGTTTGATTATACTATATTTTGCACAAAAGGAAAAGAAAGAAACGGATAATTGCGGAAGAATCCCTAAGTCCGGACAGCAGGGACACGGAACCCGGATTATTCAGCTGTGTTATCAGTTTAGTTGGACTGGTAGCACAGCCATATTTTTACCCCTGGGGTAAAAGCAGTAAGAGGAATGTAATTTTTAACAAAACTCATATCCAATATATCAGTAACATGATATACTGAAAACAATGAGGAATTTGGGCAGGACCAAAAGACGGGCAGGGCCTTATGGGGAGGGGACATTTTGAAGGATTTTACAAGATCAGATTTATTGTTTTCTTTGTGTGGATTAAATTGCGGACTGTGTCCTATGCACCTGGATGGGCATTGCCCGGGATGCGGCGGTGAAGGAAACCAGTCCTGCAAAATAGCCAGATGCAGCCAGCAGCATGGGAAGCCGGAATATTGCAGCCAATGTCGGGAGTTTCCATGTGAAAAATATGAGGACATTGATGCGTTTGATTCGTTTGTCACTCATCAGAACCAGAAAAGAGATTTGAAGAAACAACAGGAAATTGGTGTAGGGGCATATCGAGCGGAACAAGAAGAAAAAATTCGTATTTTAAAATGGTTGCTGCAAAACTGTAATGACGGGCGGAAAAAGACATTTTTCTGTGTGGCCGTGAATCTTCTGGAATTCGAAGATGTGAGAAACGTGATGGCGCAGATAAAATCAGATGAAACATTTGGAGAACTATCATTAAAAGAAAAAGCTGCTTATGTGACAGGGCAGTTTCAGAAGGCGGCAGATAAGCAGGGTATTGTGTTAAAACTGAGAAAGAAAAAGTAATTTTGCCTGGGAGATCGTGATGGATAGAAAAAAAATCGTGAAATATTTTTATGAAGTTGTGGTGACGAATCATCTGCTGGAAGAAGTGGGTCAATATGTATCTGAGGACTGTGTGCTTAAAAGTGGAGAAGAATTAATTCCAATAGGAATTGAAGGAATGAGAAGTCATCTGATTGCAGTAAAGAATACATATCCCGATTATTCTATGAAGATTATCAGGCAGTATTGTGACGGTGATTATGTTATCTCTGAATTTATCATGGAAGGGACACATAAAGGAGAATGGTTGGGAATGAAGCCTACGAATAAAAAGCTGGCCTTCACCGGGGTAGATATAGACAAAGTGACTGATGGGAAAATTGTGGAGCATGGGGGAGCGGTGAACACATTTGAAACGTTGTTTCAGGAAGGGCTTATAATACCTAAAGATTGTACGAATAAATCAGGGGAAAATTAAGTTATGTTTGAGTCTGGTATAGAATTAAAATTGGCAGATTGTCCGGAACAGGTAGCTGCTATTGTAAGGGAAACAATACAAAAAGTATATCCTCATTATTATCCGTCAGGTGCAGTGCAGTTCTTTCTTGATCTGCACAGTGAAGCAAGGATTGAAGAAGTGATGTATTCCGAAGCAATCTATTTTGCGATGGTACAGGGAAACATCATAGGGACCGGGAGCATCCGGAAAAATGAGATTTGCAGATTGTTTATTTTGCCTGAATATCAGGGAAAAGGATATGGAAGCAGATTGATGGATTTGCTGGAAACAAGGATTTTGGAAAATTATCCCAGGGTTCACGTAGACGCTTCTTTCCCGGCGGAAAGTATGTATCTGAAACGGGGGTATCAAATTATTTCGTATGAAAAGATTGAAACGGAAAATGGTGATTTCCTTTGCTGGCACACTATGGAGAAAAAGAAA
>Ga0129308_1002825_pt1 | contig 13727 bp, 7 predicted proteins | sample L827metagenome_FD_94440 | JGI IMG/M metagenome (GOLD analysis project Ga0129308, IMG submission 94440) | Ring-tailed lemur group fecal microbial communities from Wisconsin, USA - L827 metagenome | ecosystem: Host-associated > Mammals > Digestive system > Large intestine > Fecal | place: USA...
AGAGCAGGCCGGGACGGACAGGGTGCTGCCGGAGTATCCGCGCCCGCAGCTTCGCAGGGACAACTGGGTTTGTCTGAACGGGACGTGGAGTTACGCGTTTACGAAGAAGGGGAGCCGCCCGGACCAGCCGGACGGGGAGATTCTTGTGCCGTTTTCCCCGGAGAGCCGCAGGTCGGGCGTGAACAGGACGCTGAAGCCGGGGGAGTTCCTGTGGTACTTCCGCACGGTTACGCTGCCGGAGCCTCTGCCTGCAAGGCGCAGGCTGATCCTGCATTTCGGGGCGGTTGACCAGTCGTGTACTGTGTGGTGGAACGGCAGGATCGCCGGACGCCATCAGAACGGTTATCTGGCGTTTTCCTTTGATGTGACGGAGTATATCAGGCCCGGCGCGAACAGCCTCATGGTCCGCGTTCAGGATGATACGGACAGCGGCTGCCACTGCCGCGGCAAGCAGACGCTGAAGCCGGGCGGGATGTTTTATACGGCTCAGAGCGGGATCTGGCAGACTGTCTGGATGGAGTGGGTGCCGGAGAATTATATTAAGGATCTGAAGCTGACGCCGCTGTACGACGAGCGCGCCGTGCGCGTGGAGGTTGCGCTGGAGCGGCCGCAGCGGTTCGAGATCCGGATGGACTGGGACGGCGACGCATACTGCCACTACGTCAATAAGCGCGATTTCAGGGGCGATGACAGTAAATACTGCTGCGAGCTTCCGGTGCAGGGCTTCTGTCCGTGGAGTCCGGAGCATCCGTTCCTCTACGACATCCATGTGAGGACGGAGGAGGACGAGGTGCACAGCTATTTCGCGATGCGCAAATTCTCGGTCGGCACGGATGCGAGGCAGAGGCCGCGTCTGATGCTGAATAACCAGCCGTACTTTTTCAACGGGGTGCTTGACCAGGGCTACTGGCCGGAGAGCCTTTACACGCCGCCGGACGACCAGGCGATGGTTTTTGACATCCAGAAGATGAAGGAGCTTGGCTTCAATATGATCCGCAAGCACCTCAAGATCGAGCCGATGCGGTGGTATTACCACTGTGACCGCCTCGGTATGGTTGTGTGGCAGGATATGGTGAACGGGGGAGGACGGCCGTGGATGCCGTTTGTCTGCTATCTGCCGACAATCTTCCCGTTTGTGACAACGCACGTGAAGGACAGTCATTACACGCTGTTTGCGCGGGCGGGCCGCATGGGACGGCGCCAGTGGGAGGAGGAGTGCCTCGCGACGGTGCGGCAGCTTGCGAACTGTCCGTGCATCGGTATGTGGGTGCTGTTCAATGAGGGCTGGGGGCAGTTTGACGCGCTGCGCATTGCCCGCCAGGTCAAAAAGGCCGATCCCGACAGGCTGATCGACCACGCGAGCGGCTGGTACGACCAGGGCGGCGGTGATGTGAAGAGCGTACATAATTATTTCCGGCCGCTTCGCATGAAGAAGGACAGGAGGCCGTATGTGATTTCCGAGTATGGCGGCTGCACCTGCCCGGTGCCGGGGCACATTTTTGCGGACCGCGTCTACGGCTACCGCGCCTGCGGCAGCACGGGAGAGCTGACGGCAGCGTTTGACGCGCTGCAGCGCAGGGTGCACGCGCTCGCCGAGAAGGGGCTTTCCGGGGCAGTCTATACGCAGCTTTCGGATGTGGAGGAGGAGCTGAACGGACTGTACACCTACGACCGGAAATGCTGTAAGGTGGAGACATCACACCAATAATTGACACTCTTTTCGCAATAATTCACTTGTGATTCGTATTTGACCGTAGTAAAATATATAGCAGAATATCGTGTTTGAGGCGGGTTTTTTGCGAAAAATTAGTGAATGTGATCAAAATGTCCAGGGTAAATTGAAATGGAGATTGAGCAAGTATGAAAAAAATGCTATTTGTGTATAATCCCAGATCAGGTAAAGGACTGATCAGGACCCATCTCTCTGCGATTATTGAACGCTTTTCGGCGGCCGGATATGATATTACGGTGTATCCGACCAAGAAGGTCATGGACGGCTGTGAAACCGTCGAGAAGCGGGCCGCTGAGTTCGACATGATTGTCTGCAGTGGCGGTGACGGGACGCTCGATGAGGTTGTGACGGGGCTGATGCACAGCGGGATACGCCGCACGGTCGGCTACATTCCGGCGGGCAGCACGAATGATTTCGCGTGCAGCGTAGGTATTCCGAAGCAGATGGAGCAGGCGGCGCGCGTGATTGTGGAGGGCGAGCCCTTCGCGTGTGATATCGGACGTTTTAATAACGATTATTTTGTGTATGTTGCGGCTTTCGGTATTTTTACGGATGTTTCCTACCAGACGAATCAGGATCTGAAGAATGTGCTCGGCCATGCCGCTTATATCGTGGAGGGGATGAAGCGCGTGGGTACGTGGAAGACCTGCACGCTGCATATTGAGAGTGACGTCTACATAGATGGCGGCGAGTTTGTGTTCGGTATGATTACGAATTCCAATTCGGTCGGGGGCTTCCGCGGCCTGCCCGGCACGAATATTGACCTCAGCGACGGACTGTTCGAGGTCATGCTGGTGCGCGCGCCGCAGAGCCTTGTTGACTGGCAGGAGATTATCAGTGCCGTGCTGATGCACGATGAATCGAACAGCAATGTCGTGCGGTTCAAGACGCACCGATTGAAAATCACCTCGGATACGCCGGTTGCGTGGACGCGCGACGGCGAGAACGGCGGCGAGCACACGGAGGTCGTGCTCGAAAATGTCCAGCAGATGCTCAGCATCATGACGGAAGCGTCCGCGGAGCCCGTGGCGCGCGGAGCGACGACGTAACGCGAAATGGATGATGACGCAGTCGGATGTGCTGAGGAGCCTGTGGCGCACGGAGCGACGACGTGACGGCGGCGTGCATACAGGACGCGCTGTGCTGCGGTGCAGACAGGCCGGTTCCTGCGCACGGGATAGGAGGCTGCGGCGAAGCGTTCGGCCAGACAGTTATATTTGCGCGTCCGGCATTTGACCGGGCGGGCCTGAAATAGAAAGGAGAACGATATGTTATATGTAGGAGTGGACCTTGGTACATCGGCTGTCAAGCTGCTGCTGATGGACGGGGCGGGAAAGATTCAGAAGATTGTCTCAAAGGAGTATCCGATCTATTTCCCGCATCCGGGCTGGTCGGAGCAGAAGCCGGAGGACTGGTTTGAGCAGACGATGACAGGACTGAAGGAGCTGCTCGCGGAGTGCGATAAGAGCCAGGTAGCGGGCATCAGCTTTGGCGGACAGATGCACGGCCTTGTGATTCTGGACGATCAGGATCAGGTGATCCGCCCGGCGCTTCTGTGGAACGACGGACGTACCTATGAGGAGTGCGATTACCTCAACAATGTAATCGGCAAGGAGAAGCTCTCCGGGTACACGGCGAATATCTCATTCACGGGCTTCACGGCGCCGAAGATCCTCTGGGTGAAGAATAAGGAGCCGGAGAATTTTGCGCGCATTGCGAAAATCATGCTGCCGAAGGATTATATCGCATACCGTCTCTCAGGCGTGCACTGCACGGACGTATCCGATGCGTCCGGCATGCTTCTGTTTGACGTGAAGAACCGCTGCTGGTCGCAGGAGATGCTTGAGATCTGCGGCGTCCGTGAGGAGCAGATGGCGAAGATTTATGAGAGTTATGAGGCGGTCGGCACGCTGCTGCCGGAGATTGCTGCTGAGCTTGGCGTGCCGGAGACGGTCAAGGTCGTGGCGGGCGCCGGTGACAATGCGGCTGCTGCAGTCGGTACGGGCACGGTCGGCGACGGCATGTGCAATATTTCGCTTGGCACGAGCGGCACGATCTTCATCTCCTCGGAGAAGTTCGGCGTGGATAAATTCAACGCGCTGCACGCATTTGCACATGCGGACGGTCATTACCATCTGATGGGCTGCATGCTGAGCGCGGCGAGCTGCAATAAATGGTGGATGGACGAGATCGTCGGCACGAAGGATTACGCGGCTGAGCAGGCTGCGATCGAAAAGCTCGGTGAGAACCACGTCTATTTCCTGCCGTACCTGATGGGTGAGCGTTCCCCGCACAACAACCCGAACGCGCGCGCGACTTTCATCGGGATGACGATGGACACGACGAGAGCCGATATGACGCAGGCGGTGCTCGAGGGCGTGGCGTTTGCGCTGCGTGATTCGCTCGAGGTGGCGAAGGCACTCGGCATTCAGATCGAGCGCACGAAGATCTGCGGTGGCGGCGCGAAGAGCCCGCTCTGGAAAAAGATCATTGCGAACGTGCTGAATCTCAAGGTGGACGTGATCGAGAGCGAGGAAGGCCCGGCGCTTGGCGGAGCGATTCTCGCGGCGGTAGCCTGCGGCGAGTACGCATCGGTCGAGGATGCGGCTGCGAAGCTCGTGAAGATCGTCGATACGGTTGAGCCGGATCCGGAGCTGGTAGCGAAGTACGAGGAGCGGTATGCGCAGTTTAAGGAGATTTATCCGACCTGCAAGCCGTTATTTGAGATAATAAAATGATATTGACGGTCCCGCTGACTTGATTCAGAAAAGTACGGATTGAGGTGAGTGTTTGGCACAGGCCAAAGCACCTGCTGCCGGGGCCGTAAGTACATAAGCTTTTTCAAAATGTATATGGAAGGAGATGCTTTGCACTATGGAGATTAAAAAAGTAACAGATGCGTCATTCCGGAAGTACGGACGCATTGTGGAGGGAATTGATTTCTCAGGTCTGGTGGCAGCCCTGAATGAGAGCACACCGATCCCGGAGGACGTCGCTTATGAGCCGTCTGTCCCGGTGCTGGAGAAGCTCCCGGTATTTGATGAGCTGCAGACAAAGACCTACGGCGAACTCCCGATCCAGATCGGCTACTGCAACGGTCACAATTACAAGCTCAATGCAGTTGAGTATCACCGTTCATCCGAGATCAACGTCGCGGGCACGGATGCCATCCTGCTCGTAGGCTGGCTGCCGGATGTGGCGGATGATTATACATACGATACGTCCCTGATCGAAGCGTTCCTTGTGCCGAAGGGAACGGCTGTCGAGCTGTTCGCGACGACGCTCCACTATGCGCCGTGCAGCGCGCAGGAGAGCGGCTTCCAGGTAGCGATCGTGCTCCCGAAGGACACGAATCTCGACCTCGAGGCAGGCCATGCGGGCGGCGAGGACGCTCATCTGACGGCAAAAAATAAATGGCTGATCGGTCATCCGGAGGGCGGACTCCCGGAGGGTTCCCCGATGGGACTGAAGGGTGAGAATATCTGCATTAAATAATGATCACAGGCAGCCAGGCAGCGAGTGCACAGCCTGGGCCTGAATTGTAACAATTTGCACATTGTGCCGCGCCAGCGCGGTATAATCAGTCGTTCCCGTGCGCGGGAGCGGCGAATAATACAAAAACAGGAGGACAAGAACAATGATTAACATTCCCAAAATCAAGGTTGGTATTGTGGCGGTAAGCCGCGACTGCTTCCCGGAGTCTCTTTCCGTGAACAGAAGAAAAGCGCTTGTAGAAGCTTACAAGGCAAAATATGATGAGGCGGATATCTATGAATGTCCGGTCTGCATCGTTGAGAGCGAGATCCATATGGTACAGGCTCTTGAGGATGTCAAGGCTGCAGGCTGCGAGGCTCTGTGCGTATACCTTGGCAACTTCGGCCCGGAGATTTCCGAGACGCTTCTTGCAAAGCACTTTGACGGCCCGTCCATGTTCATCGCAGCGGCAGAGGAGAGCCAGAATGATCTGAGCGACGGCCGCGGCGACGCATACTGCGGTATGCTGAATGCAAGCTACAACCTGAAGCTGAGAAATATCCGCGCTTATATTCCGGAGTACCCGGTTGGCACGGCTGATGAGTGCGCAGACATGATCCATGATTTCCTGCCGATCGCACGTGCGGTTGTAGGACTTCAGAACCTGAAGATCATCAGCTTCGGACCGCGTCCGCTGAACTTCCTGGCATGCAACGCACCGATCAAGCAGCTCTACAATCTCGGTGTTGAGATTGAGGAGAACTCTGAGCTTGACCTGTTCGAAGCATTCAACAAGCATGCAGGCGACGAGCGCATCCCGGAGGTTGTTAAGGATATGGAGAACGAGCTGGGCGCAGGCAACAAGAAGCCGGAGGTTCTGGCGAAGCTTGCACAGTACGAGCTGACGCTGCTTGACTGGATCGAGGAGCACAAGGGCTACCGCAAGTACGTTGCGATCGCTGGCAAGTGCTGGCCGGCATTCCAGACACAGTTCGGTTTCGTTCCGTGCTATGTCAACAGCCGTCTGACGGGCAGAGGCATCCCGGTATCCTGCGAGGTAGATATCTACGGCGCACTTTCCGAGTTCATCGGCACATGCGTGAGCAACGATTCCGTGACGCTGCTTGACATCAACAACTCCGTACCGGCTGACATGTACGAGGAGGCAATCAAGGGCAAATTCAATTACACGCACAAGGATACTTTCATGGGCTTCCACTGCGGCAATACCTGCTCCTCCAAGCTGACAAGCTTCAACATGAAGTATCAGAAGATCATGGCGAGAAGCCTTCCGGTAGAGGTGACGAACGGCACGCTCGAGGGCGACATCATCCCGGGCGACATCACATTCTTCCGCCTGCAGAGCACAGCAGACAGCATCCTGCGCGCATACGTGGCACAGGGCGAGGTTCTTCCGGTAGCGACGAAGTCCTTCGGCGGCATCGGCGTATTCGCTATCCCGGAGATGGGACGCTTCTACCGTCACGTTCTGATCGAGGGCAACTACCCGCATCACGGCGCGGTTGCATTCGGACATTACGGCAAGGCGCTCTTTGAGGTATTCAAGATGATCGGAGTCTGCCCGGACGAGATCGGATACAATCATCCGGCAAGCGTACCGTACAGAACAGAGAATCCGTTCGCATAATCAGATGAGATAAATGTAACTGTTCAGCATAGACCGGAAAGCTTGATTCTGAAGTCGTAAGAACATGATCCGGGGTGCGAAATTCAGTGTCGAAGACGATGTGAAAGGATTTTGCGTATTGAACAGTTACGGATAAATTATATCAGGAGGGGCGCTGCGCAGTCTGCACAGAAGCCCCTTTCTGTCAGGGAGAAAAAATGGAGAAAAAATTATTCGGAACAATTGGAAATGGCGTCGAGATTTCGACGTATTCCTTTACAAACAAGAATAATGTCACGATGGTTGTGACGGATCTCGGCGCGACGCTTGTCAACCTGATCATGCCGGATCGTGATGGCGTGCTGCGCGACGTGGTGCTCGGCTATGATACGCCGCAGGACTATATTGACAACACATGCTACTTCGGCACCGTGATCGGCCGCAGCGGCAACCGTATCGACAAAGGCCGTTTTGTGATCGATGGCAGGACATATCAGCTCGCGGTTAACGACAACGAGAACAATCTTCACAGCGGACCGGACGGATATGATAAACGCAGATGGGACGTTGAGGAAATCGACGAGGCCGCGAACAGCATCCGTTTCGCGCTCGACAGCCCGGACGGGGACCAGGGATTCCCGGGGAACCTTCATATTGCGGTGACGTATACCTTGACGGATGAAAACGAGGTTGTGCTACACTATCACGGCAAGGCGGATGCCGACACGGTTGTAAATATGACGAACCACAGCTACTTCAATCTTGCCGGACACGAGACGGGCTCGATGGAGGATCAGCTTCTGACGATCCATGCGGATTCTTATACGAAGATCCGCGATTTTCAGGCGATCCCGACAGGAGAGCTTGTGCCGGTCGAGGGGACTCCGATGGATTTCCGCACGGCGAAGCCGATCGGCCGCGATATCGAGGCGGACTATGAGCAGATGAAATTTGTCGGCGGCTACGACCACAATTTTGTCCTTTCCGAGCAGCCGGGCGAGCGCAAGCTGATGGCCGAGGCGTACTGTGAGAAGACGGGCATTGCGATGCAGGCGTATACCGACTGCTGCGGCATGCAGTTCTATGCGGGCAACTTTATCACAGACCAGAAGGGCAAGGGCGGCGTGTCCTATACGAAACGGCACGGCTTCTGCCTCGAGTCCCAGTATTACCCGAATGCGATCAATCAGGAGAATTTCGCGTCTCCGCTGCTGAAGGCAGGGGAGGAGTATGATTCGGTGACGAGCTATCAGTTCACGGTGAAGTAAGGATCGGGGAAATTTCGCTGCCGGTTCACGGTGAGACAGGATTTGGGTAAATTTTTTCGGACAGTATAAACGCTCCGCATAGATGTGCGTTGAACATTGGGATATGCGGGGCGTATTTTTATGCTATGAATGAGCGGAGCACAATGCTTTGCATAATTGGGAGGAGGTCTGAAATGGACGATCACAACACGGAGCATATATGTGACAATATTTCTGGAACTGCATTTGAAAATAAATCCGCCGGATGCGCAGATGGGAAGCGTTCGGATTATTTAGAGACGCCGCTGTGGGACAGCCGGAGGCCGCTTGCGGAGCGGATCGCATGGCTGCTCGGCGAGATGACGATCGATGAGAAGCTCCGCTTTCTCGGCACGTCGACGCCGGAGCTTGCGCGTCTTGGAATTGTATCAAACCATATCGGAGGGGAGGCCGCGCACGGTGTGGAGGCGAGGCATGACCAGGATGGCCGGGGCGTTCCAGAGCCGACGACGTCGTTCCCGCAGCCGATTGGCATGAGCGCGTCGTGGGATACGGAGCTGATCGGACAGGCCGGAAGGGTGGTCGGCAAGGAGGCGCGTGTCCTCTATGAGCGTTATCCGCACGGCGGACTGTTCCGCTGGGCGCCGACCGTTGATATCGAGCGGGATCCGCGCTGGGGCAGGACAGAAGAGGGCTACGGTGAGGATCCGTTTCTGACCGGGAAGATGGCGGCGGCCTATGTGCGTGGGATGCAGGGGGACGATCCGGAGCACCTGCTGATCTCGTCTGCGCTGAAGCATTTCTTTGCGAACAATGTCGAGGACGGCAGAGGTGTCAAATCGTCGTCGATCGACGCGAGAACCCGGAACGAATATTACTATGAGCCGTTCCGCCGCGTTGTCGAGGAGGGCGGCGCGACGTCCGTGATGACTGCTTATAATAAAGTAAACGGAGTCGTGCAGATGCTCGACCACAGAGTCAATGAGCTGATCCGGGAGAAATGGGGACTGGACGGTCACGTCGTATGCGACGGCGGCGCGATGTCGATGGCTGCGAATATGCACCACGCGACGCAGTCACATGCGGAGACGGTTGCGAAATCACTGAAAGCAGGCGTGGACTGTATGACAGACCAGCCGGATGTCGTCGAGGCTGCGGCGCGCGAAGCGTATCAGAAAGGATGGATTACCGAGGAGGATATCGACCGTGCGCTGGCGCATTCCTTTGCGACGAAGCTGCGCCTCGGCATGTACGACGCATATGACGCGAATCCGTGGTGCCGCCTGCCGGAGAGCGAGCTGAATTCCGCAGAGAATCAGGCTGTCAGCCGGAAGCTGGCGCAGGAGTCGGTCGTTCTGCTGAAAAATGAGGGGCTGCTGCCGCTGTCAAAGGACAAAAAAGTGTGCGTACTCGGGCCGCTTGCGGACGTCTGGTATCAGGACTGGTACGGCGGAGAACCGGCGTATCGGACGACGGTGCTGGAGGGTGTCAGGGAGACGCTGGGAGGATGCAGGGCCTCGGGTGATGGCAGGACTGCTGTATCCGGAACTGCGGGTGATGATGGGATTGCTTTGGACGGGATTTCGTGTGACGGCAGGACTGCTGTGCCCGAAACTTCAGATGGCGGTCAGCGTGTTGTGACCAGGGCATTGGCTGATGCTCAGGCTGCTGTGACTTTGGACAGGAGCCAGGCTGCTATGATCGGTGCGCAGGAGGCGGAGGCCCCTGTAGCTGCCGCGGATGGACTCGACCGTATCTATCTGCGCTGCGGCGCACGGTATGCGGCGCTCGACGCGGATAACCGGCTGATCCTGACGGATGACCGTGAAAAAGCGGAATTGTTTGTCGCTCAGGACTGGGGCAGCGGTCAGTTTACCTTCTATGTGCCGCGCCTGTCCCGGTATCTGATGGTACATGACGACGGCTTTATCGTCGCCGACAAGAAGGATCTGTTCGGATGGTTCGTGAAGGAATGCTTTACCTGGACGCAGGACTGTTTTGAGACGTGGTATCACTGCGGGCTGTATCTGCGCGGGGACGGACTTGTCGCGGCGAAGCGGCTGGCCTTCGAGACGCCGGTCGGTGAACCGCAGGGCGGGGAGCTGGAGACAACAGAGAACGCCGGACACAGCGCTTCCCTGCAGTTTGAATCAGAAGTGATCGAATCCGGTACGCAGCGCGCCGTTTCACTTGCAGCGCAGTCGGATGCGGCGGTTCTGGTGCTCGGCTGCTGCCCGGTCATCAACGGCAAGGAGGACGCCGACCGCCCGTCAATCGAGTTCCCGCCGTCACAGCGTGCGCTTGCGCAGGCGGTGTTTGCCGTCAACCCGAACACGGTGCTCGTGCTGATCTCGAATTATCCGTATGCGATCGACTGGGAGCAGGAGCATTTACCTGCGATCCTCTGGCTGGCGTCGGGCGGTCAGGACATGGGACGTGCGGCGGCAGATGTGCTGTTCGGGGACTGTGCTCCGGCCGGCCGCCTAAATATGACCTGGTACTCCGAAAAGGAGACGCTGCCTGATATCGACGATTATGATATTGCGAAGACAAAGCGCACCTACCGTTATTATACGGGAGAGCCGCTGTATGCGTTCGGACACGGGCTGACCTATAGTCCATTCGTATATCGCGACCTGAGTGTAGCAGAAGAAGGGGCTTCTGTACCTGATATGGTGGTGCAGACTTGCAGTGCGGGAGCTCAAATTGAAAAAGTGCAGCAAGTCACGGAGAAAGAGGACGTAGAGCCATGTACCTGTTTCGGATCTGCCGGAAAATGTGATACGGACAACAAGACTCCTGATCTGCGCATAGCGCTTACGATTGAAAATTGCGGTATATATACAAGTGACGAGGTCGTGCAGTTCTACGTACGGGAGCCGTCCGGACGCGTGCCGAAAGCAGTCCGCCGCCTGATTGCCTTTGAACGAGTTCATGACATTCTGCCCGGTGAATCGCGCAGAGTCACTTTTACGATTCCGCGCATGGAACTGCGCTATTATGACGTAGTATCCGGCAGTTTCCTTGTCGAGAAAGGGACGTATACCTTTGAGGCCGGAGCCTCGAGCAGCGATATCCGCCTGCAGACCGATGTAAAGCTTTCAGGCGGCAGCCGCGGGCTTCGCAGGAGAGGAAGCTTTGTTCCGGCTGATCACTGGGATGACTATGAAAATGCGGTACTCGGAGTTGGACATACGGACGGGATGAGCGGTGAGGACTGCAGCGCCTGTGTGAAGGACAGCGCGAAAGCGGCGTGGCTGGTCTACCGGGACTGCGAGCCGTTCTCGGCAGGAGCCCAGATAAAGCTCCTGGTCAACGCGCCGGAAAACGGCAGCGTGACGTTGTATGCTGGTGATATTTGTACATCTGCGGATATGCTGTGTGATGGAAATGGAATTGTACATGATAACATGCCGCCGCGCATCGAAGGTGAAAATGCGCGTGATATGATGACGGTGTGTGCCGGAAATGCATCTGCGGAGGCTGCCACCTGGAGCGGGCAGACCAACGGCTTCGAGAAAATTACTCTGACCGTCGGCGCCGCCGCACAAGACGCGCAGGCGCCGTTCACGCTTACCATAAAACTCACGGGCGACGCCCGGATGGGAGGCTTCTGGCTTCCGGAGTAAAACGGCGGCGCGCTGCGCAAAGATGTAATATGTCGCAAGCGACCGCGTCTCCGCTCTGCTCCGGTCGGTGCTAAACGGACATCCACTGGATGTCCGTTTAGCACCGGCGCGGGAATGTGCTACGCACATTCCTATTTTATATTTCCAAATACCCCCCCCCCCCGCGATACTGCGAGGGAGATATTCCATATTCTTTTTTAAACATCCGCATAAAATTCTCCGGATTAGCGTAACCGATCCGTTCACTGATCCGGTCGACAGACAGATCGGTATTCTGCAGGTAATCAGTCGCTTTTTGCAGACGAACTCTCCGGAGAAGTGCTGAAAAGCTCAGCCCGGTGTTTATTCTTACATATTTGGAGCAATACGGGACAGAGTAATTCAATAGGCCCGCCAGCTCATCGAGAGAGGCGGTAGTGTAATTCTCCTGAACGTAACGCAGAATACGTGAGGCATCGCCCCCGGCGAAAGCGTGCAGGGCGTCCCTGGATGTCGGCTCATATTTGCGGACGAGCCTGATAAAAAGGATCATCAGCATATGGGTGATGATACGGTCTGTGTAGGTATTTGCCTGAATTTCTTCTGTGTACATATCAAGAATCTGACTGCGGATCTCGCTGTCTCCTTTTGTGTGGTACAGCAGATACGACGCATAATTTTCCAGAAAGACAGAGTTCCGGAGAAAATCAGTAAGGGTATCAGAGCCATGCGGGGCGGAAGACAAAAAACTCTCAATCATTCTTGCGCCAAACAAAATACGAAGTACGATGTCGTCCGCGCCGGCATAGACAGAATGAATTGTGTGCGGGGAGAGCAGACAGAGATCGCCCTCCTGCATTGTGACCATGCCGTCGCCGATCTGATGGCGGCAGGTACCCTGAACTACATAGATGATGCCAAAGTGTTCGTGGGAATGCATGTGCGGCGGCATATACCGGCAGTGCCTGGTGATCCGTATACTCGAATTTGGATCCGGAGAACTGCCGGGGCTAACTCCACCCGCCGCGGCAGCAGTATTATCATACGTGCCATTTCTCTGCCCGCTGCACTCCTTATAAAACAGCTCCTCCTCTGTATAAGTATTCAGATAATCTAATAATATTTCCCTGTCCATCCGTAAAAAATCCTTTCCGCAAACGCATTTCTGACGTTCCCGGGATATTCATGTCACAGAAAAAATGTGCAAATAATCCAAAAACGAAAAATTCTTAAACGTTTGCGCACGTCAATTATAACATGGAAAAATGGTAAAAACAACAGAAATGTTAAAAAATGATAGTTTTAACGGTTAAAAACGAATAGTGTTAAGCAAAGTGACAAGTTGTATAATGGACATAGTTTTATCACAGGAAAGGGGAGTTGCGTTATGGCTGCTGGAAACAAAGCAAAGAAGAAGGAAAAAACGGTCAGACAGAAATTCAGTTGGGCTCTCATGTGGAAGCAGAGGTATCTGCTGCTGATGTCGGTTCCGTTTCTGATCTGGCTGATTATTTTTAAGTATGTTCCATTGTGGGGATGGACGATGGCGTTTCAGGAGGTGAAGCCTGCGACGTTCGCGAAACCGATTTTTGAGAGAAAATTTGTCGGGTTTGACAATTTTATCAAGGCATTCAACGACCGTCTGTTTATGCAGACGATGATCAATACGGTCGGGATCAGCCTGATCGGCCTCATTCTCGGCACGGTGACGTCGATTATGTTCGCGGTGCTGCTGAACGAGCTGCTTTTTACCCGCTTTAAGAAGATTACGCAGACGGTATCGTATCTCCCGCACTTTGTTTCGTGGGTTATCATTGCCAGTATCGCAAAGAACTTTTTCAACGACGGCGGCGTAATCGACACGATCTTCGGGCAGAACCTGAAGCTGATGAGTACGAACTCGCCCCAGATCTGGTTCGTCATTGTGCTGATCGATATCTGGAAGGAGATGGGCTGGAACGCGATCATCTACCTGTCCGCGATCGCCGGGATTGACCAGGGACTTTATGAAGCCGCCAAGGTGGACGGTGCAAACCGCT
>Ga0129308_1002826_pt1 | contig 13724 bp, 9 predicted proteins | sample L827metagenome_FD_94440 | JGI IMG/M metagenome (GOLD analysis project Ga0129308, IMG submission 94440) | Ring-tailed lemur group fecal microbial communities from Wisconsin, USA - L827 metagenome | ecosystem: Host-associated > Mammals > Digestive system > Large intestine > Fecal | place: USA...
AAGAACTATTACCTGATTGACACTAGGACAATTATATCATGGGTTTAACAAAGCCTATTGAACAAAGTAACTATTAAATTTATATAAGAAAATAATATCTAAAAGATATTATACGAGGAGATTGATTATGAAGGTAATAGAAACAAAAATACCAGGTGTAAAAATTATTGAACCGGATTGTTTTGGAGATCATAGAGGCTGGTTTATGGAGACATATAGTACAGCAAAGTATGCGGAAATAGGTATTGATAATGTTTTTGTTCAGGACAATCAGTCTATGTCAGCAAAAAAAGGAACTCTTCGTGGCCTGCATTTTCAGAATAATCCAATGGCTCAGGCGAAGTTAGTGCGGTGCAGTAAAGGTGCGGTTATTGATGTGGCTGTAGATATTCGAAAAGGTTCTCCAACTTATAAGCAGTGGGTCAGCGTAGAACTCAGTGCGGAAAATAAACGGCAGTTTTATATTCCGCGCGGTTTTGCTCATGGTTTCTTGACGCTGACAGATGATGTGGAATTTGAATATAAGGTAGATAATCTTTATTCGAAAGAACATGACCGGGGAATACGATACGACGACCCAACTATCGGCGTAGACTGGGGAGCTTTGTTAAATGGTATAGAACCAATTTTGTCAGAAAAAGACATTAATGGACCATTATTAGCAGATAGTGATGTTAATTTTGTATATGAAGGAGAAGAATAAACAATGAAGATACTGGTGACGGGCGGTGCCGGATTTATTGGCGGAAATTTTGTACACTATATGGTAAATAAATATCCGGAGGATATGATTGTTAATTTGGATTTGCTGACCTATGCAGGAAATTTGGAAACATTGAAACCTGTGGAGAATAAGGCGAATTATAAATTTGTTAAAGGCGATATAGCAGATCGTAAATTTATTTTTGAGTTATTTGAAAAGGAAAAATTTGATGCTGTAGTAAATTTTGCTGCGGAGTCCCATGTAGACCGCAGTATTGAAAATCCTGAAATTTTTGTGATTACAAATGTTCTTGGTACGACAACGTTGCTGGATGCTTCTAGGGAATTTGGGGTAAAACGGTATCATCAGGTATCTACAGATGAGGTGTATGGGGATTTGCCATTAGATCGTCCGGATTTATTCTTTACTGAAGAAACCCCGTTACACACGTCCAGTCCTTATAGTAGCTCAAAAGCAAGTGCGGATTTGTTTGTCTTGGCTTATCATAGGACATTTGGTTTACCTGTAACAGTGAGTCGTTGCTCCAATAATTACGGACCTTATCATTTTCCGGAAAAATTAATTCCGTTGATGATATCCAGAGCATTGGCCGATGAGGAACTTCCGGTTTATGGTACGGGAGAAAATGTACGTGATTGGCTCCATGTGGAAGACCACTGTGCAGCGATTGATTTGATTTTAAGAAACGGTCGTATCGGAGAGGTTTATAATGTAGGCGGTCATAATGAACGCACAAATCTTGAAGTTGTAAAGACAATTTTAAAGGCGCTGAATAAACCAGAAAGTCTTATTCGGTATGTCAAAGATCGTCCAGGGCATGATATGCGATATGCGATTGACCCGACAAAACTGGAAACTGAGTTAGGATGGAAGCCGAAATATAATTTTGATACGGGTATTCAGCAGACGATAGAGTGGTACTTGAATAATAAAGAATGGTGGCAGAATATTATAAATGGTGAATACACAAAATATTTTGAAAAGATGTATGGAGAACGGTTGTAAGTAAAATGAGTATTGGAAAAAGTATTGCCAGAGTTTTTTCGGCAAACTTCCTTCAATTAATGTCAAGTATTATTGTTGGTTTTTTTGTGCCAGCGGCTTTGTCGATTGAAGGCTATGCAAATTTAAGAACATATACTTTATATGCTACGTATATAGGATTTACACACTTTGGTTTTGTGGATGGTATGTATATTAAGTATGGGGGGAAAAATCCATATGGAATTAGCCAGCAAAAGCTTAAAGGGGAACATCGATTTTTTATCTATGAACAGTTAGCGGTTACGTTAGCTGTTGTGGGTATCAGTATAATATTAAAGAAACCATTGATATTATTATTAGGATTGAGTGTATTGCCGATTAATGGGTATTCATTTCATCGAATGTTTTTTCAGGCAACCGGTCAATTCGTAAAGTATACACGATGTGCCTATGTGTATACGTGTGCATATTTTATCTTTAATGTTTTGCTGGCCCTGGTGTTTCGAAGTGATAATCCCTGGATGTACTGTGCGGCCAATATGGGGGCGAATATTATTGTATTTGCTTTTTTAGAATATCACTTTTATCGGCAAATGCGTGGTGTGTCTGTCTCATATGCCAATGATTTATTAGAAAATATTAAAGTGGGTATTTTTGTATTATTGGGGAATTTAGCAGTCAATATGTTTTATGCGATTGATCAATGGTTTGTCAAAGGAGGATTATCAGATGCCGATTTTGCATTCTACGCCTTTGCTGTATCAATGATGAGCCTGGTCAATGTTCTTTTTAATGCAATTGGTATTACATTTTATAATTATCTGGCATTAGATCCGGGAAAGGATAAAATCAAGGATATAAAGACAGTATTATTGTGGTTGGGTACGATGGCAAGTACAGCATATTTTCCTTTGGCTGCAATTGTTAATATATTTTTGCCGAAATATATTCCATCTTTGGATGTTATTGCCATATCCTTTGCAACATTTCCATATATGATTGTGATTAATGCTTTGTATGTGAATTTATATAAAGTGGAAAAAAATGAACGCAAATATTTAAAGGAAGTCGTTCAAATGTTGGTGGTTGCGGCAATATTAAATATGATAGCGCTTTTGACAGTCAAAAATATTCAGGGAATAGCAATGGCCACACTGGTTTCGTTTGTTATTTGGTTTTTTTACGCAGCAAGACATTTTTCCTACTTAAAGATTCAGAGGAAAGAGTTTGGATATTTATCTTTCTGTATAATACTCTTTTTTATATGTAGTCATTGTTTTTTCTGGCTGTTTGGAGGTATTATTTATGTGGTCAGCATAGCCATTATGAGTTTATTTTTCTTCAGAGATTTAATAAAAGAGCAGTTTAAAATTATTATAAAGAGGTAAGATAATGAAAATATTAGTGACAGGTGTAAAAGGGCAATTAGGTTACGACGTTGTACAGGAAGGTGAAAAGCGCGGCCTGGAGATGTTCGGTACAGATGTAGATAATATGGATATTACTGATGCGGGTCAGGTTAAACAGGTCATAGAAAGATATAAACCGGACGCTGTCATTCATTGTGCGGCTTATACGGCTGTAGATGCAGCAGAGGATAACCAAGAATTATGTCGTAAAATTAATGTGGATGGCACGCGAAATATTGCAGAGGTATGCAGAAGTTTGGATATTCCGCTGATGTATTTTTCAACAGATTACATTTTTAACGGTCGGGGTGAAAATTTCTGGAATGAAGATGATGAAAAACAGCCCTTAAATGTCTATGGGCAAACAAAGTATGAGGGAGAGTTAGCTGTTCAGGAATTGGTTGAAAAGAATTTTATTTTGCGTATTTCATGGGTATTCGGAAAAAATGGAAATAATTTTATTAAAACAATGCTTCGTCTTGGAAAAGAGCGTGGAGCTGTGAGTGTTGTATCTGATCAGATCGGTTCGCCGACATATACGTATGATTTGGCCAAACTTGTTGTAGACATGATTCAGACGGATAAATACGGTGTGTACCATGTGACAAATGATAGAATTTGCAGTTGGTATGAATTTGCTTGTGAAATTTTTAAACAGACAGGGATGGATGTTAAGGTAACGCCATTGACTACGGCTGAATATCCGGCAAAAGCAGCTCGGCCATTTAATAGTCGGATGTCTAAAGAGAAGTTGGAAGGAGCTGGCTTTGAAATGCTGCCTGCTTGGCAGGATGCGTTGAAAAGGTATTTACAGCAGATTAATCTGACGAAATAAACAAAGGGGTAGATGTTTTTGGCGGAGAAACGAAAGGGCATTTCCGGATTAAAGAAATACAATAAATTGCTTTTTTTGCTTATTTGCATATTTGTTTTTGGGATAGTGTTGAATCGATCCTATGACAGGTTTGTAGTTAGGGCTTCTCAGGCTACAAAGAAAATTTATAACGAGAATAGAGTGAACGATGAGAGAGAAGTAGATATTAGTACAGGAGAGATATTTCGGCAAAAATTTGTAACAGATAGGAATGGGCTCAATTCGATTTTGATTAAGATTGATAAAAGACAAATTCTTCAGTTTGATGACTATATTGTTTTTCAGTTGTATGATGATAAAACCGGAGAGTCAATTAAACGCTGGGTAGTGTGGGGCTTTGGAATTCAGCAGGATAAATATATAACCTTGAATCTGGATAAGGAAATGGTGGGTATCAATGGTAATAGTTATTCATTGTATCTGCAGAAAATTTATGCAGGTTCGGAAAAACCTGAAGATTTAAAAGAGAGTGCAGAATCCATTAAAAATCTGTATTGTGTCAAAAATTTGTCCAATAGAATAAATTATGCCTTGGTCGGCAACAGTAGTGTATTTATAATGAGCTATTTTAAGGCTTTTGCCATATTATTGATGGGGGCAGCTTTATTTTGTATATCCATTGTACTGTTTAAACGGAAAATTCACATTGAAAAAGTGGCACTGGTATATGTTTTGCTGTTTGGTCTGTTATACATGATTGTGTTCCCGCCTTTTTGTACACCTGATGAATATGCACATTTTGTGGCGTCTTATAATCTTTCCAATAAAATGATGGGAATTGAGGCTTCTGATGATGAGACAATTGCGATGGATGTTTATAATTGCGATGGCTATTTTACGCGATATGCGTCGTTGCGACATTATCAGTATATAATCGATGCCTTTCACTGTGATACAAATAAAGCAGAGGAGCAATTAGCAAAAACTTATAGTTATGCTGGGGATTCAGGACATTATGTACAGGCATTGGGAATAACGGTAGCGCGGTTAATGAATATGGGATATATTTATATAATATATATAGGCCGTCTATTTAATTTTCTTTTTTGTGCTATATGTATATATTTTGCAGTTAAGATTATACCCATCGGAAAAGAATGCTTATTTATGGTATCTATGTTGCCAATGACAATGGAAGTTATTACATCACAGTCGTATGATGTGTTTATAATAGGAATATCTTTTTTATTAATTGCATATATTCTTAATTTAGTTTATCAAAAAGAGCAAGTAAGTATAAAAAATATGTTTATTATAGGTATATTATTAGTATTATTATATCCATGCAAATATATTTATACATTACTGGGGTTGCTGGTATTATTAATACCTGTAAGAAAAATTAAAAATAAAAATCAGGTTTTGGCGGTAATTGGAATTGTGGTATGCATCTTAGGCATTGCGCTCGGACGAAAGGTGTTTATTGCAACTGAGAATATAGTCGTGGAAGAGGAAGAATTTCAAACCAATTTAAAAGATACGATTTCTGAGGGAGAAAACTTATATTCAATAAGGGATATATTGGAAAAACCTTTGGAGACTATAAATATTTTTATGAATACATTGCGTGATAGAAGTGGTCATTATATTGAAACCATGTTTGGTCGATATCTCGGAAGCTTAACGATAGAGATATCATCGGCATTAATTATAGGTTTTTATGTTTTGGTCCTTTTATCCGGTTTGAAAAATACAAAAGAAATAGCAAAGATACCTATTTGGCACAGAGTTATGTTTGGCTTAATATTTCTGGCCGTGGCAGGAAGTGCTTTACTGGCAATGTTCGTATCCTGGACTCCAAAACCGGGGGACGTTATTGTGGGTGTGCAGGGTAGATATTTTTTACCAGCTTTTCCTCTGGCCATATTTATCCTAAAAACGGATGCAATTGAGTTGAAAAAAGATTATACAAAATTTATATGTGTATCTACTTGCATTTTACAGTTTTTTGTTTTGATATATAGCGTTGAGCAGATTATTAGTGTGTGGTAATATAAAGTTATATAGAATAGTTATAGAATGGAGGTAGAGTGTGGGAACTCTGGAGAAGAATATAAATCACACGTATGCCATATGTGCGTACAAAGAGAGCCCATATTTGGAAGCTTGTATTCAATCAATAAAAGGGCAGACGGTCAAAAGCAAAATCTTAATAGCGACATCTACTCCAAATGTGTGGATAGAGAAGCTGGCCGAAAAATATAATATTCCAGTTTTTGTTAATACTGGGGAAAAAGGAATAACCCAGGACTGGAATTTTGCTTATAGTTGTTGCGATACGGGCTTGGTGACTTTGGCGCATCAAGATGATTTGTATGGAAAACATTATACGGAGGAAATGCTGAAAAGCATTTCACAGGCTCACAAGCCAGTAATTTATTTTACGAACTATGGGGAAGTACGGAATGGTAAAATTTCTCAAACCAGTGGGATGCTGAAAGTAAAGAGATTTATGTTATTGCCGTTGACTTTTAAAAAACTACAAAAATATATATTTGTCAGGCGTCGTATATTATCCATGGGAGATCCTATATGCTGTCCGTCGGTGACGTTTGTAAAGGATAATACAGATTTGCCGGAGGAAATTTTTGCCCATGGTTTTCGAAGCGATGAAGACTGGGAAGCATGGGAAAAACTATCCCGATTGAAAGGTGAGTTCGTATATAATGATCGTATAATGGTGCTGCACAGGATTCATGAAGGATCGGAAACATCAATAATATTAGGGGAAAATAAAAGGCAGGAAGAAGATTTTGTTATGTTTCAAAAGTTTTGGCCGAAACCGGTTGCTGGAATCATAACTAAGTTATATGCTTCCGGGGAAAAATATAATGCTGTTTAATAAAATATGGAGGCGGAAATGAAAAAGTATTTTAAGAGAGTGCTTGCACAATTGCTTGTCATTTCTATGATGATGGGACAAGCGGTAGGTGTACATGCATTGGAAACAGAAAAAGTAACTAATGAAACAATTGAGGAAACGTCAACATCATATTCTGAATCGGATTCAGAAATTGAACCATATGCAGGAGAAATTGAGGAGCCGGTATTTGAAGCTAAGTTGAATGAATTAGAAACAGAGGTTGTCCTTACCTTAAAAGATTATAGTAAACAGCCAGAACAGTCAGTTGTATTTGCGGTATGGAGTGAAAATGATGGTCAGGACGATATTTGCTGGTTAGATACGGAAGAGGATAATGGGGTCTATGAAATCCGGAAAAGCATAGGGGAGAATGAAGAACCAGGTGTATATAAGGCAGAGGCTTATGCAATATCTCCAAATGGTGAAAAGACTTTTATTGAGAGTACGGAATTTGTCATCCAGGAGACAGATAGTGTGAATACACAGGAAGTGCCAACAGAGGTTAAATTAGGCACGTTTAATTTGAATGCAGTAGGGAATGGCAAAATTGAAGTAAATATTACAGGGGTTCAACCTCAAAACAAGGTTAAGTGTGTAAGAGCTTTTGTGTGGACAACGGCTGACAAAAGTGACGGCAGATGGTATGAAGCGTTTGATAACAAAGACGGAAGTTATCATACCGTAATTGATATCGGTGATTTTGGTTACAATATGGGCAGTTATAATACTGAAGCTTATGTTATATTGAACGATGAAACTGAACAATTATTAGGTAGCTCCACAGTAGACGTTAAAGTTGGGGCAGAGAAATTAGGGGTTGAAACAAATAAAGAAGGAACAAAGTTAGAAATACGATTGGAAGGGCTTGAGACACAAGGAAGAACGGATAATCTGGAGGCCGCTGTTTGGAGTGATGAAGGCTGGCAGGATGATTTAAAATGGTATTCGTTATCGAAAGAGGGAGACGCATATGTTTGTTCCGTTGATCTGAGCCTGCATAAAAGTGTGGGAATTTATTATACAGATGTTTATCTTAAAGGGGATAATGGCAAAAGATATATATTGAAAAGCCAAAAGGTGTCTGTTGAGAAGGTTCAGCCAGGGATATTGAATATTCAACAGGGAGAAAATGGTCATACTCATATTAATTTAAGCAATATTGTGTCTGAGGAAAGTATTGATAAAATAGAGATGAAGGTTTGGTCAGCTAATGATGGGAGTGACATTTGCTGGTATCAGGCTAAACAGGTGGGAGCCGGACAATATGAAGTGGTTACGGATTTAGGAAATCATCAGTATAATACCGGTTTGTATTACGCAGACGTTTATGTAACGGCAAAAAATGGCGCGCGTTACTATCTGCAGGGAGATACATATGAGATAGATATATCGGCAAATAAGCTGGAGCTGAAGGTGAACACAGAAAATACGATCATTGAAGCGGCTTTATATGGTTTGGAGGATCAATCAATATCCAAAGAGATTCAGTTTGCTGTATGGAGTGCTGAGAATGGCCAGGATGATTTGAAATGGTATGTAGCCAAACAGTCGGGAGACGAGTGGATATATAGTATTGACCTTAAAAATCATAAGAGTACCGGGGTTTATTATGTCGATGCTTATGTGGTTGATAAGAACGGGAAAAAACATTTTGTTAAAAGCGATATATGTACGGTTAGCAAAATTGCCAAAGGTACGATGAAAATGTCCGAAGACGGTAAAGGAAATATAAGTATTATGCTGGAGGACATCAAAAATGCAGAAGCTATTGATAAAATTGAGGTTGCTGTATGGAGTGCCGAAAATGGTCAGGATGACTTGAAGTGGTATACGGCTCAGTGGGGAAGTTCAGGTACATATAAGGTCAATACAAACTTGAAAAATCATAAATATAGTTTAGGACTTTATTATGCTGATGTTTATGTGACTATGAAAAATGGGGCTCGGTATTACTTGCAGGGGAATACGTGTAAGATAAATATATCCTCAGATAAACTAGAATTGAAGGTAAATACAGAAAATACGATAATTGAAGCGGCTTTATATGGTTTGGAAGACCATTCTATATCTAAAGAAATTCAGTTGGCAGTATGGAGTGCTGAAAATGGTCAGGATGATTTGAAATGGTATACGGCCAAACAGTCAGGAAATGAATGGATATATAATATCGACCTTAGGAATCATAAGAGTACCGGTGTCTATTATGTAGATGCCTACATGATCGATAAGAATGGTAAAAAGCATTTTGTCAAAAGTAATTTGTGTACGATTACCAGAATTGCCAAAGGGACGATGATGATGTCCGAAGATGGTAATGGTAATATTAGTATTATACTTGCAGGGATTAAAAACACAGAAACGATAGACAAAATTGAAGTCGCTGTATGGACGACACCGAGTCATGATGATATAAAATGGTATACGGCTCAGAAAGCAGGTACAGGTACATATACAGTCAATGCGAATGTAAAAAATCATAAATACAATTTAGGGTTATACTACGCAGATACTTATGTAACTATGAAAAATGGGGCGAGATATTATCTTCAGGGAACAACACAAACCATTAGGATTACTGTATCGCAGTTAGGAGAAGTGCCGACTTCTGCAAAGGATATGACCCATATTAAAGCAACTGGACTTATTACCCATGGAGTAGCTGAAAAAGTGAAAGTTGCCGTATGGAGTGATAAAAATGGCCAGGATGATCTTTATTGGTATGATATGGATTTAGTACAGGGTAATTATGAAGCCTGGATAAATCACTATAAACATAAGGATGCAGGCAAATATTATGCCGATGTTTATATCCAAAATCCTTATGGAAAGATGAGTTTTGTCAAGAGTATGACATTTAATGTAGATACATTGCCAAAGAACCGGATTGTTGTCAGCAATTATCAGAAAAATAAAGGAATTTTCGATGTTTATGTATATGTGCAGAATGCTGCAAATACGATTAAAAGTGTAAAGGTCCCGGTATGGATTTCGTCTGATCAGAGTGATATTCACTGGTATCAAGGGATTAGGCAGGCTGACGGCAGTTATAAGGTAACGGTTAATGTGAAAAATCATAAGTATCATTCAGGAAAGTATATTATTGATTCCTATGTTCAGGATACCGCAGGATTAATGATATATATCCGAAATACTTCGTTGGAGGTAACGGCGCCGGTTGTTATCAGCAAAACAATAAAGGATGAGCGTGAATGCCGGATTACAATTTCAGGTATTGATGACCGGACAGTTGATGAAGTGTATTTTCCGACTTGGAGTGCAGATAAGGGGCAGGATGATATTGTATGGTATCGTGGTGAACATAACTCAGATGGAAGCTGGACAGCCATAGTAAATACGAAAAATCATAAGTCTTTAGGGGAATATATAACCCATATATATACAAAAACGAATGGAGTAAATGCATATTGTGGTAAACCAGATAATTATATATTGACCAAACGATACGAAGGAACTTGGCAATGGATTGACGGATATAAGAGATATATTAATATGGATGGTCAGATAGACAATGATGTATCCAGATTAGTAACAGGTCCATATTTAATTAAAGTGTATAAATGGTCAAATTATCTGATTGTTTTTGCAAAAGATGAGTATGGCAATTATACAGTTCCGGTGAAAGCCATGATTACGTCCTGCGGTAATAATACGCCAACAGGAACTTACTATTCGCCAATGAAATTCCGGTGGTTGACCATGGTTGGTGGGTCAAAGGCCCAGTGGTGTACACAGATATCGGGAGATTATTTATTCCATTCGGTACCATACAGGATTGCTGATCCGACAACGCTGTATACAGACTTAATGTATAATTATCTGGGAACTACGCAGTCATTAGGATGTATACGGTTACAGGCGGGGGATGCCAAATGGTTATATGACAATTGTGATTTAGGAACAGAAATTTATATAACACCATGGGAATCTGAGGGACCAATTGCCAAACCGGCTTTTTCGCCGATTCCATCTTGGCATACATGGGATCCGACTGATCCGACGGTGAGATATCTTTGTGAAGAAAGAGGATGCCATTGATTAATTTAGGAAAAGCTGTTACATTTGAAGTAGCAGCTTTTTCTGCTGCCCAATGTATAATTGGAGGGTTTTATGTTATTTAGTTCGATGATTTTTTTATGGTTGTTTTTACCAATAACTTTCCTTGGAAGTAAAATAGTTGGTAAAAAATATGTTAATTTTCTTTTATTAATAGCCAGTCTTATTTTTTATGCCTGGGGTGAACCGATATATGTCTTATTAATGCTTTGCTCAATACTTATTAATTGGTTGAGCGGACTGTTAATTGTGAAGAATTTGAAATACAGAAGTCTGATATTATTTTTTAATGTAATTATTAATCTTTTTTTATTGGGTTATTTTAAATATGCGGGAATGTTTGTGCGGACATGGAACTCAATTATCAAAATAGTTAGAATTCCTGAACCGGAAATTGCCTTGCCAATAGGTATTTCCTTTTTTACATTTCAGGCTCTTTCATATGTAGTCGATGTATATCGAGGAGAGGTTAAGGCTCAAAAGAATATTCTTAATCTGGCCTTATACATATCCTTCTTTCCACAGTTGATTGCAGGACCAATTGTAAAATATAGAGAAATAGAAAAACAAATTGATAATCGGGAAATCAATATGTCTAAAACCGCAGAAGGTGTTAGACGATTTATTTATGGCTTATCTAAAAAAGTACTTGTCTCTAATATTCTCGCTAAAAGTGCAGGTTTAATTTTTGCAATGCCTTTAGAAGAGGTAACGGGAGTTATGGCATGGATTGCTTCAGTGCTTTATTTGTTTCAAATATATTATGATTTTTCAGGATATTCAGATATGGCTATTGGACTTGGCAAAATGTTTGGTTTTGAGTTTTCTGAGAATTTTAATTATCCATACATGTCTTTATCAATCAGGGAGTTTTGGCGACGGTGGCATATTTCACTAAGTACATGGTTTAGAGAATATGTTTATATTCCGTTGGGAGGAAATAAAAAAGGCCAGAAAAGAACCTATATAAATTTAATGATTGTATTCTTTCTGACGGGCCTGTGGCATGGGGCAAGTTATAATTTTATATTTTGGGGATTATTTCATGGATTTTTTTCAATTTTGGAGAGACTGGGGCTAGAGAAGTTTTTAAAAAAGAATAAAGTGATTGCATTCGTATATACTTTCCTCGTGGTGAATGTGGGATGGATTTTCTTTAGGGTAGAAAATATAGGGATGGCTTTTCGTTATATTGGCAGAATGGTTTTTCCTTGGCGATATATAGATTCATCCATATCCATTTGGGAGGTGGTTGATGCACATACATTTTTTATTTTGATTTGCGCAGTTATAGGAATGGGCGGACTGCAATACTTAGCCAGAAAGAAAAATAAATTGGAGACATGGAGATTTTCAATTTTTGAAGTAATCTATTGCTTAGGAATATTTGTATTTAGTATAGCGGCTCTCGCAAGTAATACATATAATCCATTTATTTATTTTAGATTTTGAGAGGAATGAGAGAATTGAAATATCGGGTAAAGCAGGGAATTCTTGTTGCAGTATTCTTTTCCATTATTTTTGGTGTGCCTTTGATATGGTTGGTAATTGGTCAATATTTCGAAGGAGAGAATTATGAAAATAGAAATACGGCTCAAAAGCCAATATTAACATGGGATAATGTAAGCACATTTCCGGTAGAATATGAATCCTATTATAATGATAATTTGCCTTTCCGCAATCAATTGATTCAGATGAACAGTGCTATAGAATATTATCTTTTTCATAATGCATCTAATGATCAGGTCATTGTAGGTAAAGATAATTGGTTATTTTACAATAAAATATCTGATGGCGATCCAATTGCCTGCTATAAAGGGACAAATTTATTCACTGATGATGAATTGAATGTGATTAAAAATAATTTACTACAGAGCGAACAGTATTTAAAAAGTAAGAATATTGAATTTGTATTATTCATAGCGCCTAATAAAGAGAGAATTTATCATGAAAAAATGCCTGATTATTATGGTGAGCCGGCTGAGAATTATGCAGCTTTACAATTGATAAATTATTTGGAAAATGAAACAGAAATAAAAATTATTTACCCATATAAAGAACTTATGGAAGCAAAAAAACAATTTTCAGAATTTAATTTATACTATCCTTTGGATACACATTGGAATTATATTGGTGGCTATATTGGAAGCAGCACTTTGATGAAAGAGTTAGGCATAGATATGCCTTCATTAAATGAGGTTTCGGTTACTAAAGAGGGGCATTCAGTATGTGATTTGGCTGATATGATTAATATGCGTAGTATGCTTAATACGGAAGAGGATTTTAGAATTTCGGGATATAAGTATAGTAATGTTCAGCCTGAAAAATCAGAATTTTTAGGAGAAGTTATATATCACAATCCGGAAGCAGATTCCAGAAAACTGTTTGTTTATAGAGATTCTTTTGCTACAGTGATGATGCAGTATATAGGTGTGCAGTTTAGCGAGAGTTATTTAGTCCATTATCAAAGCTTTGATCAAGCGCAAATTGACGAACGGGAACCGGACATATTTGTATATGAAGTGGCGGAGCGGAGATTGCCCTCCTTGATAGATTTTGTATTGAGATAAATATGACAGTAACAGCTTTGCAGGTGGCATATAAAACCAACAAAAAATGAGCTATTCTCATTGTAAAAAATATGTCGAAATGTTAGAATATTTACAATAATATAGGGTCAATCATTTTTTTCGTGGGATTGACCATGCCAAACTGTAGGTTTTCGATGCCGTCCGCCAGCCTTGACATGAACCCCAGGCAATGCTTCAGGGTTTTCACCCCGACGGCGACGAACTC
>Ga0129308_1002828_pt1 | contig 13714 bp, 14 predicted proteins | sample L827metagenome_FD_94440 | JGI IMG/M metagenome (GOLD analysis project Ga0129308, IMG submission 94440) | Ring-tailed lemur group fecal microbial communities from Wisconsin, USA - L827 metagenome | ecosystem: Host-associated > Mammals > Digestive system > Large intestine > Fecal | place: USA...
ACCGGCCGCCGGGTGGAGGACCTGTCCCTGGGCAACCGGAAGAAGGTGGGCATCGTCTGCGCCCTCCAGCACCGGCCGGAGCTGCTGATTCTGGACGAGGCCACCAGCGGCCTGGACCCCTTAATGCAGCGGGAATTTTTTGAGATTCTGCGGGAGCGGAACCGGGAGGGGGTTACGGTATTCCTGTCCAGCCATGTGCTCTCAGAAATTCAGCGCAACTGTACCCAGGCAGCCATCATCCGCCAGGGAAAAATCATCACCGCCGGGGCGGTGAGTCAGCTGGCCCAGTCCTCCGCCCGGCGGGTGCAGCTCCATGGGGACTTGGATTTGTCCGACCTGCCCGGTATCCGGGACCTGACATCCCGCTCAGGCTCCATGAGCTTCCTCTACAGCGGGCCTATCCATCAGCTGCTGGAACGCCTTTCCCAGGCGAAGGTCCAGGAGCTCACCATCGCCGAGCCGGATTTGGAGGAGATTTTCCTCCACTACTATGAGGAGGAATCGAAATGACACTGCTGAAACACGAACTGCGCATGGGCCGCAAGGCCCTGGCCATCTGGACGGCGGCCATCGGCGGCTTCATGGTCTGCTGCGTATCCCTGTTCCCGGAGATGGCGGGGCAGATGAAGATGGTGAGCAATATCTTCGCCTCCATGGGGGCTTTTACCGCCGCCTTTGGCATGGATCGGTTGAATTTCGGCACCCTCACCGGGTTTTATGCCATTGAGTGCGGCAACATTCTGGGCATCGGCGGGGCGCTGTTTGCGGCCATGCTGGCCTCCAATCTGCTGTGCAAGGAGGAGAGGGATCGCACCGCCGAATTCCTCCTCACCCACCCCATCACCCGCAGTCAGGTGGTGGCCGGGAAGCTGGGGGCCATGGTGCTGCATACGTTGGCGCTGAATGGGGCGGTTTTCCTCCTGTCCATCGTCTCCATTGCCGCCATCGGCTATGAGATACCCTGGAAGGAGCTGGGGCTGCTGCATGCGGCAAATTTCCTGGTTCAAATTGAATTGGAGGGCATCTGCTTTGGCATCTCCGCCTTCCTCCGCCGGGGCGGCCTGGGCATCGGCATGGGGCTGACCATCTGCCTGTATTTCCTGAACCTGGTGGCCAACCTGAGTAAGCACGCCAAATTTCTGAAATACATCACACCCTTTGGCTATGCGGAGGGGGCGGACCTGCTGTCCGACGGCTGCCTGAACATAGCCTATCTGGCAGTGGGCGCTGCCTTCACCCTCCTCGGCATCCTGGCCGCCTTCTGGCAGTATAACAGAAAGGACATTCATTAAAGGTACATACCGGCGGGCGGGCAATGCCCGCTGATAATTCGCACGGAGATCGTCTGTGGTCGTTACCCCGATATAAGCCCGGTAACGCTTTTGCCGCACGTCGTTGAATGGAATTAGGTAAAGGCTTCTGAGCAAAGGCTACCCTGTGTAAGGGGAGCCTCTCTCAGAAGCCGTCACCCATCACCACGCAACGTTCTGCTCAAAAAACGTTACCGGGCGGGTTAGGGCGAAAACGATGATCGACCAGCTTCGAGCGGATTATCATCGGGCATTGCCCGCCAAATACCAATTTATGAGCCCGATATGCCCGCAAAATAACGGAGCCGCCTCGGATGAGGCGGCTTCGATGTATTTTACCGGACAAAATTGGTGAATACCCGGGGCTCCTGCTGGGGCAGGCCGTATTCCTGCTTCCCCAGGGCGATGGACTTCATCAAGAAGCTCATGTTCCGGGCCAGGGTGCGCATGACGAGCTTCCCCTCCTCGTCCTGGTCAGCCTCTCCCGGCAGGCGGCCGTGGATGCTGTTCCAGTACACGCTGGAGGCGATGGGCATTCCGGAGATGGTGAAGAATTTGTTCAGCTCATCAAAGGTGGCGGAGCAGCCGCCCCGGCGGGCACAGACCACGCTGGCCCCCACCTTCATGCTCTTGTCAAATTTGGTGCTGTAGAACAGACGATCCAGCAGGGCCACCAGGGTGGGATTGGCGGAGGCGTAGTACACCGGGGAGGCGATGACCAGGCCGTCGGCGGCATCCAGCTTGGGAGCAATCTGATTGACAATGTCATCAAACACACATTTTCCGGTTTGGGCACATTTCAGGCAGGCGATGCAGCCCCGAATGTCCTGCTTCCCCACATGGACGATCTCTGTTTCAATTCCTTCCTGGGCAAAAATAGCCTCCATTTCCTTCAGCGCCAGGGCCGTGTTGCCGCCCGCCCGGGGGCTTCCGTTGAGCATTAAAACCTTCATACCGGTTCCTCCTTGAAATTGGATGAAATCAATATAGCATATTTTCCGGGAAAAGGCAATATGCCGGCTTTAGCGAACCTGCTGGCGGCGGAAGCTGTGGTAGATGGCAGGCACCAGCAGGACAGAGAGGATCAGGTACAGCGGGATGCTCAAATCCAGCGTCCGGTAAACCCGGCCGAAGATGGTGAGAATGTCGAAGGCGCCCAGGTGCTGGTAGCATTCCAGCAGATTATAGGGCGTGAAGCTGAGAAGCTTGTCCAGCCAGCCGGCCAGTCCCTGCAAAAAGGACGGCAGCAGAAGCAGGATAAAGGGCGCCGTCACCGCGAAGACGGCGGTTTTGGTTTTGGCGGAAATCCACATGGTCAGAAATGCCAGGAACAGATTTCCGATGTACCCGGCGACAAGGGACAGTGCTGCGGCCTGCCACATGGTCAATGAATAGACGCTCTTCCACAGCCGCCACTGAATCACGCAGTTTCCGCCCCCAAAGCCCAGGTAGCACAGGGTGAACAGGCAGTAAATCAGCATGGCGCCCCAGTACAGTGCCGTCACCATGAGAAAACCGGCCTTGATCTTGGCCCGGGTGGCCTTGGTTCTTCCGTGGCGGGACGAAAAATACACCGCGTCCGCCTTCCACTTGAATTCGCCGGAGAAGATGCCCGCCAGCGGAAAACAGAGGATCAGAATTCCCAGGGCGGGTTAAAGCCGGCGTTTTCCAGCAGCTGATACCAGCCCTCATGATAGGCAAAATAGAAGGGCGTCTCCAGGCTTTCGTACTGCGCGATGAGGTACTGCTTTTCCGCCTCGGAATAGGTGGAATTGCCAACGTCCGATTCGTCGTACAGCCAGTCCTTCAGCAGCTTCACCCGGTTGGCGTAGAACGTGGCTTCGTCGATGGCGGTAAGCCCGTCGACGAGGTAGTAGTCGTAGGAGCGGAAGCCGCTGGCGTAGGAGGAATTTACCAGCTCGCGGATGGGCTTAAAGCCCTGCTTCCAGTAGAAGGCGATGTTGCGCTGCTGCACAATGTCCGATTTTGCCTGGGGGGTGGCGTTGATTCTCTGATTCTCCTGAATCATTGCGGTCAGCTTTTCCTGATCCAGCCAGCCCTCCCATTCCTTCTGGGCGCTGCGCAGCCTGCTGACGGCTGCCGGGCCGGATTCCTCTTCCCCCTGCTCGTTGACCCATTTGATTTCGAGATTCAGCATACCGGTGGCGGACAGCCAGCAGGACAGAACCAGAAGGGCAGCATAGAGAATCAGAGCGACTCTGCCGCCAGCGGTGCCGAACACCTTTTTCAGCTCAAAGCGCACCATCTTCTTCCCCTCCTCTCTGGCCGAAATAGCACAGGAACACATCCTCCAGCGTGGGCACCAGCTGGACGGAATTGTCTGTGGGCTGCTCCGCCGAGACAATCCGCAGCTCCGCCCCCTGGGGGGTGGTTTTCACGTTGGAGACCTTCAGCGCTTTCAGGTAGGCATCCACATGCTCCTTCGGCACCTGGCACGCCCACACCCGCTCCGGCATGGTGGCGGTGAGCTCCTGGGCGGTGCCGGTGATGGAAATGCGGCCATCCTTCATCAGCAGGATTTTCCCTGCGATGTACTCCACGTCGGAGACGATGTGGGTGGACAGCAGCACCACCCGCTCCTCCGACAATTCGCTGATGAGGTTGCGGAAGCGAATCCGCTCGTTGGGGTCCAGCCCGGCGGTGGGCTCGTCCAGAATCAGCAGCTTGGGGTCGTTGAGCATGGCCTGGGCGATTCCCGCCCGGCGCTTCATGCCCCCGGAGAGATTCTTCATCTTCTTGGCCCTGGCCTTGCTCAGGCCCACCTGGCTCAGCAGCTCCTTCACCCGCTGCCTGGCCACCGTCGGGCGCAGGCCCTTGATGGAGGCGATATACATCAAATAGTCCTCCACGGTGAAATTGGGATAGAACCCGAAGTCCTGGGGCAGATACCCCAGAATGTTCCGGAACCGGCCCTCCATGGCGAAGATGTCCTCCCCGTCCCAGGTAACCGAACCGGAGGTGGGCCGGAGCAGGGTGGTGAGCATTCGCATCAGGGTGGTTTTTCCCGCTCCGTTCACCCCCAGCAGGCCGTACACCCCCCGGCCCAGGGTTTCAGTCACGGAATCCACCGCCCGGACGCCGGAGAATTCCTTGGTTAAATCTGTGATTTTTAATTCCATATGGGGCTAACCTCCAAATTCGCTTCCCATTTCTCCTGCCCCCGCAGGACGGCCCAGGTCAGGCCGCAGAAGGAGCCGGCCAGCGCCAGCACCCAGACGGGGACGGAAATGGCGTCATAAATGGTTTCTTTTTCCACGACCAGCAGCCAGACCGCCGCCCACCCCAGGCACAGCAGCAGGGACGCCGCCTGGGACTTGATTTTCCGGCTGTAGAGGGTGCTCAGGCAGATGACGCTGGTGACGTTGAAGGGCAGCAAAAACTGAATCAGCATCTCCCACACCGTCACTCTCGTCAGCACCGAGCTGAGGGCGAAGAAGGCGGACAATAGAATCAAATCCACCCCGGCGAAGAGGGTCATCCGGGCGGCATAGATGCCCCGCAGGGAGTATAGCGTGGTGCGCTCCACCTCCGTGGCGTCGCAGCTGCGGTTCTTCCACAGCTCCGGCAGTAGCAGCACCGCCAGCAGCGGCCCCGCCAGGCCCAAACAGCGGCGGACGGCGTAGTCCGTGTTCAGGCATCGCAGCAGCAGGCACACCGCCGCCAGCAGCACCCCCTGGAGCAGCCACCATTCTTTTTTTACATATTGGCTCTGCTGCCAGAGAAATTCCAGCCGGGACAGACGATGGCACTGCTCCCCCTCTAAAAATGCCTGCTTGGAGACGGCAATGGTTCGGTTGAGCTTTTCTTCACTGTAACAGTCGTCAAATGGTAATTGCATGGGTGATTCCTCCTTTCAGGGCTTCCCTAAATACAGTGCCAGCAGCTCCTTGGCCCGCTTGATGCGGTATTTCACCAGGGGCAGGCCGATGCCCAGGATTTTCCCGATGCTGCTCTGGGGCAGCTCCTGATAGAAATACAGCACCGCCGCCTCCCGCAGCTCCGGGGGCAGGCTGTCCAGGGCCCGCCGCACATCCATCCGCCGATCCAGCTCCGGCGTGACCTCCTGGGGCTGCTCCGGCACCTGGTCCAGGGGCAGGGGCCGGATTTTTTTGAAGCTGTCCCGGCAGAGATTCCCGGCGATCACATACAGGTAGTTTGCCGCCTTGCCGTAGTGCTGGTACTGGGGCAGGGTTCGGAAAAACCGGGCGAAGGCCTCCTGGGTCACGTCCTCCGCCTCGTCCGTGTCCGGCAGGTGGAGGCGGCAGTAGCGGAGGATGAGAGGATAGTATTTGCGGACAAATTCCTCGATGGCTTCTTCCTCCCCCTGGCGCATCCGGCGCAGCAGCGAAAAGTCGGCATCCATGGTTTTTCCCTCCTTCCCCTTGTTTTGAAAGCGCTTTCATACAGTATAACGAATCAGCAGAGCCAAAGGATAGCCCGCCCTGAAAATTTTATTGTGTTTATCACAGCGCTTATATAAACAATCAGGGCCTTTCCGTTTCCGGAAAGGCCCTGACGCATTTTCGCATTAGTTCTCCTTGGGGATGATGATGGCCGAGGCCAAATAGGCCAGGATGCCGCTTCCGCCGATGCAGGCCAGAATCACGAAGCCCAGGCGGACCAGGGTGGGGTCAATGTTAAAATACTGGCCAATGCCTGCGCAGACACCGCAGAGCATTTTGCCGTTTTCCACACGGGTAAGTCTCTTTTCCATAATCTTTTCTCCTTCACATTTTTGGGAAACCCTGAATCAATCCTCTGTGGCTGGGGGGTGAACCTTTTGCCGCCGGCCCTTGCCGGTTTTATCAGAGCTTCCTCTTGATTTATAATCCTAACCGCTTATCCAGCGTTGCCTTACAGAAATTCAGTTTCTTCGGGCTGAGTGCCGGCTTCCTCCGGCTTGACGGGAGGCTCCTCGGGGGCAGCGGAGTGCGCTTCGGGGGTGGCAGCCGGTTCCTGAGGTTCCGATTCCGCCTCCGGCGCTTCCTGGGGCTTAGGAGGCTGCTGCTTCTTCTCGAATTTCTCCATGGCGTCCTGGAAATCCTTGCTCAGACTGTCCATCTTGCGGCTGAAAACCATTCCGGCGGCGGTGATGTTTTTCTTCACCGTGTCGGAAATGTTGCTCATATCGTGCTCCGCCGCAAATTTTCCGGCGGCCTGCTGGATTTCCTCGGAGCCCTCGGCCACAGTGTTCACAATCCCCTGGCCGATCTTTCTGGCTGCGTCCAGCAGGGAATCGGCGGCGGCAGTGGCATCGGGCATCCGCTCCTTCACCCGGCGGTAGAAGGTGTTGGGCTTCAGATTCAGCTCCGCCATGGCCTGGCGAGCAGTGATCTCCCCATTTTTCCAGCGCTCCAAGATGCTGTCGAACATCTCCTCATCCACCTCGATGGGCTTGCGTCCCTTGGCGTGGCTGTCTTCCCTGGATTCGGGCTTCTCCTTCCGATCCAGCTGGGATACCTTTTTCAGAATCTCATAGGTGAAGCGGCCCTGGTCGGTGCCGGTGTCAAAATTCTCCGTCGCACTGCGGAACCGGATGCCCCGGGCCTCCAATTGCTCCAAAAGTTCCAGAAGGGAAGCGCTGTCCTTGGCTGCACAGCCCAGGTGCTCCACCGCCAGGCAGTCGCCGGTTTGCAGCTCATCAAGGAGCTTCTGGAATCCGTCGGTGGCATCCTCGCCGCCGTTATGGTAGATATACGTCATAAAATATGCTCCTTTCCTTGTTTGTGAGATGAGTATAGCACAAGTGTTTCAATATGTCAATATATAATTTGAATTTTGAAACACATTTTTTGACACACTTTTTATTTCATCACTCAAAGAATTCCCGGTGGAGGGCCTGGATAGCATTTGGGTAATCCGGCTCCTCCACGCCAATGACGATGTTCATCTCGTTGCTGCCCTGGTCAATGACCCGGACGCTGATGCCTGCCGCTCCCAGGGCGGAGAACAACCGGGCGCAGATGCCGCTTTTGCCCCGCATCCCCCGGCCTACGACGGAAATCATAGCCAGGTTATCTTGAATGAGAAGGCTGTCCGGGTGGACGGCCAGGGTGATCTCCTCCCGCAGCTGCTCCCGACAGGCATCGATGGCTTCAGTGGGCGCCACCAAGCACACGCTGCCCAATCCTGTGGCCAAGTGCTCAAAGGGAATATTCCGCTCTTCCAGGCAGGAGAGAATCCGGCGGACGTAGCCCACCATGGAGTTGGTGTTCTCCCGCTCGATCTGGATGGTGGAGTAGTTCCGCCGTCCGGCGATGCCGGTGATGGGTGATTCCGACTTTTCCGCCTGGGGCACAATCCAGGAGCCCGGGGCCTGAGGGCAGAAGGTGTTGCGGATATGGATGGGAATGCCGCTGCGGCGCAGAGGCAGCACGGAGTCCTCGTGGAGCACCGTCGCCCCCCGATAGGCCAGCTCCCGCAATTCCGGATAAGTAATCACCCTCATGGGAGCGGCATTGGGGACGATTCGGGGATCCGTAACCAGCATTCCGTCCACGTCCGTCCAGTTCTCATAGACCTGGGCGTCCATGGCGCTGGCAACCAGAGCGCCGGTGATGTCGCTGCCGCCCCGGGTGAAGGTGTGAATCCGGCCGTCGGGCAGCACGCCATAGAAGCCGGGCAGCACCCCGTGGGGAAGCGAGCGGAGTTTTTCAAACAGGGCATGACGGGTCTTTACCTCGTCCAACTGGCCCTGGTCATCAAAGAACACACAGCTCTCGGCATCCACAAAGGGCCAGCCCAGATAGGCGGCCATAATCCGTGCAGAAAAGTATTCCCCCCGGGAGGCAAGATATTCGGCACTGTGGGGTTTCTCTTTCAGCTCCTTAAAGCAGTCGCTGAGGTTCAGAGAAATTCCCAGCTCCTCAATGATTCCCTGGAAGCGGGCCTCAATTGACTCAAAATCCCGCTCTGCCCCGCTCTGCTGAAAGCGGTAGAGCAGGTCTGTGACCTTTTCGTCTCCGTCGAACCGTTTCCCCGGGGCGGACACCACCACATACCGGCGGTTGCTGTCCGCCCGGAGGATGCCTGCCACATGGCGAAACCGCGACCCACTGGCCAGGGACGTGCCCCCAAATTTTGTAACGATCATATGATAACGCTCCAATCTTATCTCAAAAACAGGCGGAGGAGCCGCCTGTTGAGCTTGCCGGTGTAGGGCTGGTAGCGCATGGGCAGGTCCAGCCAGCATTTTTTGTCCAGGATGGATTTCTCGTGGGAGAAGGTCTCAAAGCCGGTTTTGCCGTGGTAGGCCCCCATGCCGCTTTCGCCCACACCGCCAAAGGCCATGCCGGTAGCCAGATGAACCACCACGTCGTTGACGCAGCCGCCCCCAAAGCGGGCCCGGCCCATCACCTGCCGGATGCGGACGTTATCCCTGGAGAACAGGTACAGCGCCAGGGGCTTGGGTGCGGCATCCAGGCGATTCAAAACAGCTTCTATCCTGTCAAAGGTCAATACCGGCAGAAGGGGGCCGAAAATTTCCTGCTCCATCACCGGGTCCTCCCAGTGGACCTCCTCCAGCACGGTAGGGGCGATCCGGCAGCGGCCGCTGTCGGATTCTCCGCCGCAGAATACCTTTGTCCCCTCCAGCAGCCCCAGCAGGCGCTGGAAATGCTTTTCGTTGATGATTTTCCCGTAGTCCGGGTTTTCCAGGGGAGCTTCTCCAAATTGAACCTGAATCTGTTTCTTCACTTCCTGAAGGAACCGCTCCTTCACGCTGCTGTGGCAGAGGACATAATCCGGCGCCACACAGGTCTGGCCGCAGTTGAGGAATTTCCCGAAGACAATTCGCCTGGCGGCCAGGGAAATGTCCGCCGTCTCATCCACGATGCAGGGGCTCTTCCTCCCAGCTCCAGCACGGCGGGGGTCAGATGCCGGGCGCAGCGGCTGAGTACCTCTTTCCCCACGGCCTGGCTCCCAGTGAAAAACACCAGGTCGAATTTTTCGTCCAGTAGGGCGGTGTTTTCCGCCCTGCCTCCCGTGACCACCGCCACATATTCCTCCGGAAAAAGGCTCCCCAGCAGCCGGGCAATGGCGGCGCTGGCAGCGGGGGAATAGGCACTTGGCTTGACGATGGCGGTGTTGCCTGCGGCAATGGCATCCGCCAGCGGCTCCAGGGTCAGAAGCAGCGGATAGTTCCAGGGGCTGATGATCAGGGTGTTTCCATAGGGCATGGGCTGCCGGCGGCCCCGGGACGGAAACTGGGACAGGGGAGTGCGCACTCTTTTGGCCTGGGCAAAGGAGCGGAGGTGGCGCATCAGATAGCTGATCTCCGACAGCAGCAGCCCTACCTCGCACATATAGCCCTCGTAGCCGCTCTTGCCCAAATCCGCTTCCAGCGCTTGCAGCAGTGCGGTCTCATTTTCCTTCACCCCGCGGCGCAGCCTTTTCAGCTGGGCAATCCGGAACTCCACATTCAGCGTCTGCCCCGTGGCAAAAAACCGGCGCTGCTTTTGGGCCAGATCAGCAATTTCCCTCTGAGTCATATTCCCCGCCTCCAGTCATCTGTTTCCCCGATTGTAGCATAGAATGCCTGGATTGTCAAAAACCTGGTAACGCAAAAACCCACCAGGGATTTTTCCCTGGTGGGTTCCAATTATTTTGCGTATTCGATGGCCTTGGTCTCCCGGATGACGTTGACCTTGATCTGGCCGGGGTACTCCAACTCGGCCTCGATCTTCTTGGCAATGTCCCGGGCCAGGAGGATCATGCTGTCCTCGGTGACCTCCTCGGGCTTGACCATAATGCGGACCTCCCGGCCTGCCTGGATGGCATAGGCCTTGTCCACGCCGGGATAGGAGCCGGTGAGCTCCTCCAGCTTTTGCAGACGGCGGATATAATTCTCCACGTTCTCTCTCCGGGCGCCGGGACGGGCGGCGGAGATGGCGTCGGCGGCCTGAACCAGCACGGCGATGACGGTTTTGGGCTCCACGTCTCCGTGGTGGGCCTCGATGGCGTTGACGATGACGGGGTTCTCCTTGAACTTCCGGGCCAGGTCGGCGCCCAGCTGCACATGGCTGCCCTCCACCTCGTGGTCGATGGACTTGCCCAAATCATGCAGCAGGCCGGCCCGCTTTGCCATGGCCACATCCACGCCCAGCTCGGCGGCCATAAGCCCGGCGATGTGGGCCACCTCGATGGAGTGATTCAACACGTTTTGGCCATAGGAAGTGCGGTACTTCTGACGGCCCAGAATCTTAATGAGCTCCGGGTTCAGGTTGTGAACGCCGGTCTCGTAACAGGCCCGCTCGCCCTCCTCCCGGATGGTGCGGTCCACTTCCTTCCGTGCCTTCTCCACCATATCCTCGATGCGGGTGGGGTGGATACGGCCGTCCACGATCAACTTCTCCAGGGCCAGCCGGGCGACCTCCCGGCGGACGGGGTCGAAGGAACTGACGGTGATGGCCTCGGGGGTATCGTCGATGATCAGATCCACACCGGTGATGGTCTCCAGGGTGCGGATATTCCGGCCTTCTCTGCCGATAATCCGGCCCTTCATCTCGTCGTTGGGCAGCGTAACCACGGAAACGGTGGTCTCGGCGGCGTGGTCGGCGGCGCAGCGCTGAATGGCAGTGGCGATAATTTCACGCCCCTTTTCCTCGGCTTCGTCCTTCAGCTGCTGCTCAATTTCCTTGATCTTCTGGGCGGCGTCGTGGCGCACATCCTGCTCGATGGAGTCCAGCAAATACTGCTTTGCCTGCTCCTGGGTCAGACCGGAAATCTGCTCCAGGGTGGCTAACTGCTCTTTGCGGATTTCCTCCGCCTGGGCTTGGGTCTGGGCCACGTTTGCCAGACGCTTGTTCAGTTCCTCTTCCTTGCGCTCGAAAGCCTCTGTTTTCTTGTCCAGGGCGGCTTCCTTCTGCTCCAGGCGGCGCTCCTGCTTGGCCAGCTCCGCACGGCGCTCTTTAACTTCCTTGTCGTGTTCTGTGCGAGATTTATGGATTTCATCCTTGGCCTCTACCAGCATTTCCTTCTTCCGGTTCTCACCGGTGCGGATGGCCTCATTGATGAGCCGGGTAGCTTCTTCCTCTGCCGAGCCGATGGCACGCTCGGCCACCTTCTTGCGGTAGAGGATGCCGCCCCCAAAGCCCAGAGCAGCGGTCAGGATGGCAACAATAACGGTAATCAACCATTCCATAATTCTTACAGCACACCTCCTTCCAAAAAATTACGGCCAGGAGTGTGCGTCAAAGCCCATGTGAAATTTTTTGCAAAACCACGGCCGAAACCGTGTGGATCAGCATCAAAACGCCATGTGGCGATAAACGCAGTTCCCGGCCAGATGCCGGTTTCAGGCAACCTCCCCAAATTACTTCTTGATGGTTTGGGCGAGGGATTTTTGCCTGGCAAAAGGTCTGACAATACCGGTACATTTTGCATATCATGGTATTTTCAAAACCCACTGTCAGAGGAAAAGATTCATCCAAACCACAAAGGGGCTGTTTTTAGAAGTGCCTGAAATACAAAACCCGGGCATAAGCCAGCTGGGTCAGTGTACAACATACCAAACTTATTTTACTTGCATCCTGCCGGAATGTCAAGAAAAAAATCATCCGCATTACAAAGCGGATTCGTGTCCGCCGTCCTGAAAAAATGCACCAGTTTTTCCTTGAGGAGCCTGCGCACCTCTTTTTCCCCGCGGATGTGTCGGTGTTGCCTTAGAAAATAGGTTTGACAACCGGGAAAGAATTGGGTAAAATAGTATTATCTGTGCGAACAAAAAAGGAGGGAATACCATGGACGCCGGCGGCAGTGGCAATATACCGGGCCGAAGTAGGATGCGGTCTGCTTCCGTGGCGGACCCGAACCTTTGACACCCCGTATTTTGCCTCCCCTATCTGAAAATTTATAAGGAGGTAAATTATGGCAGAACGTTTTGAAATTGTGGAAAGAACCCTCCTGCAAATGCTGGAGAACAAGAAGTATACCACGCTGCGGGATATTCTCATCACCATGAACCCCAGCGACGTGGCCGGAATTTTCAACGATCTGGAAGAAAAGCAGGTCCCCCTGATGTTCCGCCTGCTGCCCAAGGAGCTGGCGGCGGAGACCTTTGTGGAAATGGAATCCGATACCCAGGCGCTGCTGATTCAGGGCTTCTCCGACAATGAGCTGAAGGAAGTGCTCAGCGAGCTGTATGTGGACGACGCCGCCGACCTGGTGGAGGAGATGCCTGCCACGGTGGTGCGCCGAATCCTGGAGCAGGCCGATCCGGAAATGCGCAGCTCCATCAATCAAATTCTCCGGTATCCTGAAAACTCCGCCGGTTCCATCATGACCACGGAGTATGTGGCCCTGCGGCCCAACATGACCGTGGAGGAGTCCATCCTCCGCATCCGCCGCCAGGGTGTGGACAAGGAGACCATCTATACCTGCTACGTCATCGACACCGACCGAACATTGCTGGGTCTGGTCACGGTGAAGGACCTGCTGCTGTGCGATGACGACAACGTGAGAATCAATGACATTATGATGACAAACCTGATCTCCGTCACCACCCAGGACGACCAGGAAGAAGTGGCTCGGATGTTCTCCAAATATAATTTCCTGGCCCTGCCCGTGGTGGACAAGGAGAACCGGATGGTGGGCATCGTCACCTTCGACGACGCCATGGACGTCATGCAGGACGAGGCCACCGAAGATATGGAGATCATGGCCGCCATCACCCCCTCGGAGAAGAGCTATATGGCCAGCTCCCCCTTCGAGCTGTTCAAGCACCGCATCCCCTGGCTGATGCTGCTGATGGTGTCCGCCACCTTCACCGGCATGATTATCAGCGCCTTTGAAACCTCTCTGGGTGTTCTGCCCATCCTCACCGTGTTTATCCCCATGCTGATGGACACCGGAGGCAACAGCGGCTCCCAGTCCTCCGTCACCATCATCCGTGCCCTGAGCCTGGATGAGCTGAAATTCAGGGATATTTTCAGCGTCATCTGGAAGGAGCTGCGCACCGCCGCCCTCTGCGCTCTGGTGCTGTCGGCCCTCTGCTTCATCAAGGTGATGCTGGTGGACCGGCTGCTGATGGGCAATGCCAGCGTGACGGTCTGGGTGGATGTGACCGTGTGCCTGACTCTGGGCGTCACAGTTCTGGTTGCCAAGATCGTGGGCTGCTCCCTGCCCCTGATCGCCAAGCGCCTGGGCTTCGACCCCGCCGTGATGGCCTCCCCCTTCATCACCACCATTGTGGACGCCATGAGCCTGCTGCTCTATTTCTTCTTCGCCAAGCTGCTTTTGGGCGTATAAAAGAACGGGGCTATTAATACTAATTCTTGATTAAAATCTTTAATATCAGCTTGGTCTATTGACGCAATACGGCGTTATCGTCACTTGCCATACATACAGATAGGCTTGCGTTCCTCTGCCTTGTCTTGCGCCAATAT
>Ga0129308_1002829_pt1 | contig 13712 bp, 12 predicted proteins | sample L827metagenome_FD_94440 | JGI IMG/M metagenome (GOLD analysis project Ga0129308, IMG submission 94440) | Ring-tailed lemur group fecal microbial communities from Wisconsin, USA - L827 metagenome | ecosystem: Host-associated > Mammals > Digestive system > Large intestine > Fecal | place: USA...
ATACTTATATTCATAGGACAGTGCTCCTTTGAGTTTATGTTTGGGTCACACTTACATTATAACTCTTTTTAGAGCCACTGTCCTTATTTTTTGTGCATTTTTTTCTAACGCTCATTTATAGTACAGTTAAATATCGGGAATGATGTTCTCCCGTGGAGAGTTCTGAACAGGACTCCCAGAACCGCTTACAAAGCTGATGACTTCTGCGTTCTACGCAATAGTTATCGGCTTTTTTATTTTATGGAGGTATTTTTATGCTGTTATCACTTGCGATCATTTTTATTGTCGGACTTTCGGCTGCGGCAGTCTTTGAGAAAATCGGGTTGCCCCGTATCATCGGTATGCTCGGTGTGGGAATAATTGTAAGTCCGTATGTGCTTGATCTGCTCGATTCGTCCATACTCGGCATATCCTCGGAGCTTCGGCAGATCGCCCTTATCATCATACTTATCAAGGCTGGTCTTTCACTCAACCTGTCTGACCTCAAAAAAGTCGGCAGACCAGCGGTGCTGATGTCATTCGTGCCTGCCTGCTGTGAGATAGTCGGGTATGTAATATTTGCTCCGATAGTGCTTGGCGTGGATCGTATTGAAGCAGCGGTCATGGGTGCGGTGCTGAGTGCAGTATCGCCTGCGGTTGTCGTGCCGAGAATGGTCAGGCTGATAGAAGAAAAATACGGTACGCAAAAAAGCATACCGCAAATGATTCTTGCAGGAGCATCCTGCGATGATATTTTCGTGATCGTTCTGTTCTCGACTTTTGTAACAATGGCTCAGGGCGGCTCGGCAAGGGCTATGGATTTTCTGAATATCCCCATATCGATCGTACTTGGCGTACTGCTTGGCTTGTTGGCAGGCTTTGCTGTATATCTTCTCTTTGAGAAGTCTTTTCAATATAAGCGCAATATCAGGAACAGCACGAAGGTCATTATACTGCTCGGTAATTCATTCCTACTGATGAGCATAGAAACGCTCGTGAAGCCTTATGTTGCCGTGTCTGGATTGCTCGCCGTGGTCGCTATGGCTTGCGTAGTAAGGCTGAAAGCAGACAACTTCGTTTCTGCTCGGCTGTCGGAGAAGTTTGGCAAGCTGTGGATAGCAGCCGAGGTCATGCTGTTCGTACTTGTTGGGGCGGCAGTCGATGTACGTTACACCTTCACGGCAGGCGGTATGGCTGTGCTGATGATATTTATAGCACTCGCATTCAGAGCTGTGGGAGTGTTTCTCTGTATGCTCGGCACGGAGCTTAACGCAAAAGAGATAGCTTTCTGTGTTATCGCATATCTCCCGAAAGCAACGGTACAGGCAGCTATCGGTTCGGTGCCGCTGTCGCTCGGTTTGTCTTGTGGTAAGGTCGTGCTGTCGGTAGCAGTGCTGGCTATTCTGATAACTGCTCCGCTTGGTGCGATAGGGATTGATAAAAGCTACAAAAAGCTATTGAATTTATAGTTTCATGTTTTATACTTGCCTCTATTGCAAAAGTAATTTTTCTGAACTTTTCATGCAACTTCTGTGTGGTGTTGCCTTAATACACTGATAAAAACAACCGCTGTCACGAATTATCGTAGCAGCGGTTTTTGATTACAATATACTGATGCAGTCATATAAATATTTTGTTATCTGTTCTGGAGTATATTCACTTTGACCTTTCAGCCACCAACGTACTGTTTCAGCAAAGCAACTGACAGCAATATCCAGAGCATAGTCGTGAGGGATAGTATCATTTACGTTAATATGCTCATAGAACATACGGTAGAGATATTCTTTCAGATAGCGAAGAAACACCTCACCGCACTCACCTATGAAAAGTTCCTTTATGCTCTGCTGTTTTTCTTGCAGGTGATACAGTATATGCGTAATCCTGTCCCGGAAAGTGCTGTGATGTGAGAAGTCATGCTTCTCCTCTGATATGACTTCCTCTGAGAAAACATGATCGAATATATCTGTACACAAGGCTTTCAAGAGCTCGTCCTTTGTCTCAAAGTGAGCGTAAAATGTGCTTCTGCCGATGTCCGCTTCGTTTATAATATCCTGAACGGTCATAGAGGTATAGGTCTTTCTTTCAAGCAAGGCAGAGAATGCCGTGAATATCGCTTTTCTTGTCTTTCGCTGCCGTCTATCCATGATATGCTCCTTTCCGTACAATTTTGGACTTTTGTTCAGTATCGTACAAATCTTGAAAATCAGCTATTGAAAATACAGACTAAATATGATAGTATAGATACAGAACAAGATGTACGTTATTAAACATATCATATCATAACCAAAGCTGCTTGTCAAGGAGGTTACACCATGAATGATAAAATAAAAGCAGTCTGCTATGCGGTAGCGGCAGCGGTATTCTATTCCCTGAATGTTCCCTGTTCTAAACTGTTGCTTGATAAGATCGAACCGACATTCATGGCAGCGTTTCTTTATCTCGGTGCAGGAATAGGTGTCAGTATCATGTATCTGTTTCACCATAAGCACGAATCTACTGCGGAAAGACTTGAAAAGAAGGATATGCCCTACACGGTGGGAATGGTGCTGCTCGATATAATTGCTCCGATACTGCTTATGTTAGGCGTAAATCTCGGCACATCTGCAAACGCTTCGCTGCTTGGAAATTTTGAGATAGTGGCAACTACTATTATCGCTCTGCTCATCTTCAAAGAAAAAGTTAGCAAAAAGCTGTGGGCGGCGATCGGGCTTATCACGCTTTCAAGTATTATTCTTTCATTCGGAGGTGAGGGGAATTTTAACTTCTCACTTGGTTCTCTGTTCGTTCTCGGAGCAACCGTCTGTTGGGGACTTGAAAACAACTGCACAAGGAACATATCGGAGAAAAGCACTTATCAGATCGTCACTATCAAAGGGTTCGGTTCGGGAACAGGCTCACTTATCGTTGCAATTATCCTCGGTGAAAAAATGCCAGAAATACGGTATGTTCTGCCAGCATTTCTGTTGGGATTTGTGGCATATGGACTCAGTATTTTCACCTACATCAGGGCGCAGAAAACGCTTGGAGCCGCAAAAACAAGTGCTTATTATGCCGTTGCTCCATTTATTGGTGCATTTCTGTCATTCCTTTTCCTGCGTGAATCTCTTACCATAGCTTATATCATTGCTTTGGCTGTCATGATCGTTGGAACAGCATTTGTTGTTTCGGATACACTTGATCAATCATAGATCAACTTTGAAATCGGTGGATTTAAGGCGACACCGCACAAAGACCGCCTGACGGCTGTGTACGTCATCTGCTTGCATATTTTCCGTCATATCGCACATAAACTCCTTGAAATACGACAGTATTCCTGCGTCGTTTCTGTACGATATGACAAAAAATCTGACTGTGCATCTGCCGCACAATCTCTGTGCGGTGTTGCCTTAAGTTTATGGACTGAGCTGTTGCTTCGGCAATGGCTCTTTTCTTTTCAGAAAGATAAATTTTGTCGAATTGGTGTTATATAATCATAGCAGACAAGCATACAATTCGATTTTTACGAGATCATTGACAGTTCCATACAGACTTTTGTGTCAAGGACGAAAAAAATCGCAGATCCTCAAACTGAGAACCTGCGATCATGGTGCCGCTGACCGGGGTCGAACCGGTACGGTATTTAACTACCGAGGGATTTTAAGTCCCTTGCGTCTGCCTATTCCGCCACAGCGGCAAGAGTGATAAATGAAAGAAAACTTACTTCATTAGAACACCACAAGTAAAATTATATCACAAATTTCCAAAAAAGTCAATAGGGAAATAAAAATTCGCAGCTTCAATAAGTAAACAAATCAACAATTATTTTATATATATAACTAATATAATATAAGCAGATTTTTACATTGGGAACGTAATCGGTCAAAAGAGGTTTTTAGGGTATGCCTTAAAATTATTGTTTGGCGTACTGTATAAGTTTGTCGAGACACAGCTCAAAACAACTGCCGTACCACATTTCATCGGCGCATGGCATAGTAGCTTCGATGCAGTCGGCAATAAACTTGACAGACATATCGAGAGACTGCTGAACTGATTTTCCCAAAGTTGCCGCGCCTGTGAAAACGCTTGCGAAAATATCTCCTGTACCGTGCAAACGGCGGTCAACATGCTTATCGAATGAAAAATAATATTCGTCCTTTTCGGAATCGTAAGCAGCAGCTCCCTCGTTTTCCTCATCAAAGCGTACACCTGTCAGTATCGGAGTACGGCAGCCGAGTTCAGCCAGTCGTTTCAAAATATCCTTAACAAAAGCTTCGGTGAAATTTTCAGTATATGGGAAATCAAGCAGCAGGCTTGCTTCAGTCATATTGGGCATGATGTAGTCAGCCTTAGCGCAGAGCTTGCGCATATTGGCAACAAATTCGTCAGTAAAGCCTGCATAAAGTCTGCCGTGGTCGCCAAGAACAGGGTCAACCACGATAAAATTATCAGGCGTTTTGAAATTATCGAAAAAATCCGAGACTATGCGCATCTGTGACGCAGAGCCGAGATAGCCTGTGTAAATGGCTTCAAACCGCAGATCAAGGGCTTTCCAGTGATTGGCGATGTCGGTAATGTCGTCAGACAGATCGTGAAAGGTGTATCCTGTAAAACCGCCGGTATGTGTGGAGAGGACAGCGGTCGGGATAACGGCAGTTTCTATTCCCATAGCGGAAATTATGGGCAGAGCTACGGTAAGCGAGCATTTTCCGAAGCAGGAAATATCCTGAATGGTAACGATTTTTTTCATTAAATATCATTCTTTCATTATTAATATACTTATATTTTACTTCAATATATTTATATTTTACTTCATTTTGGAAATATTGTCAATATGTTTGATGAATATAAATCCATTCGACGTTTTTTCCGACCGAATCTTTGCACTTTTCTATTGTATGAAATATTTCTTTTTTCAGTATTTTGTAATTCACGTCCAGACTTAGCAAGGCGTAATCTGTATCGCATTTTGAGACAGCGTAGTAACATATATCAAGTACATGCGAAACGTGTTCATAATTTTTATCGGGTTCAAGTATCTCGGCGTATTTTTTCTTATATTTTGTGTGCATAATAATCAGCTCGTTGTTAATTTTCGGGGGAAAGGGGCGATTTTTAATTTCTTTTTGGGACAATATCGCGTCGGGAATAACCTTGAAAAAGAGCCATAGTATTTTCCAGTCCGCCAAACCGAGAACGGCAAGCCATTTATACGGTGTTGTTAAAAAAGCAAAAGCAACAAATGATCCGCCTATTCCTGGGACTCCCGAGACGAATTTGCCTTTAATTCTGCTCTCGATAGGAGCAGCCACATATGTAATAAATAAGAAAAACAATCCTATAATCAAAAATATTAAAAACACTTTATCACTTCAGTTTCCGAGGAGGTCTAATGACTTTTTTTGTTCAATTAATTATACCATATTAGTTTCGTAATTGCAACAGACGCGGAAATAAATTTCGACAAATATTTTTTTAACGCGACACATGGTGCGGCGGCTCGCCGCTTATACCATATTTATAATTTTATTTCAAGGTATAAAAAATTTTTTCAAAATACTTGACAAATGAGAAAAAATGTGGTATAATCCAAAACATACTGAATGAAAGGACGGTGAGCTTCATGTTCGCAAACAAACATTTTTATCCGACAACCCAATACATAACTATAAGCCATAAGCAAGGAGCTTGCCTGCAATACCGCTGTATCTGAGCGATTTTCTCATATATTGCGATCAATGCACTTCTGCGTTTATGCGGAGGTGCATTTTTGCGTTATAATTTGGCAGTTTGCAGGAGCTTTTGACAAGAAAGGACGAACACATGATAATTTTAAACGGAAAATATAATTCGGCAAAGGTATTCACCGATCTGATCGACGAAAGAGCAATTGCGCAGATAATCGAGCTTTGCAATCAGCCCATGAGCGAGGGTTCGCAGATACGCATAATGCCCGACGTTCACGCAGGTGCAGGCTGTACGATCGGAACGACTATGACTATTACGGATAAGGTCGTGCCGAACCTTGTCGGAGTTGACATCGGCTGCGGAATGGAAACGATAGTTCTTAAAGAAAAGCATATCGAGCTGCAAAAGCTTGACAAGCTGATATATGAGAAGATACCCTCGGGTTTTGATATACGCAAAACTCCGCACAGGTACGCCGACAAGATCGACCTCACGGAACTTTACTGCTATGAGCATATCGATCCTCATCGCGCCGAACACAGCATAGGAACTTTGGGCGGCGGAAATCACTTTATCGAGGCTGACAAGGGCAGCGACGGAAAAATATATATCGTTGTTCATTCAGGCTCGCGCCATCTCGGCGTTGAAACCGCAAAATACTATCAGGACGAAGCGTATAGGAGACTTAATAAAAGTTCTGATACAGATGTTAAGAAGCTTATCGAACGGCTGAAATTCGAGGGAAAGCAAAAGCAGATAGAGAGCGAGGTCAAGAAACTGAAAGCCACAAAGCGCACCAATGTACCGCAGCACCTTGCCTATACAGAGGGAGAACTTTTTGAACAGTATATCCACGATATGAAGATAGTTCAGGAGTTCGCCATGGTCAACCGTCAGGCGATGACCGATGAAATAATAAAGGGAATGGGGCTGCACGTAATTGACCGTTTCACAACTGTTCACAACTACATCGACACGGAAGAAATGATACTCAGAAAAGGCGCGGTATCTGCAAGGGCAGGGGAGAGACTGCTTATCCCGATAAACATGAGGGACGGAAGTCTTATATGTATCGGCAAGGGGAATCGCGACTGGAACAGCTCTGCGCCGCACGGTGCAGGACGTCTTATGTCACGTTCGCAGGCAAAGAGAAGCTTTACGGTCTGCGAGTACAAAAAGCAGATGAACGGAATTTACACTACGTCCGTGAACTCTCAGACTCTTGACGAATGCCCCATGGCGTATAAGTCCATAGACGATATACTTGGAAATATTGGCGATACGGCGGAGGTGACTGATATTATAAAGCCGATCTACAACTTTAAGGCAGGGGAGGAATAAGCTGTGGATAAATTTGTACCCTACGAAAAAATGAGCAAAAAAGAGCGTAAAAAGCTTGATTCCGCAAAACGCCGTGACTGGAACGGACTGAATCCCGTCACGCGTATTGCGGAGAAAAGCAAAAAATATTCCCGAAAAATAAAACACCCCGAAAGATCGGACGGTGAAGAATAATAGACCTTCCCGGTTTCCGAGGATCACTATAAATTGTCAATATCCAAAGATCGTGCATATAATGTTTTGAAATCTTTTGGAGGTGCAGTCATGATAAAAAACGGAATTGATGTTTCGGAATGGCAGGGAGACATTGACTGGAAACGTGTAAAAACTGATTTTGCCATAATAAGAGCCGGTTACGGTCGTTTTTCTTCACAGGCGGACGATAAGTTTTCAGCCAATTACACGGGTTGTACCGAGGCTAAGATACCCTGCGGAGCTTACTGGTTCAGCTATGCGAAATCGTCCGACGACGCTAAACGAGAGGCGGAGGCGTGTCTTGACGTGATAAAGGGCAAACGCTTTGAATACCCGATATTTTATGATGTTGAGGACAGCAGGATACTTGCTTTGGGTAAGACGGCGGTAAGCTCCATAATACGCACGTTTATAGGCACTCTTGAAGCCGCAGGTTATTTTGTGGGACTTTATATGTCGTCCGACGCTTTCACGGAATATACCGAAGATGACATTCGCCGCAGATATGCCCTGTGGATAGCCGATTACAGCCGCAAACCCGATATAGGCACAGGCTACGGCATGTGGCAGAGATCATCGACAGGAAAGATCAGTGGCATCAGCGGAAATGTAGACCTTGACGAAGCTTATGAGGACTACCCGAAGATCATACGTGAAGCAGGTCTCAACGGATTTACAAAGGAAGAAACGCCGAAGCACAAGCTTTCCGTAATAATAGACGGCAAAACGATAATTAAAGATTACGAGTTTTGATTTTTAAAAAACATCATCATCTCGTTGGTGAGACTGAGATCGTCGGACTGACCCTTAATATCGCTGCGGTTGACCCATTTGGCGACGCTAAGCTCAGTTTCTTCAAGTCTTATATCCGCGTTGCCGTCAACGTCGCAAAAAAATCCAAGCAGCAGCCCTGAGGAATATCCCCAGGGCTGAGATTTGTAGTAACGGATATTTTTTACTCTTAATCCGACTTCTTCCATGACCTCACGGCGGACGGTATCCTCGGGCGTTTCGCCTATTTCCATATATCCTGCAACGAGCGCGTCGTTTTCGACCCCACGGCTTTTTACATATCGTGTTATAAGTATGCTGTCCCCGTTTATTATCCCGACTATAACGGCAGGATTTATTCTGGGGTAAATAAGCTCTCCGCAGCCTGTGCAGAGTAAGGCGCGTTCGCCTGTGCAGGGAACTGTTTTTCCGCCGCACTCTCCGCAGAAACGGCTTGAAGCGTACCATTTATAAAGGTGGTAGGAAGTGAAAAGCGCGAACAGCTTATCACGCATTTCATATTTTTCATGGCGGAGCTTTTTTATTTTTACTGCGGAAAAATTTTCTTCTGCCGTGGCGTAGTCGAAAGCAAGAAAGTATTTAACATCTCCGACAGAAAAAAGATACGTCATATCCGCAGGCTCTTTCAGTTGCGAGACCGTCGGGAAAAGTCTGTCGGAGTTTACATCGCAGAGTACCGTATTTCCGCTAAAGCACATTATACAGCTATTTTCATCGGGTTCTGCGTTCGGGAAATATCGGTTATCGAATTTTTGAGGATAAATATCCTGTATCATAATATCACCTTATGTTTTTGATTTGTTCATTAAATTAAATTCATATGCGGTCATCGCTATGGCAATGATACCCGAAAGCAGGTCGGCGATAGGACCTGTGTATAAAATTCCGTCAATTCCGAAGAATTTAGGAAGTATAAGCAGTATCGGCACAAAGAATATTATCTGTCTTGTAAGGGACAGAAATACGCCCTTTATCGGTTTTCCTATGGAAGTGAAAAATGTCGATGAAATGGGCTGGATACAGTTGAGCCACGTGAAGAACAGGAATATCCTGAAAAATCTGCTGCCAAGCTCAAAGTATGTCTCCGTACCCGTACCGAAAACGGACAGTATCAGTCTCGGTATAAGCTGAAAAAGTGTAAATGCAACAACGGACAAAGCTCCTCCTGTTGTTAAGGCAAGCTTATAGGCGGCTTTTACACGGTCATATTTTTTTGCGCCGTAGTTGAAGCTTTCGATAGGCTGAGTTCCCTGCGCAAGTCCGATAACTATTGAGAAAACTATCATATTGACCTTCATAATGATTCCTGCTACAGCCAATGGTTCGGATTCGCCGTATTTTGAAAGTCCGCCGTAGTGTTTCAGAGAGTTGTTGAGAACTATCTGAACGATTGCAATTGCAAGCTGATTGAAGCAGGAAGCCATACCGATAGAACATATCCTGCCGACTATTTTAAATCGGGGTCTGAAATGCGACATGGTAAGGGGGACTGTCTTGAACTTACGGACGTAAATAATGACAAGAAGCGCAGAAAAAAACTGTCCGATGACAGTAGCCGCTGCCGCTCCTTTCATTCCCCAGCCTAAAACGAGGACGAAGATCGCATCGAGGATCGTGTTTATAATAGCTCCCGTAAGATTGACCGCCATTGTCATTTCGGGACTTCCGTCAGCCCTGATGATATGTCCGCCGCCTGTAGCGAGTATCAGGAAAGGAAAGCCTATTGCCGAGACAGCCACATAATCCTTAGCATACGGCAGAATATTGTCGGGCGAGCCGAAAAACTTCAAAAGCGGCGTAAGAAATATAAGCGTAAAAATACTGAGGACAACTCCCACGCCTGCCAGCATGGTAATGGCGTTTGCCGCAAAATAGCCGGCTCGTTTCGTGTCGCCGCGCCCCATAGTAAGATTAAAGCAGGAAGCTCCTCCGATTCCGAGGAGCAAAGCCGCCGCTATGCACATGGTAGAAAACGGAAAGGCGATATTTGTAGCCGCATTTCCGTCAGTACCGACGCCTTGTCCGATAAACAGCTGATCTACAATGTTGTAGAGAGCGCTTACAAGCATTCCGATAATGCTGGGTACTGCAAATTTTATCATAAGTCCCGATACGGGAGCAGTTCCCAGCGGATTATTCTTTTCATTTTCATTCATTTTTTTGACCATTTTATTTTTAATACCCCAGTTCCTCGCCTACGATTATGACCTTTATTCTGCCCTTATGACGCTGCTGCGCAGAGATAAGATAATTGCAGCAGATACGTCCGTCGCCGCTGCATCCGTCGTAAATCTGACATTCGTGCATTTTAAGCGAAACGCATTCGCCTGTCTCGGAGCAGGGCGTTTTGCAGTCGAGGCGGACGCAGTTCGGCGGTGCGGCTTCCGTTTTTACACGGAGTTCAGCCTGTTCAAGGTCTTTGACAATTTTATTATAGCCTGCAATGATAATTACGGATTTCGGTCCGAAAGCAATGGCGGCTATCCTGTTGCTGTTGCCGTCAACGTTGTACAGTACGCCGTCCTCTGTTATTGCATTTGAGCTTGAAATGTAAACGTCTGCGAAAAATGCCTTTCTGTAAAGCTCGGGAACTTCCTCCGGCGGACATGCCGAGCGGTCAAGATAGCTGTATTTCGGCGATCTGATAAGCTCGGCAATACCGCATTCAGCCATTGAAACAGTTCCGCCGTGGGTGATGACGTCCCCGTCGTGAAGAAGCGATTCAACGATACCCTTTACATCGCCCTTAGTCGGAGCGTAGTAGAACTCCATATTGTTCTTTTTTAGATTTTCACCTGTTCTGTTTATTCTTTTTTCGATGACAGATTTTTTATTTGAATCCATTGATATGAACCTCCTGAAATATATTTTGCAAATTATAAATGAGCATATTGGGCACAAATCACAAAAAGCTGATAGCTGTTAGCCATTAGCTTATGGATTTATTGTGCAAGTTGCTGTACAATGCTCATTTATATTTACAAAATAATTATACTCCTATCGACAAAAAAAGTCAAGCTTTAAAACAGGGTATAGATTTTCATTGACATTTTGAGCGTTTATTGGTATAATATTTATAAAGAAGCAATTTTTGTATTGCAATAGGGGCGAATATAGAGTATTAGGGAGGTATACCATGAAAAAGAAAATCTTATCGGTGATGCTTAGTTTAGCAATTTCAGCTCAGTTCATGTGTTTTACAGTCAATGCCGAAAACGTCGCAGACAGTACCGACGGCATAAGAACAATTACTGTAGATGATTCAAACGATAATATCACTGAGATCGAACTTTACGAAGGCGAACAGGTTCAGCTCGATTTTCAGCTTGATCCTGCGATCTACGATTTAGAGGATGTCCGTTCATATGAGGAGAATAAAAGTCCGATCGTTTCCTACGACGGTAAGCTTGTCGGCTGTAGCAGCGGAGAATACAGGGTCGATGTTTTTGTAAGGAATATGGTTGACTACGGTAAAAAAATGTTTATACTCGATGTAAATGTTTTACCAAATGAGAATATCTCCGCTGAAAATCGTGCCGAGCTTGACAGGATCAACAAGTTCTATTTTCATGACTATCGCCGCAGAAAAATGGAGCTTGTGGGCGCATTAGATGAAGAATCGCCGAGACTGACAATTGATAAGATACAGGAGATCATTGACAGCACCAATGATTACGATGAAATAATCCGAAAAGTCAATAATTATGTCAGATACCCTGATGACGTGTCAGGCTCAGGCACTATAAGCTATACTTATTGGTCTGACCCCAAAGGAAACGATAGTATTTCTATCGGCTATGATAATGATTATATCGCCTACACCAAAACAGCGGACGACGGTACGGTTATAGGTAGTCAGTTGCTTTATCCCGAAAAAACAGAATTCTGTGAAAACGGCAAGGATAAGAATTACGATTATATTCAGTATAATCAGATAAAGCCCGAAGGGAACGGCACGCTGAATCTGAAATTCATTAACGGAACAACAGGAGAGCCTTTCACGGAGACAAACGGTAAATTTCAGCTTATTTCAGATGATGATGAAATTATAAAAAGCTGGAATGCCGCCGAGGGCAGCGAAATAACTATCGACGATCTGTCACTGGAAGATACCTATGAACTGCGTTATATCGACGATTACCACGGCGAATTTCCCGACCAATACAGATACGAAATAGACCATGACAAGGGAACAAGTCGGTTCTCATTCGGATATGACAGCGAACTCAGCTATAAAGTATATCTGAGAAAGCGTTATTGGGGCGACCCTCAGCTAATAGGCGATGTAAACAGCGACAACAGGTTTAATATCGCTGATGTAGTCATACTTCAAAAATGGCTGTTAGGTAAGCCTGACACAGTGTTAATGAATTGGAGAGCTGCCGATCTGTGCAGCGACGGCGTGCTGGACGTCTATGACCTCTGCCTTATGAAACAGGCTCTTATAAATCAGCTTTCGGAATAAACAGATTCTTATTGCTGACACGGTACAACCTGTCACTACAACCATCGCAACAAATTTTTAAGGAGAAAATTCATGAGCGTCTTTGTTGATAAGAATGAATTTGAAGTGTTTAAAGAAATAACCAAATACCAATCCCATTTTGGTATAAGAAAAGCACCTTGTAAGTGCAAAGTGCTTTTAATACACCAAATCCTCATAATTTTCCGTTTCAATCGGTTCACAATGTTCAATCAAGATGTTTCGTCCTGATTTTAAACTTTCCATAATAATCGCTTTGAAATCTTCCAATTTCTCATCGTCCCTGACCTTAAAAGACTGTTCACCTACATCAAGAATAACCGCATTTCCTGACGGTTCTTCAATTCTAAATGAACAATTGAATTTATTTCTGTAAGATTCTAAAAAGTTGAGTCCTTCACTTGAAAAAATAAAATCCTGAAGCATCAAATCACCCCATTTAAAATTCTTATTTTTTTGTATAAAGAAACCGCCTTGGTTTCCCAAAGCGGTAAAAACCGGCATTTTGGTGGGGGTGCCCTTTCCCACATTTCTTTTGACCCATAGGGTGCGTAGCAGCACAATCTCTACTTCAAAATGCCTGTTCTTATCTTACTCTTATTATACCATATTTATTCTGATTTGTAAAGAACTTTTTCATTTGAGTATGTGTCAAGTAAAAGTAGGCAAAAAATCACAAAACAGTGAAAATTAGCAAAATCAGAAGTTCAATTCAGATAAAGGCTTGGAAGAAAAAATTGATCTGGAGGCGTCTAAATGCTCCTGCCATAATAGAATGCAAGAGCCTCTTTGTTCTCTGAATAATATAGTAACCCTACTTGAAAACAAAACAAGTTTACTGATAAAAATTTTCCATAGCTGCGTTGTCGTCGCCATCAGAGGGTGCTTGACGCAGCATATGCCGTGCATCGCTGATTTTTGTCAAAAGAGATTTTAGAGGTTGCCAACAATAATTTTATAAAGAAAAATTGCATTTAAATAAGGTGATTATACATCGTTTTTCGTGTCATATTTCGATGCAAAACGCTGTTTTTGAGGTATAAAAAGCTGCTTTTTCAGTGCAAAATACTGTTCTTCAAACTATAAGAAAATCCCTGTATATCGCAAGATTCGCAATATACAGGGATTGTTGAGCTGGCGCGGATTGAGAGATTTGAACTCTCGCGCCGGTTTCCCGACCTACTCCCTTAGCAGGGGCTTATATATCCACGTAATATAGGCGAAAATTAACTGCGAGTAAGTAACGAGTGTGTAATAG
>Ga0129308_1002831_pt1 | contig 13706 bp, 14 predicted proteins | sample L827metagenome_FD_94440 | JGI IMG/M metagenome (GOLD analysis project Ga0129308, IMG submission 94440) | Ring-tailed lemur group fecal microbial communities from Wisconsin, USA - L827 metagenome | ecosystem: Host-associated > Mammals > Digestive system > Large intestine > Fecal | place: USA...
TATCGGTCTGATTCAGTGCGCCTTGCGGCTGATAATTGAACATTGCTCCGTCCCTTTGCTTCTTGCAGAGGGTTTTTTCATATCTCTATCTCTAAATGTGGGATTTATGCGGTGTTGCCTTAATACGAACATCATGGCATAGTATTCTTGCAAAACTGCTACAGGAGATCGCCCTGCAAACTTCTCTATCAACAACTTGTTTTTCAGGGTATCGTAGGCTGTTTCAATACCCCAGCGAAGAAAATAGAGATCCAGAAAATCATTAACACTGAATTCATCCTCAGAGAGATTTGTTATCAGTGTTTCGACTTCACCGGACTTGAGGATTACGCGCACAACACGGACAGAATATGTATCCGTCTTGGTTGATACATTGATCCTAAAATCATTTGACGGATTTTCTTTCACGCCTTTGAAACACGAAGCCTGAAGCCTCATCAGGTATTTGCAACCCATGTCTGACAGTGTGGCGATCATATCTCGGGATGGATAACCACGATCAAAAATAACAATATCTTTTTTATCGCAGACGCTCGAAAAATAGGCGAGGTTTTTCTTCGCGTATTCTCTTTCACAGATGCCAATGGAACCAATCTGAGAGTCTATCACATAATGCGAGAGCACATCATAAAGCAGTGAGATTTCAGCATTTGTTTTATTCTCAGGAGAATGATTTCTGGGCAGAAATATATCCTTATTCTCTTTTGTCTTGTCAAGTCGGAGTTCCGAACCGTCTATTGCAAGAATACGGTAACCCTTATGGCGCTTAATCTTATTCTTGCTCAACACCATATCTCTTGTCATGAGAAATAGCTCCTTAAACGCATCGGGCAAGATATTCTTTCGGGCTTTGAAGAATGCCTGCTTTGTAACAGAATCAGTATCCGCATCAAGAACATTTGCAAAGAAATCGTCAAGCTCGATCTGCATCGTTCTTGTAAGAAGATTCAGCAGCAAAACGATCATAACCGGAAATGTCAGTTTTCTGTTTCTTGTAAACGCTGTCTTCTTTGTAATATTCCTTTTACGATAGTCATCAGAATTGATAAGCTCAGATGCTTTGCGAGTGATCTGATAAAAGAATTGGTTCATATTTCCGACCTCCGAAATAGCAAAATCTACTATTTCGATTTTGTCGGCATTTTCATTTTGTCAATTCGCTTTTTACACAAACTTTCAGCTTGTTTTTGTGCATTATTTTTCTTTTGAATTTCTATTTGATTTTTATGCGGGGTAAATGCCAAAAACGCTTAAGTTGTTGGCATTGCACCCCTTGAACCCCGATTTTTAAATTGATGAAAGAAAGGAAAACGAAAAAATGGAAGAAAAGAACAAAAGAAACAAGTACCTGAAAATTCGTGTCAGTGAGACGGAAATGGACGCTATCAAGAAAAAATTTCAGAACAGCGGAATGTCGACGCTCAGTGATTTCGTCAGGACAATGATTTTCAGAGGTGTGATTATCCACATTGATAAACCACTTCTGAAATCTATCCGCAATCTGTTCAGCAACATTGCAAACAATATCAACCAAATAGCAATCCGAGTTAATTCAACAGGCAATATCTATGAGGAAGATATTAAACAAATTCAAGATGAGGTAAGTCAGATTTTGCATATACTGCTGAAAATCTATGGAAGTATTGCAAGAGTAAAGCCGAGCAAGAATCTGAAAGCCGAAATCAACTCAGAAAGCGGAGTGTTTAAATAAAAAATACCTATTCCGATTTTTTGTTGGGATAGGTATGAAGTAATGTAGCTTACTGAAAAGAAAAAAGTAATAAGAGTGGATGATACTCTCAGCGAAACGGAGAGGATGTTATTTGCTCTTATAGGTGATTAGCTGTTCCCTGCATATTATGGATAACAAACAAGCCGTCTAAACGTCTTGTGAACGCTTTGACGGCTTAATTGTTCAGAGAGTTTTAGATAACAATTTTTCTATCACAAAAATCTCCAATTTTTTCATCATGAGTTACAATTAAGATGGTACTTCCTTTTTCATTTAATGCTCTCAAGTATTTCATCACAGAATCACGATTATATGAATCAAGAGAACCTGTTGGCTCATCAGCTAATATAATTTTTTTAGGGTTTACAAATAATCTTGCAATTGCAATTCGCTGCTGTTCACCGCCACTTAAAGTGAAAACTTTTCTCTTTTCATAACCTGAAAGACCCACTTCCTCTAAACTCTTTCTTATCACAGACTTCTTCTCTTTTTCACTGATATCAACATATTTCAACGCAAACATAAGATTCTGAAAAACTGTTTCATTATCTACAAGTGCAAAATTTTGAAAAAGATAACTTATGTTATTGCGTATCATTTTAGCCGACTTTTTGCTGTTCGGCTTTATGTCTTTCTCTCCACAGATAATCAAATCTCCACTATCATAGCTCTCGATAAGTCCGATAATATTCAAAAGTGTAGATTTTCCCTTTCCGCTTGCACCAAGTATCGCAATCATATTACTATCATCAATTTCAAAGCTAAGTTTGTCAAGAATTTTATGTTCGCCATATGATTTGCAGATATTTTTAACTTCTATCAATGACATACTATTCCTCCTTCAATAAAACACTAAGGCTCGTTCGTCCAATGCATTTAAATTGCAGACAAGTTAAAGATACATCTATTATTCCGATTAAACTACATATGAATAATTGTAATGTGGAATACTCATAACTATCGTCCATAGATAAATACAAGTTTCCTGAAATTAACATAATTATAATCCATGTCAACATAAACGGTACAATAGTGTTATGATAATTATCAACAAAAGTATATCCGAGCAACATTTTAACTCCAAATTTCTTTTTGTTCAGATTAATTATCATTTTAACAGTTTGATAACTTATCCAAATAGAAATCATAAACAAAAGGATAGATACTCCGAAATAAATCACAATAGATTTCTTGATACTTTCAATTTTATCTTCAAAAATGGAACTTATTGAAGATAATTTGTCAATATTTTTATCAAGTCCACACTTTACTATCAGAGGATATAATTCATTGTAAGCAGCATCAGGTGTTGTATTGGTAATATCTATTTTTAAGGGTGAAGTTTCATTAGAACCAAGAATATCTGATTTTTGCAGAAATGTTGCATTGTTGGTAGTAATAACATTAAAGACAGGAGAATTTATTGTATAGTTATCGTTTGTCTTGATAGTATTGCTGAAAGTAAAAAATGATTCATTATCTTGATAATATAAAATTTTCGTGTCTTTATTTTTGGTTTCTGCAATTTTCTCACCTGCATAACGCTCAGAAGAATTTACTGTGTATGGTCTATAATAACTGCAAACACTTTTTAGCGTTTCATCGGTAGCCTTACTTTCAGGAATAAGCATAATACCTCTTTCTTCAGAACTGTCTATTTTAATAATGTTACCTTCAATGTCCTTTAAAGTTAATGTATCAAGGTAGTTGTTGTTTATATTCATTATCAAGAGCCTGTAACCATCGTTTATTTCTGATAAATTCGCACCTTCTAAATTAACAAATGATTTTTTAGGATATATTTCAACTAACCTAACGTATGCAGCTCCGCTGTCATCAATTAAATCATAGAACTCAGCTTGTTTTTGCTCTCGAAGATGAGTATTGTTGATTATATCTGAATGGTCTTCTGATAAAAACGAGAAATTGAAAACAGCATACTTTTTTCCATATTCTTCCCATTTGCTGTATCTGCTGTATTCATTTCTGACTTCTGTAAAACCATTAACAGCTGATAAGGTAATTGTGCAGACTGCAATCAAAAGAATAGAACGTATCACAAAATTAAGTTTAACTATTAAATTAGCCGGTGATTTTTTCTTAATAAGCGATGATATTGTATAACGTCTAATAAGTCCGTAAAACACCAAACATACTATAAAAGTTAATAAAATAGTCAAAGCAAACGCATAACATAGATGTATAAGTGTTGAACGAGGAACATTTGTTGTAATTCTGATTAAAGCTGTAATCAAAGCAGATATTATTATTTCCGCTTTTAAGAACGGAAGAAAAATATCATTCCAAACAGCCATATTATCATAACCAAGTATCTTATATATTCCTATTTTTTTAAACTGCCTAACTACAAAAAATGTAGAAAGCAAGAAGAACAATCCTAAAGCCGTCAAATATATTACATACATAAGATAGTATAATGTTGAGTTACTTCTTTGGTAGAATGTTTTTTGAAGAGTTATTTCATCTTGATTCTTATTCAATTTCTGTGAGATTTCCTTAATGAATTCTGAAGAATTTGAAATATCTCCAAAATTAATTACATAGGAACCGCAAATGTTGTTACTTGAATCAAGATATGCTTTCAAGGACTGAATTTTTAGATTCTGGCTATTCAAGTAGCTATATAAAACTCCGCAAGAAGATATATTTTCGTTATCAGTAAATGTATCTGTTTTTAATACAGTACCAGATAGAAGTTCACTGTTATCAGGAATATGACCTTTATCAATCGGTACTTTATTGTATACATTGTCGAAATGTGTAATATACACTGATTTAACAGTTACGTTGTTTTCGTTAATTTTTTCATTGTCACTCCTGTAAATGTTAGCATCATATTTGTCAGCTGTTTCAGTCAAAATATTATATGCTGTATCATAATCCATTTCAATATCATTCAAATATATATTTATACTTGAAGATGATTTTCCGAAATTTTCCCACACATCTTCATAATATTGCTTATCTGTGGATACTGTAATAACTACGGTCATAAGTAACATTATAGATAATGTTATATAAAGAAATAACCTTTTCATTTTACATCATCCTTATCCTCATAAGTATTCCAATAAACTACTGCTGTTTCTAATATGCTTCCTTTGGTTACAGCTTTTGCAACATCACCCGCAGGAACGATTCCACTCGTTGATACATTTTCACCGATTATCGCTGTTGCTGAATGACTGTATTTCAAATCAATAACTTCCGAAGTTACTTTTTTGCTAATAACATTTGTTTTTACCGTATAATTCCATTGTGCATCTAAACCGACGTTCTCATTAACATTTATATCTCTCGCCGTCAAAACAACGAAAAGAATCGCTAACACTAAAAGAGTAGCTATTCCTATTAAACAATAATGTTTCTTTATAAATTTCATGAATTCACCTCTAAATAACAGCTATTTAATTGAATCATAGCAGATTAACACTTATTATATATAATTACAAGAGCCTATATTCACAGTATTAATATATACTTTGTTCTGCTGTTATTGACAGAATTTCTTCAAATACAAAAGTATCCATAAGAATTCTTGAAATTAGTTGTAAAAACAATGCGTATTTTAACTATGAATACAGGCTCTAAAAAGAGAATCTGCTACCTTAGCAATTAAATTAAGTAATTCGCATTTGCTAAATTGATTGTATATTAGCCATTATACCGCTAAATTACAGATTAACTAATTGCGAGTGAGTGAAATTTACCAGATATTATAATAAGCGTTTGCATCTTTGGTCCATCCACCATAAGCGGTTGCATACGAGGTTGTTCCAGCTGCAGTCGGACCGCTGTAGCTTGGGTTTTCTCCAACAATGGCAGTTGAGCTGTGGTCATTTGTTGATGAAGTCAAATTCGACATGCACTTTTTCTAAAGTCCTGACAGTGAAACATCATGATACCATGAAGCACCAAATTCAACAGTCTCTGTTATAGCTGATGCAGAAATGCACGAGAGTCCCATTGTTCCGACAATAAGAGCAGAACAGATGATGGAAGTTATTTTCTTAAAGTTTTTCATACAATTTTCTCCTTTACAAAGCAAAGTTTTTAAATTACAAAGTTGATCGTGATATTATATAATTATATCCTTTGTAAAATAAAATTAATTAATAAACACGTATTATATGTCAAAGTCCATGATGTTAAATGATATTGTCATACATAAATGCACGTTCAGCGGCGCCTATCGAACGATGCATCCACGTTGTCTACACTTTTTCTTCCCTTACTCCATTACAGGAGCATGACCATATGATTAAGCGTAGATGCGATTTTGGCAGTTTAGAACTATTCTTCATCTGTAAAGCTGAGTATATTTCAGCCAAAATGAGATTTTTGAAAGAATGAGTTTTAAACATAAGCCAGATAGGAAATGTTGAAAAGCATACTCGACTTCGTCAAGTATATAATACTATATACTGAGAATTGACTGCTTTTCATTTCTTTTTTGCTTGATTACTGCATTGCCATAGCCTCAGAAGTCAATTTACTTTTTCAGAATAGCATTGATGTTCTTAGGCTCTTTGGGCTGATGACAACCTGCCATGGAAGCACTTCCAGCACCAGCTTTAGCAGCGAGCTCAGCAATCATAGCAATAAGCTTTAAAATCTCCATTAGTTTTTTCCTCCTTTCTGAAAAAATGGTATCATACATAAAATCGAAACCACAAAAACGGTCATAGTAACCACCGCAGATTCAAAGATATGCTGATTTATATAAAGAAGAATACTCAGTATATACAGAAGAACTGATACTATTACAGCAGTCAATTTCCAATATGCTCTTTTTTTCTTCTCTATAGGCTTATTAGGATTTTCAACAGGTGCTAACCATAAAAATATAGCAACGGCTGGCAGAAAGAACAAAGTTATCATTTCAACAGACAATTGAACTTCAGAAGCCGCTTTACTAAAGAGCATCGTAAACAGCGAAACAACGCTGAAAATTATATTACACCTCAGATATGTTGATGCATGAAATCCGCCTGTCATACTTCTTAATGCAACAAAGATAACATAGAATATCATAGCTTGTAACAAAGCTTTAAATATGATACCAACTAATGTCACTATAACAAATCCGATAAAACTCGAAACGATGATTTCTACTCCATATTTATATACATCCTGAGCATCTTCAGATATGATTTTATGCTTTACCAGTTGATTGGAAATCAATGTACTTATCTTACTAATCATTGCCTTTCCTCCTTACAAGCATAGTATAACCCAATATTTTCAATAAGTCAATAAATTTGTCCCCAAACGACCAAAAAAGTCATTTGGGGACAAATTTTACATATTCAGCATAGTATTGACTACGAAAAATCCATCTTTCTCGTATATGTCTACCATACCATTATGAGATTCGGCTAACATTTTTACGGTTCTCAGTCCGTACCCATGATTGTGCTTGTCAGATTTAGTGGTATCCAATTTTTTGTTGTCTGTAATTACAGAACTGCTTATGCGATTTTTTACTATTATACTATAATATCCCGAAATTTCTGATATATTCAAAATAATCTCTGGTTTTTCATCGGTCATTTTTTCAGAGTATTCTATTGCATTATCAAGAAGATTGGCGAGAATAATTGAAATATCATGTTCATAGCATTCTGATATATCGGCGGTCAGAGTGCAGACTACTAATATTCCTTTTTGTTCTGCAATCGAAAACTTATAATTTATAATCGAATCTATTACTTTATTTGAAGTAAAAATAAAATTATATCCTTTTAGCTTCTCAGAGGATAGTTTCTCTTTTAGATAGATGTCGAGTTTATCAAAATCTCTTTCATTGAGAACACCTTGTATATAAGCCAGCTCGTGAACATAATTGTGACGCATTTCCGAAAGATTTTCATATTGCAGTTTTATCTTATCAAGCATATCCGATTGTTGCTCTAAACTGAGTTTCAGGAGTTTATTTTCCGTTTCTTCTATGTTTTTAATATTTATCTCTTTCATAAAATTGAATGCTATTACATCCAATGCTATTAAAAGAGCAACTATTCCAATACACACGTAAAGTCCATTCCATAGCTCAACGCTGAGAGAATACAGCAAAAATGCTATTGTCAGCGTTATAGTGAAATTGGCTGAAATCAAAATCCATTCATGCTGCTTGAAAACATATGCCTGTTTTTGTTTGAAATAAACGATTATCTGCGTTATTGCAAAATAAAAGGTTTTCGTTAAAAAAAGAATAATTATTCGTTCTATTCCTTTTGCTGAAATCATATCCTGAACAGGTTGTTGAAAGATATATGAAATAATATAGATAACCGGTAAATTTATAAGATAGAATAAAGTGCAGCTGATTACGGCTATGATGAATTTTTCAAAATAGGATTTTTTTAAGAACAGCGATGAGAATATTAAGAGTATCATCACAAATCCAATCATTGAAAAAAACTCATTTTTAGCAATAAGTGTACCGAAATAGTCCCATAAGCTTAATATAATCGTTCCACCGAGTATTTTTAAACGAATATATTTATTATCTTTCATTTTGAAATACCCAACATTGAAATTAATAGCAAAGAAACACTCAACTAATACAGCTACAATTTCTATAATTGACCAAATCATAGAATTTCCTCTTTTCTGAGTAACTTCATAAAATTATCTTGTATTTCGGTTTTTTTGCCATGACTTATTGGTATTTCATCATCGTTTGAAATGAACACAGATTTAGCATTTATGCTTTTTATATATCTGTAATTCACCAGATAACTTTTATGAACTCTTAAAAAACCATAGTCTTTAATCAGCCGTTCTAGATGAGAGAGGCTGTACTTCCTTGACAGGCATTTTGCTTCTCTTTCATTTTTGAGCAAATAATATATATCGTGACGAACGGAGAAAAATTGAATAATATCATTTATCCTTTCGCTTAAAGTATCTCCGTTTTGAAGCTCAAGTGAGAGCATTTTGAATTTTATGTTTGTTCTGCCACAATATGAATCAACCGCCTCTTTTGTTTCAGCTTTGAAATTCGTCTTTCGTATAAACCTATAAGGAGTAAATCGAATTGCCTCAAAAACAAAGTGCGGATGTGCTGAAACAAAAATAATATCAAGATTTTGATTGTTGTTTCTTAATTCTGCTGCTATATCTATACCTGATACTTCAGGCATATCAATATCCATAAAAACAAGGTCATATTTTTTAAATGAAAGCGATTTAACAAAATCATTGCCAGATAAAAATCCGTTAATCTCAATTACTACATGATGCTCAGAGAAAAGATTTGCTATTATTTGTCTGTATATAGTTATAAACTTCTTATCATCATCAACGACTGCTATTTTAAGCACTTTAATCACCACCGCAATAATTATATCATGTATTTCCAAAAAAATCAAGTAAAAATTTCTATTCAGTTTTTTTATTATCCACTTTAATGGGAATTTGCTATAATTATTAAGGCTGTTATTGAAATATTTAAAAAATTGAATAATATCAACAGAAAAAGAAAGGAGTATCATTCTGCTTTAATTTATGCAGAGTGATACTCTTTGTTTATTTATCGGTATAAGGTCACTTCGGATTTGCCCATATTTGTCAGTCACAAAATTCAAAGAACGTACCAGAATCGCCAATTATACGGGCTTGCCTGAACTAATGAGTATGTTCAAACAGGTTGCTGATATTCGTACCGCTGATACGCTGAAACTCGATGTGCCTGAGTGCGAATATAAGGTTGTTCAGGTTGAAGCTACTCCTTTTCAGCAGGAACTTGTTCAAGAACTTGCTGACAGAGCCGATGCTATCAATGCAGGAAATATTGATCCAAGTATCGACAATATGCTCAAGATAACGAGCGATGGAAGAAAGCTCGGTCTTGATCCCCGTCTGATTGATCCGTCTTTCGAGGATAACCCCGATACGAAGCTCAATCGCTGTGTAGAGAATGTAGCCCGTATCCACGCTGAAACGGCTGAGGATAAGCTCACTCAGATCATTTTCTGTGACCTCGGTGTACCGCACAAATCTTCGGCAGAAGCAGAGATTGAGGGTGATGATACTGACGATGCAAAAGATAAAAAGTCTATGGCTGAGATCGAATCTCTTGAAGAAGAATGCGATTTTTGTGTGTATGACGATATTAGAGACAAATTGATCGCTAAGGGTATTCCTGCAAGTGAAATTGCCTATATCCACGATGCGAAAACAGAACAGCAAAAAGCGGCACTTTTTGACAGGGTTCGCTCAGGAGAAATACGTGTTCTGCTTGGAAGTACGAACAGCGCACCCTACGAACATATTAAAACGCCTGCTTTACGGCATTTTCAAACGCCAAAATTGACCTCAATATCCTCACTGTTGTGTGAAATATAAATGACCTCGATCATATCAGCAGCTATGTCGTGTTTTTCTTGAACCGATAGAGAATCCCAATTTGCAAGAGGTTCAGCCAAAGGTTTAGTGTCGATCGCCTTACGCTTGCGAGCTTTGGTCTGTAATTTGCGTTCAAGGTCTGTCTTTTTTGCATGAAGTTCTTTTATTCTCTGCTGAATGTAGGAAAACACCACATCGTCCGCTTTCGCCATTCTATCCATCAGGGAGCGAATATCATCATCAATACGGAGAATATCCGCTTTTATGCTCTCGGTTTCTATATCGGGAGTTTCTTTTTGCTTACGGGCAATTTCAAGACTCTTAATACGATCACACATTGCCTTATAAATCTGTTCCTCAATATCGCCGATTCTTATCTTATACCCTCTTGCAACACAGCCCTGATGTGTCATCCAGCCGTTATCAATCAGGTATCTATATGTCCTTCCGCTTTTCTTTTTGACTTGAATGTCAATCATCACAGCGTAACCACATTCTTTACACTTGATAAGACCTACGAGCCATGAATTATAGGCTTTTCTGTTTGTAGAGAATGATATGTTGTGCGACTTCTTATCCTGAACTTTCAGCCACAGATCAGCGTCAACAAGCCCCTCATGATAACCGACCTTTACATATTTACCGCCGTCTGCATTGTCGTGAATAAATACTCCGTGAACACCGTCATAGGCTTCTGCATCATCAATGATCTCATATCCTTTACTTTGAAAAAATGCATACACGGATTTATCAGCACGAACATAAATTGGGTTTGCAAGAATATTCGATAAAGAGCCAACATCAACATTCAGTTTCCCATTGTGAGAACTGTTTTTACCGCCGTATTCATCAGTTCTTTTATATTTTATTTCTTCCTCGTGATCATTGAAATATTTGAGAATGTCACGGAGCGAGGTTGACGGTTCTGCATACATTTCATAGGCGAGTTTTAATGCTCCTGCCTGTTCAGAGGGAACGAGTACCGAGCCTTTCTTGACACCCACCGTTACACGCTGTGTGGTATATCCAAAACTCATTGTACCGCCCTGATAAAATCCAGTTTCACGACCTCTTGTGTTGTATGCATCGGCAACTCTGCCTGCAATTGTTTCCCTCTCAAACTCTGCAAAGTTCAAAAGATTGTTCCTCATCATACGTCCTTCCTTAGTGCTTGTGTTGAAAGGTTCAGACAAAGAATATACTGAAACGCCAAGTTTGTCAAGTTCTTCACTGACATTCAGATAGTCACGCAGATTACGGCTAAAACGGTCATACTTCTTTACGACAATACGGCTGACCAAACCGTCACGAGCATCCTGCATCATTTGTTGGAACGCAGGACGGTGTTCGGTATCTTTTCCAGAAAAGCCATTGTCGCAGTACAGGCGATACACACAATCCTCGCCTATATATCTGATACAATCCTCCTTCTGCGATTCAATGGACAGCGAATTGTTGTCCCTGTCCGCTACGGAACGGCGGACATAAATTGCTGTCACACCGTTGTTATTTACGATTTTCTTTTTCATCATCGACCTCCGATTTCCTGCAATCGACAGTCGATTTTGCTACATATTTAGTATAGCGCAAATCGGCTGTCATTGCAAGTGATTCTGCAAAAATAATTATTCCGATTTGTGCTTTGTAAGAATGTCATAGATGTGATTTATTTTTTCTTGTCTGATCACATCGGAGACATTAGTGGGATACCTGATAATAATTTTTGTACCCTTGTCTGTCATGATGACCTTATCTGCCTTTTCTATATCTACGGCAGTTGTCTTGTTGTCCAGTTTATATTATTCCTTTCCGCAGCTCGATCCATTTCAACTTCCTGCTGCTCATAAATTTTGATCCCCATGATTATGGAGAAAGTCCTCACGGATAAATAGTCCGTTTAATCCTCGTCATTATCCGAGCTGTCATAAAACGAAATATCATCGTTCTCATTTTTGTTATCGGACGAATGATCACTGTCAGAATTTTTATCACCGACCAGTTCAAGAAGCTCGGCATCGGACAGACCGCTTGCTCTCAGCTTCTGCAAAAGCGAATGCTCCGAAGAAATGATCTCATCAAGTTCTCTCGGCTTGCAGTTGTATTCCTCAGCCATTGCAAGACGAGACACCTCTTTCAGTTTGTCTTCCGCTGTTTTCTTCTTTGCTGTATCATCAGCAATACGTTTTTTGTAAAACTCGATTTTCTCAATGAGCTGTTCTTTCTTTTCCCTGTAAATGCCCATTCAAAAATCACTACCTTTCTGTTTTGTTCTAAGCAAGTCAGCACACCTGACCAATGCTAACCTGCTATGCTACCATTATAGCGCGCCCATATCATTAAAACAAGCCGCAATGCGCACAAACTTTTATTCATAATTTGTTAATAAATCACCGGGGAATTTTTGGTTTTCAAAAATCAGAATTACGCTATATCGCAGAAAATGCCAATTTGTCATTTTGACGGAGTGTTTTTTTGCCTTTCAAAAAATCTGAAATTTACTATTGACGAGAGCGAAATTTTCCAGTATAGTGATTATGGGGAGTACAGAAAAAGAGAAAGTTGCACAGCTCCAATTCTCGTAAAACGAGAAAAAAACCGAGCTGACAGGCTCGGAATAAACGAACGCACCGGAGGGGCGTTCTCTCTCCCAGCAAGCACGGTACAATGTGGGCGCGCACAGCGACTTCCACATCGTACATAGCTTGTTAGAGGGCTTCTTCCCCTAAGACCCCGAATTAAAAAAACAAAGAAGGAGATTTAGAAAGAATGAAAGATGAAAGCAAGCGTACATTGTACCTGAAGGTAAGAGTAAGTCAGGAAGAAATGGATGCTATCAAGCGCAAGTTTAAGAACAGTGGAATGAATACCCTCAGTGGATTTGTACGTGCGATGATCTTCGAGGGTTACATCGTCCAAATGGACGGTAACGAGCTTCGACAAATTCATAAATTAGCAAGTAACATTGCAAGTAGTATCAATCAAATAGCTGTTCGTGTAAACAGTACAGGCAAGATTTACGATAACGATATTGCCGACATCAAGGACGGAGTGAATAAGCTCTGGCAGTCGCTTAATTTTTTACAAACAAAGATTTTGCAGTTGAAGCATTAAGCCTTGTCTTCTATAATAAAAATCGCTGTCAGGAAAAATCCCGACAGCGATAACATCTGATATGTGATTCTGCACTGAACTTGCTTTTCAAAATGCTACGCTCTGTAAAAGAATTATTACAATTTTTCCGCTGAGCTGGACTCTGCGATTATTTCTGCTTATATCCACTTAAAAATTCTTTCAGTGCATTCATCGCATATGTAAGTTCTTCTACTTCGGGTAAATATACAATTCTGAAATGATCAGGACGCTCCCAGTGAAATCCACCGCCGTGAACAAGAAGTATCTTCTTTTCTTTGAGAAAATCAAGAACAAATTTCTCATCATCGTATATATGAAACTTCTTTGCATCAATCTTAGGAAATATATAAAGGCAATACCGCACAGTTGCCAAAAGGAGAAAAATGTGATATAATGTTGATATGGACAGACAGATGAGACTGGCAGAAATAAATGATGAATTTGGTGCAGCCAGAACCAATAAAAAAGA
>Ga0129308_1002833_pt1 | contig 13691 bp, 13 predicted proteins | sample L827metagenome_FD_94440 | JGI IMG/M metagenome (GOLD analysis project Ga0129308, IMG submission 94440) | Ring-tailed lemur group fecal microbial communities from Wisconsin, USA - L827 metagenome | ecosystem: Host-associated > Mammals > Digestive system > Large intestine > Fecal | place: USA...
CATCCGCATCGCGGTCAACGATGAATTGGGCGCGGTCTCCAGAATGATGGAGGCGGCCATTCCCAGACTGAAGCCGGGCGGGCGTCTGGCGGTCATCACCTTCCATTCCCTGGAGGACCGCATCGTGAAAAGCGCGATGCAGCAGGCGGCCAAGGGCTGTACCTGTCCGCCGGAGTTTCCAGTTTGCGTCTGCGGAAAAAAGCCGCAGATCAAAATCATCACAAAAAAGCCAATCACCTCCAAGGAACGGGAATTGGAGGAAAATCCCCGCGCCAGAAGCGCGAAGCTCCGGATTGCGGAGAAACTCTAAGAAAGGCAGATGCATTCATGGCAGGGCGGTATCTCAGCAGCACAAAACAAAACTATCGGGCACAAGGCGCCGCTGCCTTTGACATGCAAAGAGAGGAACAGGCCCAGCAGCCGGTTCGCCTGCCGGACGAGCAGGAAGCGCCGGTTCATATCCGGCGTGTGCGGGCACGGCTGCACATTTCCCCCTTTTCTGTGCTGGGCGTTGTGGTCACAGTTTTCCTGGCTGTGCTGGTAATTTTTAGTTATGTGCGCTTATATGAGGCTGATTCTGCCGTATCCGATCTGGAGCAGCAGTTGACAGAGCTGCAAAAGCAGCAGAAACGGCTGGAGAGCTCCTATGAGAGCCGATTTGATCTGGCAGAGGTGGAAGAGGAGGCTGCCGCTCTGGGGATGACCAAGCCGAAGTCCAGCCAGACGGTCTATGTCAATCTGAACAGTGCAGATCGGGCGGAGATCACGCCGGCGGAAAAGACCAACATATTCGTCATTCTATATCAGGCGATCCGGGACAGCATTGCCGGATTTGTGGAATATCTGTCTTGACGGCCGTCATAGAGTGGAGAACAGCAGGAAGTGTCTTCCTGTGAGAGGCTGCTGTGACACTGGAGATCGTGAGGATAGCTATGGCGAACGAAAAGAACGGAAAGGGATTTCCCCTCCCTGAGCGGGACCGGGCGAACCGGGCACTGTTGAGCCGCACATTTATCTTACTGGTAGTGTGTGGCGTTCTTGTGTTTATACCGCTGGTTGTCACGCTGTGCAAGCTGATGATCGGCGAGCATGACTATTATGAAAGCTTGGCCATCGAAAGCCAGACGAGAAGCACAAAGGTAACGGCCAGCCGCGGCGCGATCTATGACCGGAACATGAACGTGCTGTCCACCTCGGCCACCGTCGAGACGGTCTTCATTGACCCCAACGGGATTGCATCCAACGACCAAGACGTCGGCATGATCGCTTCCGGACTGAGCAAAATTCTGGGCGTCACGGAGGGCTTTGTCCGGGAACAGGCGGCGGATACCTCCAAATATTATAAAATTATCAAAAAGAAAATCTCCGAGGAGCTTGCCGACGAGGTGCGGGATTTTATCAATGAGAATAAAATCGTCGGGATCTATCTGGAGCCGGACTCTCAGCGCTATTATCCCTACAGCTCTCTGGCAGCGCAGGTTCTTGGCTTTGTCAATGCCGACAATGTCGGCGCCGAGGGCCTGGAGGCATACTACAACTCCATCTTGGAGGGCACTGCCGGCGAAATCATCAAGACCAAGGGCGCGGGCAATTCGGAGATGCTCTATTCCTATGAAAAGTTCTATGACGCAACCGATGGCAACAGCCTGATTTTGACGATCGACACGACGGTCCAGTATTACCTGGAGAAGAACATGGAAGCGGCCATCGAAAAGTACGACATCCAGAAGGGCGCATTTGGCATTGTCATGAATGTCAATACCGGGGAGATTCTGGCGATGGCCACCCTGGGCAGCTATGATCCGAACAGCTATCTGGAGGTCTATGACACCTCGGAGCTGGAGGAGCTGGAGGCGCTCAAGGCAGAGCGGGACCGGCATACCGAGGGAACCGAGGCCTATGAGGAGGCCAACAAGGTCTATACAGAGGCGTTGGCTGCGGCAAGGCAAGGACAATGGCGCAACCGCTGCACCTCCGACGGCTATGAGCCCGGCTCTACCTTTAAAACCATTACGCTGGCCTCCGCGCTGGAGGAGGGCACGACGACACTGAGCAGCAGCTTTTTCTGCGGGGGAACCACCCAGGTCAAGGGCCGCGACAAGCCGCTGAACTGCTGGAAGGCGGGCGGCCACGGCGCAGAGACCACGGCACAGGCGCTGCAAAACTCCTGCAACATCGCCTTCGCGGAGATTGGCATCGGTCTCGGCGGTGAAAAATTCTATGAATATGTCAAAAACTTCGGATTGATGGAGAAGACCGGCATTGACCTCTACGGCGAGGGCAGCGGCTTTTTCTTTGACAAAAGCCTGCTGACCCAGGAGGAGAGCTATGCCTCCCTGACCTCCGGCGCATTTGGACAGACCTTCAAGGTGACGCCGCTGCAGTTGGTGCGGGCCATCTCGGCCGTGGTCAATGGCGGCTATGTTCTCCAGCCCTACCTGGTCAGCGAGGTGCTGGACAGCGACGGCAACACGATCTCCAAGAAAGAGACAACGGTGCTGCGCCAGGCGATCAGCGAGGAAACCTCGGAAACCATGTGTGAGCTGATGGAGAGCGTCGTGGCCGAAGGAACGGCGAAAAATGCGCAGCTTCCCGGCTATCGCATTGGCGGCAAGACAGGCACCTCGGAGAAGATGGATGAGTTCGATGAAAACGGAAATCCGGTCAAAGATCGAATTGTTTCCTTCGTAGGGGTTGCGCCGATGGACGATCCGCAGTATATTGTATTAGTTGCACTGGATACGCCGTCCAACGCATCCGGAATCTACATATCCGGCGGCCAGATGGCCGCGCCGACAGTCCGCGATGTACTGGCGGACATTTTACCCTACCTCGGCATCGAACCGGACTACTCGGATGCAGAGATCGGCAGCATCAATGTAGAGGTGCCGGACGTGCGCGACCTGAGCGAGAGCGAAGCGGCGTCGGCGCTTTCGGAAAAGAGCCTTGGCTATGAGGTGCGCGGCGAAGGGACGACGGTTACGGATCAGATCCCCATGCCGGGCGCGGAGATTCCCGGCGCATCCAGGATTATTCTCTATATGGGCGAGGAGAAGCCTACGGAGCAGGTGACGGTCCCGGATCTCACCAATTACCGTGTCACAGACGCAGACGACTATCTGCGCAGCTTGGGCCTCTATCTGCAGACAAAGGGCGCGGCGAAGACCGAATCCGGCGACGTGGTCATCACAGATCAGGATATTGCAGCCGGGGCGACAGTGGATTTGGGCACGACGGTCACTGTGGAGCTGACGGACCGGACGGCCCAGGACTAAAGACGAAAAGAGGAGATTCCAATGCGGCTTTCCGAACTCTTGAAAGGAATTGAGGTGCTGGAGGCCACGGCTTCCATGGAACAGGAGATCAGCGGCGTCAGCTATGATTCCCGCAAAACCACGGCGGGCGAGCTCTTTGTCGCAATCACCGGATATGAGACCGACGGCCATCGCTTTATTCCCAAGGCGGTTGAGCGGGGGGCGGCTGTCGTACTCTGTGAGCGGCGTCCGGAAAGCGTGATTCCCTATGTCCGGGTGGCCTCCACGCGGCAGGCGCTGGCGGAGATCGGGGCCAACTGGTTCGGCCATCCGGCAGACAAGATGACGATGATCGGCATCACGGGCACCAACGGCAAGACCTCCTCGACGGTTATGCTGAAATCCGTGCTCGAAAAGACCATCGGCGCAAAGGTGGGCCTGATCGGCACCATTCAAAATATGATCGGCGACGAGGTGATTCCCACGGAGCGCACGACGCCGGAGAGCTTTGAGCTTCAAAAATTGTTCGCCGGGATGCTGGCCGCGGGCTGCACACACGTGGTGATGGAGGTGTCCTCTCATGCGCTGGCGCTCTGCCGGGTGAGCGGCGTTCGGTTCCAGGTCGGCGCGTTTACCAATTTGACGGAGGACCATCTCGATTTTCACAAGACCATGGAGGAATATGCCAGGGCGAAGGCGATTCTCTTCCGCAATTGCAACACTGGCGTCTTTAATATCGACGACGACTGGGCGGAGAGGATGATGGAGGGCAGCGGCTGCCGCGCGGTGACGCTCTCTGCCCACAGGCCGGAAGCGGACCTATTGGCAAAAAACACGGTTCTCCATGCCGACAGCATCGAGATGGACGTCGTCTGCGGCGGCAGTACGGTCCATGTGCATATGGGCGTGCCGGGCCGCTTTACGGTTTACAATGCGCTGACCGTCCTCGGCTGCGCCGCCGGCCTCGGGATTCCGGTGGAGCGGGCGGCAGAGGCGCTGCGGACCACCCGAGGCGTCAAGGGACGCATTGAGGTTGTCCCGACCGACGGACAGGATTTCACGGTTCTGATCGACTATGCCCATACGCCGGACGCGCTGGAGAACATTCTGCGCTCCGTGCGGGGATTCTGCAGGGGGCGCGTCATCGCCGTCTTTGGCTGCGGCGGCGACCGGGATCCAATCAAACGTCCGATTATGGGCCGGATTGGAATGGAGCTTGCGGACCTGGTGGTCTTTACCTCGGACAATCCCCGGACCGAGGACCCCAATGCGATCCTGAAGGACATCCTTCGCGGGGCGGAGGGGATGAAGACGCCTTACCATGTGGAGGAAAACCGCAGGACGGCGATTCGATGGGCGATGGACCATGCGCAGAAGGACGATATTATTGTTCTCGCCGGCAAGGGCCATGAGACCTATCAGGTCCTGGGAAAAGAAAAAACGCACTTGGATGAGCGGGAGGAAGTCGCAGCTCATCTGTTGGAAATGGAGGGCCAAAGAAAATGAAGCTGACACTGAAGCAAATCGCAGATTGGACACATGGCAGCGTGGCGCCGGAGTTTGAAAATATTACAATCTGCGGCGTTACAACGGATTCCCGGGAGATCAAAGAGGGAGAGCTCTTTATCCCGCTGGCCGGGGAGAATTTTGACGGACATGACTATATCAGCGTGGCTATGACGCGCTGCGCCGCGACGCTCTCGGAGCGCCCGCTGGACCGGACAGTGCCGGCGGTCTACGTGCCGGATACGCTGAAGGCCTATGGCAATCTGGCGAAGGGCTATCGCAGCGCGCTGAATGTGAAGGTCATCGGGATCACCGGCAGCGTCGGCAAAACCACAACGAAGGAAATGATTGCCGCGGTTATGGCCTCCAAGTTTAAAACTGCAAAGACGGAAGGCAACCACAACAATAACATCGGCCTTCCGCAGACCATCCTCAGAATTGAGCAGGACTGCGAGGCGGCTGTCCTCGAGATGGGTATGAACCACTTCGGAGAGATGGCCTATTTGACGGCGATTGCTCAGCCGGATGCCGTTGTGATGACCAATATCGGCACAGCGCACATTGAGCATCTGGGCAGCCGGGAGGGAATTCTCAAGGCAAAGCTCGAGGTCACGGAGGGACTGAAAAAAGACGGCCTGCTGCTGCTCAACGGAGACGAGCCTCTGCTTTGGAATCTGCGGAAAACGCTGCCCTTCAAAATGATCTATTTCGGCGTTGAAAATCCGGACTGCGATTTGCGCGCGCGGGACATTGTGGCCCATGACGACGGCGTCAGCTTCCATGTGGAGGGAATGCAGTCGGATTTCGAGGTCTATGTTCCGGCGCCGGGACGGCACAACGTCTATAATGCGCTGGCCGCGCTGTCGGTAGGCATCACTGCCGGGATTGAGCCGCAAAAAATGCAGGCGGCGCTTTCCGCGTTCCACAACACCGGAATGCGGCAGAGAATCTACGAAAAGAACGGATTTACGATCATCGAGGACTGCTATAACGCCGGGCCGGAGTCCATGGAGGCGGCGCTGAATGTTCTGGCGCAGCACCACTGCGCAGGGCGCAGAATCGCGGTGCTTGGCGATATGCTGGAGCTTGGCAATTGCTCCATGGCGGAACACTATAAGGTCGGAAGACTGGCGGCTTCGCGGGCAGACCTGCTGTTTGCCTATGGAAGCAATGCCGAGCGGATGGTGACCGGCGCGATCACCGGCGGCATGCCGTCCAACTGCGTCTATCACTTTGAAAGCCATGAGCAGATGGCGAAAATGGTGCGCAACCGCGCCAGACCCGGCGATCTCCTGCTCTTTAAGGGCAGCCGCGGGATGCGGATGGAACGCGTTTTAAAGCTGTTCCTGAGCCCCGAGTAAACCTGAATCTTGGGAGGAACAGAAGAAATGAGGATTCCAATTACAATGATCTGCGCGTTTCTTGTGGGCGCGCTGTTGGGAAAGATTCTGATTCCAATTTTGCGCTCGCTGAAGGCGGGACAGGCCATCCGCGAGGTTGGCCCCAAGTGGCACAAATGCAAGGAAGGCACTCCGACGATGGGCGGACTGATGTTCATCGGGGCCTCGCTGCTCTGCCTGGTGACCGGCTTTCAGGGACTGCTTGCCGGCGATCTTGCGCATCTGTTTGTGCTGCTGCTTGCGCTCGCATTCGGCGCGATTGGCTTTATCGACGACTTTGTGAAGGTCAGGATGAAGCGCAATCTGGGATTGACGGCGCTGCAAAAGCTGGTGCTGCAATTGGCGGTGGCGGCGGCGTTTCTGCTGGCCCTTCGCTGGCACGGCAGCCTGACCAACGAACTCTATATTCCGTTTTTCAACGTGACCTTTACGATTAACTGGGTTGTCTATCTGATCTTTGCCGCCTTTGTCATTGTGGGTTGAGTCAGCGCCGTCAATCTGACCGACGGCATCGACGGCCTCGCCAGCGGCGTCACGATTCCCGTGATGATCTATTTCATGGTAATTTCGCTGGTGTATGGCAAGGAAAATCTGGCGCTCTTCCCGGCGGCGCTGACCGGCGGACTGTTTGCATTTCTCTGCTATAACTTCCATCCGGCGAAGGTGTTTATGGGCGATACGGGTTCCCTCTTCCTGGGTGGAGCGGTCTGCGGCATGGCCTTTGCCCTGGATATGCCCATGGTGCTCATCACGGTTGGATTTATTTACATCGTGGAGACCGTATCGGTCATTTTACAGGTGGGATATTTTAAGCTGACCCACGGCAAGCGAATCTTTAAGATGACGCCGATCCACCACCACTTTGAGAAGTGCGGCTGGAAGGAGGAAAAAATCTTTGGCGTCTTTGTTGCAATTACGGCTGTCCTCTGTGTGCTGACCTACTTTGGCACGGCAGGAAGATTTTGAGGATCTCGCACATACACTAAAAGGGAAGGGAGGTCCGGTATATGAGTGATTCCAAGCTGGTCCAGGGCCAGGAACAAAGGGTGATTGTGGATGAACGCGGTATGCTGGATGTCCCGTATCTGGTTCTCACGCTGCTGCTTGTCGCCATCGGGCTGGTCATGCTTTTCTCTGCCAGCTACGCATCTGCGATCAATGATGGCCTTGCGCCAACCTATTATTTTGTCCGGCAGGGCGGATTTGCCGTCGTCGGTGTCATCGTGATGCTGCTCGTCAGCCGTGTGAACTATCAGGCCTGGAGATTTCTGGCCTTTTGGGTGCTTGGCGGCGCTGTCCTGCTGCTGATTGCTGTCGCCATTCCCGGCATCGGCGTCAGTCATAACGGCGCGCAGCGCTGGATCCGTCTCGGCGTGGAGTTTCAGCCCTCCGAGTTTGCCAAGCTGGGCGTGGTGCTGACCTTCGCCGCCACAATGTCGGTCTATCGCGATAAGATGAAGACCTTTCGCTATGGCGTATTGCACTTTGCAGCCATTCTGGTGGTTATCGCAGTGCTGCTCTATCTGGAGCCGCACATGTCGGCCACGGTCATCATTCTGATGGTCGGCGCGATCATGATGTTCCTCGGGGGAACGCGGCTGCGGTGGTTTGCGTTCGGCGCCCTTGGCGCAGGACTTCTTGTGGTTGTCTATTTGTCCACCAAGGGATATGCCAGCGACCGGATCATGGCCTGGAAAAATCCGTTTGACTATGCCCGGGACGAGGGCTACCAGATTGTTCAGTCCCTCTATGCCGTCGGCTCCGGCGGTCTGTTCGGATTGGGATTTGGCAGAAGCCGTCAGAAATACCTCTACCTGCCGGAGCCGGAGAACGACTACCTCTTCGCCATCGTCTGCGAGGAGCTTGGCCTGATCGGTGCGCTGCTGGTGCTGCTGCTGTTTGTCATGCTGATCGTCCGCGGCTATTGGATTGCCATGCACGCCCGGGACCGGTTCGGCGCAATGCTCGTTTCCGGCTTGACGACGCTGCTGGCATTGCAGGTGTTTTTTAACATTGGAGTTGTAACAAATTTTCTGCCGGCAACCGGCATCTCGCTGCCGTTTTTCTCCTATGGCGGCACAGCGCTGGTGCTGCAGTTGGCGGAGATGGGAATTGTGCTCAGCGTTTCCCGCTGGAATACAGAGCAACTGATTTAACAGTCTGGAGGGGTTCTCTTGCATATCATCTTTACCTGCGGCGGAACCGCAGGCCACATCAACCCGGCGATTGCGCTGGCAAAAATGTTCCGGGAGCGCCAAAAGGACTGCGAAATTCTTTTCGTTGGCGCCAGGGGCGGTATGGAGGAGCGGCTTGTGCCCCGAGAGGGTTTTCGGCTGAAAACATTGACGATTTCCAATTTTCAGCGGAAAATCAATTGGAAGAATATCAAGCACAATCTGATCGCTGCGAAAAACGTGGTGACCTCTGCAAGGACGGCCCGGGCCTATATCCGGGAATTCCAGCCGGATGTCATTGTCGGCATGGGCGGCTATGCCAGCTACCCCGCGATGAAGCAGGGAATTAAGCTGGGCATTCCGACCCTGGTCCATGAGGCCAACGCCGTTCCCGGGCTGACCACAAAAATGGTGGCGGACCGCGTGGACAAGATTATGGTTGCATTTGAGGAAAGCCGGAAATACTATCAAAAAGAGGACCGTGTTGTCACAGTTGGCATGCCGGTCCGCGCAGAGTTTGTCCATGGAGACAAGGAGGCCATGAAGCAAAAGCTGGGATATGCCGGAAAAACGCTGGTGGTTTCCTCCTGGGGCAGTCTCGGCGCCAGAGATATGAACCGGCAAATGGTGGAATTTCTTCGGCTGGAGGCGGCGGAAAAGCCCTTCTGCCATGTCCATGCGACCGGCGCCGGCGCCTGGTCCTGGATGCCCCAGGCCGTAGCCGATGCCGGCGTGGATTTGAAAGCGAATCCGCAGATTGCGCTGCGGGAATATATCTATAATATGCAGGAGCTGATGGTGGCGGCGGATCTGGTGATTTCCCGCGCGGGCGCATCCTCGCTGAGCGAGATCGCGGCCTCCGGGACACCCAGCATCATTGTCCCGTCCCCCAATGTGACGGACAACCACCAGGAGAAGAACGCAAGAGTCCTGGAGCAGCGCGGCGGCGCCGTGGTGATCCGGGAGTCGGAATCCAGCGGCCGGGTGCTGTATGAGGCGGCGAAGTCCATCCTCTCCGATCAAAAACGGGCGGCAGAGATGGGCCGGGCGGCCAGAGCGGCGGCAGTGCTGGACTCGGCGGAGCGGATTTATGATTTGATCCTGCGCACGGTGGAGGAAAAGGCATGAAGAAGCATAAGCGGGAGACGCATGTGTCTCACAGCGCCGTACCGCGGCGCAGAACCGGTTTCTGGTTCCGTTTTTTGACCATGGCGGCCGTTGTATTGGCGGTGGTCTGCTGTGTGACGCTGTTTTTCCAGGTGCAGGAGATCCGGGTGGCCGGCAATCATCTCTATACCGAAGAGCAAATTGCGGACGCCTCCGGCATCAGCATGGGGGACAACCTTGTCTCCATCAAGAAGGCCAACGCGGCGAGTCTGATCCGTTCCACGCTTCCATTTGTGGAGAGCGTCCACATTGAGCGGATCCTGCCGGATGCCGTGGAGATTACGGTGACGGAGTCGGATGTGACCTTTGCTTTCCGCGCGCAGAATGAGACGTACTATCTGATGAACACCCAGGGGAAAATTCTGGAGGAGATTCAGACGGCCAACGCATCGGACTATCCCAATGTGGAAGGACTTACGGTCTCGGAGCCAACAGTCGGCGCGATGATCTATGTGGCGGAGGGTGAGGAGGAGAATGAAACGGCCGCCCTGAAGCTGATGCAGCTTCTCTGCGATTACGGCATTGCCGGCGCAGTCAGACAGATCGATGTCGCAAAGCCCTACGACCTCCGCCTGCTCTATGGCAGTCAATTTGAGGTTATGCTTGGCGGCAGCGACAATCTGGAGTATAAGATCGAGTATTTGGTTGCGGTTTTGGAGCAACTGGGAGAGGACCAGGCCGGGATTATCGACCTGACCTTTGAAGAGGAGAAAACTGCCAGGTTCCAGCCATACTGATCGCTGTGCTCCGCAGGAAAATCGCGAAAAACTCAGATTTTGTATTGACCTCGCGGAGATTTGGTTATAGAATAGAAAAGTATAATTGTGCGTTTTATATGCGTATGATATGTCTAGACATTGTCTATAGTTGAAATATTCACATACATAGGAGGAGATAGCATGTCCGCAGAATTTGAAGAGAAGGTTGTAGCGATTAAGGTAATTGGCGTCGGCGGTGCTGGCAATAATGTTGTAAACCGGATGATCTCCAGCGGCATTCAGGGCGTTGAATTTGTCGCTGTCAATACGGATAAGCAGGACTTGAACAAGTCCCTTTGCAATAATAAACTCCAGATCGGTGAAAAGCTGACGGGCGGTATGGGCGCCGGCTCCAAGCCGGAAATCGGCAAGAAGTCCGCGGAGGAAAGCCGCGCCGCAATTTCCAAGGTCCTGGAGGGCACCGACATGGTCTTTATCACCGCCGGCATGGGCGGCGGTACCGGAACCGGCGCCGCGCCGATCATTGCGGATCTGGCCCACGAGGCCGGAATCCTGACGGTTGGCGTTGTGACCAAGCCCTTCCGCTTTGAGGGCGCGAACCGTATGAAGCAGGCGGAGGCCGGTATCAAATCTCTGGAGGAGAAGGTCGACTCGCTGATTATCATCCCCAACGACCGTCTGAAGTATGTCACCGATCAGAAGATCACCTTTGCCAATGCGTTCGGCATTGCCGACGATGTGCTGAAGCAGGCCGTCACCTCCATTTCCGAGTTGGTCGGCTATTCCGAGCGTGTGATTATCAACCTCGACTTTGCTGACGTCTCGGCTATCATGAAGAACGCCGGGCATGCCCACATGGGCGTCGGTACTGCTTCCGGCCGCGACAAGGCCGAGCAGGCGGCTATGGCCGCAGTTGCCAGCCCGCTGCTGGAAACCTCGATCAATGGCGCGACTGGCGTCCTGATCAACGTCACCGGCGCAATGGACCTCGGCCTGGACGACGTCGAGACGGCAGCCAATATTGTTATGGAAGCGGCGAATCCCCAGGCGAATATCATCTTCGGCGCTGCGTTTAATGACGAATTCGAGGACGAGATGCGCGTCACGGTCATTGCCACCGGCTTCGACACCAAGCCCGGCGAGGAGAGTGCGCCTACCGCCAAGCCCGGCGCATTCAGCGCTGCAAGTGAGCGCGCCGCAGTGACGGCTCCAAAGGTCGCCCCGGTTGAGGACCCCAACGATATCGACGAGATTTTCAAAATTTTCAACAAGTAAAAAGCTGAATCCAGCACCCCGGGGCAGCATGCTGCTCTGGGGCTGCTTTTATCTGCTTTACATTCTGGCGTTCCTTTGATAAAATAGAGAAAGTACGGAGGTGCGGCATATGAATAATAAAAATAAGCTCTCTAACAAGGACAGCGACCTGTACCGCGCAATTCTGGAGCTGAGGACTCCGCAGGAGTGCTATGAGTTTTTTTCTGACCTCTGCACCGTTGCGGAGCTGAAGGCCATGGAACAGCGGTTCGAAATTGCACAGATGCTGTCCAAGGGAATGATTTATAATGACATTTTAGAGAAGACGGGCGCGAGCAGCGCCACGGTCAGCCGGGTCAACCGCAGCATCAACTTCGGTATGGACTCCTACAGCAAGCTCTTTTCCCGGATGGAGGGGAAAGAAGAGTGAGCGCATATGAAGCCCTGGCCGCCTCCTATGACCGCCTGACCGACGATGTCAAATATGGCGAGGTCCTGCGCTACCTGGAGCAGATCTGGAAGGAAAAGGGCAAATGCCCGGAAACCATACTTGATCTGGCCTGCGGGACCGGCTCGCTCACCGTCCTGTTGGCGAAAAACGGATATCGCGTGTTGGGCGCGGATTGCTCTGAGGATATGCTTGCCGTCGCCTATCAGAAGGCCATGGACATAGAAGAAAACAGACCTTATTTTATCCATCAAAGCATGCAGAAGCTGCGCCTGCCTTACGAGGTGGACAGCGTGGTCTGCTGCCTTGACAGCCTGAATTATCTGACGGAGCCATCAGACTGCCGGGAGACGATTTGCCGTGTCTATGACGCCTTGGCGCCCGGCGGGATTTTTGTGTTTGACGTCAATACGCCGGAAAAGCTCCGGGCTATGGACGGGCAGGTGTTCCTGGACGAGGACGACGATGTCTACTGCGTTTGGCGCGCCGAATACTCTGAGGCGGAGCGTATCTGTGCCTACGGCATGGATATTTTCCAGAGAACCGGCTCGCTCTGGCGGCGCAGCTTTGAAGAGCACCTTGAATATGCCTATGATTCGGCACAGCTTCTCGGATTTTTGCGGGATGCCGGATTTGCCGATGTCTCGGTCTATGGAGACCGGTCCCTGCTGCCACCCGCGCCGGGAGAGCAGCGAATTTATTTTGCAGCATGTAAGGAGTCTTAGCAATGTCCGATCAAATTGTCCGCGGAATGACGGAGGATGGATATGTAAAAGTAGTGGGCATCACGACCACCGGGATCGTGGAGCGCGCCCGCCAGATTCATAAAACTCTGCCGACGGCGACGGCCGCGCTGGGCCGCGTTCTGACGGCGGCGTCGATGATGGGCAATATGCAGAAGACGGAGCAGGGCTCCCTGACGCTGCAGATCAAGGGCGGCGGGCCGTTGGGCACCATTCTGGCGGTTTCGGACTGGCAGGGGAATGTGCGCGGTTACGTAGAGAACCCGGCCATCTCGCTGCTGGAGAAGTACCGGGGGAAACTGGATGTCGGCGCGGCGGTGGGAAACCAGGGAACGCTGACTGTGATCCGGGACCTTCGGATGAAGGACCCCTATATCGGGACGGTGCCGCTGGTATCCGGTGAGATCGCGGAGGATGTGACGTCCTATTTTGTCCAGAGCGAGCAGATTCCGACGGCCTGCGCGTTGGGCGTGCTGGTGAATCAGGACCAGAGCGTCCGTGCGGCGGGCGGCTACCTGATTCAGCTCCTGCCGGGCGCGCCCGACCATATTGTGGATCAGATTGAGCGGAGCATTGCGGCCGTCGGCAATGTGACGGCGGTTCTGGACGCGGGAGCCAGCGCGGCGCAGTTGCTGGAGATGCTGTTTGTCGGCATGAATCTGAAGCTGCTGGAGAGCACAGAAATTGGCTATCGCTGCTATTGCACGAGAAACCGGGTGGCTTCGACGCTGGTCAGCCTCGGCAGAGAAGAACTGGAGCAGATTGTGCGCGACAACGAGACGGTTACCATTTCCTGCCAGTTTTGCGATTCGGTCTACCGTTTTACGCCGCAGGACGTGCGGGAGCTTCTCGCAGATTTAAATGCAGAATCCTGAAAATAGTGCTTGACAAAATAGGGGTGCTTGAGTATAATATCAACGTTGCTTGAGACAACAGTTCGGGAGCAAACGGGAGCATAGCTCAGCTGGGAGAGCACATGCCTTACAAGCATGGGGTCACAGGTTCGAGCCCTGTTGTTCCCACCAA
>Ga0129308_1002835_pt1 | contig 13684 bp, 13 predicted proteins | sample L827metagenome_FD_94440 | JGI IMG/M metagenome (GOLD analysis project Ga0129308, IMG submission 94440) | Ring-tailed lemur group fecal microbial communities from Wisconsin, USA - L827 metagenome | ecosystem: Host-associated > Mammals > Digestive system > Large intestine > Fecal | place: USA...
AAACGAAAATTTATTTCCTTTTCCGCAGCAAAACATGCCCCGAAAACGTCTATATCATTGAAAGGAGGTGGCTCCATGTCCCAAACATCCAACCGGCCGGTGGATTGGGAGGCCCTGATCACAAACAATGAAAACCGCCTGTACCGGGCGGCGCTGGCTATTCTGGGAGACACCCAGGAGGCGGAGGACGCGGTCCAGGACGCCTTTGTCAAATACATGGAGAAGGCCCCGACGAACCTGGAGAACCCGGGAGCTTGGCTCATGCGGGTACTGGTCAACGGGTGCAAGAGCCGGCTCCGCCTGCGCTGGAAACAGACGGCCCCTCTGCCCGACACCCTGCCCGCCCCCGGCCCCGAGGAGCGGGAGGAACTGGAGGAGCTGTTCGCCCTGCCTCCCGAGGACCGGGCGGTCATCCACCTCTTCTACTACGAGGGGTACTCCACCGAGGAGATCGCCGGTCTGACCGGCCAGCGGCCTGGAACGGTGCGTTCCCGGCTGTCCCGGGCCCGTCAGAAGCTGAAAAAGCTGCTGGAGGCGTAGAGGCGTATCAAACGGGCCTGCGGGCGGACTTTGGCCGCCCTGTGGAAAAGATCCGCCTCTTTGACTGCGAAAAGGAGAATTTGAATGAAATATTACAAATCGTATATGGACAAGCAGGAGCTTTCCCCGGATCGGCACGCAAAACTGCTGCGTTTATCCCCCGGGGTCCCGGTCGGGAGAAGTACGAAAAACCGCTGGCGGCGGTGGGGGGCTCTGGCCGCCTGCTGCGTTCTGATACTGGGGGTGGGCCAGTGGAGGCTGGCCCACCAGCCTCAGACCGCCGAGGGCGCGGTGGTCGGTACCAAGGACACCTATGGCCCCGGGGAGACGTCCCCCGACCAGAGCGGCTTTGTGGTGGAGGGAGATGACGGCAAGCTGATGTTTCCGATGCTCCCCGCCATCAACTACGCGGAGCGGGACACCTCCCTGGACGCGGCGGCCGACATCGCCTTTCCCGACGGTTCCTTCGATCAGGACCTGACCAAGGAGCAGATTCAGGAAATCTTCTGGGGCGCCGAGGGTGGGCACGAGACGGAGAACCCCAAGAACAACTCCGGGGATCTGCCTTGGATGCTGTTCTGGGATGGATATACCATAACCGGCCGGGCCACCTATGACGGAGAGGGAAAGCTCTTCTGGCTCCACATCTGGGGGGAGCACCCTGACGGTGGGGAATTCACCCTGGAGCTGGCCCCCGACCGCCTGCCCCTCTCCGACCTGGTGGAGCCTGGGCGGGAGGTCACCGAGGTACGGGGCGTATCCGTCACCGGCTGGAGCCGGTCCTACGACCGGAACGGCGACAACGTCACCGACTACATCTGCGGCAGCGAATTTGTGGCCGGGGACGTGGGGGTCCGCTTTGAGAACGTGGGCAGCCCCTTCACCGTGGACAGCGGCGACGGTCCCGATGAAATGGCCGCCGCCCGGCAGTTCAACGCCCTCCTGGTCAACTGGGCCACCTACCCCGACCAGGGGCTCCATCTGGACCACCTGCTGACCTGCGACGATATCCCCGACTGGCGGGTGGCGGAGTTCTCCTCCCTGGCCCAGGCCCGGCAGGAGGCGGAATTCGCCCCCTATCTCCCCACGGAAGATGTCCCCGGCTACGGGGAGTTCTATGGCCGCCTGAGCTATCAGGAGGAGCAGGAGAATATGCTGTTTGTCCGGTGGAGCCGGGGCTATGACGACGTGGAGGTCTGCGTCTACCGGGGCGGGAACGTTTCATACCACTTGGCGGACATAAAAAATCCCGCCAGCTACGACGTGCGGCGGTACCAGATCCCCTGGTGCGACTCGGTGCCTGAGAAGTACCGGGAGACGGTGTCCTCTCCCGCCTTCCGGGCAGAGGACATGAGCCGGGAGATCGTAGAGGCCCGGGTTCTCTCTTACCGGGACGCCGGGGACAGCGACGGTCCCCGTATCCAGTTTGACGTTCTCCATCCGGACGGGACCCTGGTGAGTTACCGCTGCAAGGGCCTGTCCGCCGAGCAGGTGTGGGCTATGGTGGAACGTACCCTGGAATAAAATTGGTAAATTTTAAATTTTCATGAATATCCCCCCATCCCCTTGCCGAACTGGAGCGAACCCGGTATACTAGATAAGAAATACGCATTGGGAGGGAAATCACCCTGGAACAGAAATATATCAGCGTAGCCCGGAGCGGGAGCCGGCAGGCTCCGCCGGAGTCTAGGCGTGGCCCTTCCCGGCGGAAGAAGCATGTGAAAACCCGCCGCTCTCCGGTGTCATCGGTATTTTGGGGCTGCTATAAATTTTTAGCGGTTATCTCGAGCCTGATCGTAGCGTTTTATTTTGGCTGGAACTTCTTTGTCAAGCCGCCGGCCATTCCAGCGCCTCCCACCGGGGGAGAGGCCGGCCAGGAGAGTCCTATGGTTCCCATTGCGGACAGCAGCCAGACCGGAGAGGAGGGCAATGTCCGCGCCAGGCGGGACGGCGTCTATAACTTCGTCCTTCTGGGCAAGGATGTGGACAGCGGCAACACCGACGCCATCATTGTGGTCAGTTACGACGTCACCAACCAGAAGGTGGGTATGATCTCCATTCCCCGGGATACGGCGGTAAAACGGACCTGGCGCAAGAATCCAAAGATCAACGGCGCGTTCAACGGCGCGGGGCCAGAGGTGCTGAAGGAGGAGATCCAGCAGACCTTCGGCATCCCCATTGACTACTACATCCATGTGGATCTGAAGGGGTTCATTGCTCTGGTGGACGAGCTGAAGGGCGTGGATGTAGACATTCCGGTGAATATGAACTACGACGATCCCTACCAGAACCTCCATATCCACTTGAAAAAGGGCGTCCAGCACCTGGACGGGCAGGCGGCCATGGAGGCGGTGCGCTACCGCCATGACAATGATATCAGCGTGAATACTACCTATACCGACGTGGGCCGGGCGGCCATGCAGCGGCAGGTGTTAACCGCACTGGCCAAAAAGGTGATCTCCTGGAACTCCCTGACCAAGGTGAAGGAGTTTGTGGATCTTTTCCAGACCTACGTCAAGACAGACCTGAGCACCAAAGATATGCTCTACTTTGCCACCCAGGCCCTCCAGATGGATCTGGACAACGGCCTGACCCAGGGCAACCTGGAGGGGGACGGAAACGCCATCTACAAGGGCTTCAAATACTGCTTTGTGTTCCAGGCGGAGGACATTCTGCCGGTACTCAATGAACAGGTAAACCCCTACAACCTGCCGCTGACCGAGGAGGACCTGGATCTCCCCCGGTCGGAGGGCACCTGCTGAGACCGATTGGAAAAAATTTCGCGCAGAAAAGGCCGCCCATACGTCAGTATGGGCGGCCTTTTTGACCGTACGCGGCCAGCGGCTTCCGGCCGGGTTATTTTGCGGCTAAAGCATCCTTGGACATATCAATGAAACGTTCGCCAAAATGGGACAGATAGCGGTCCCCGCGGTATCCGGCCACCAGCTTGCTGAACGTGGAGGGATCGGTGAGGGGGAACAGATCCACGCCCTTTGTCCCCGACGGCGCGGAGGGGATGGCGCGCAGGAAGAGCTCCGGGCAGATGGTAATGCCGATACCCGCCTGGGCCATAGCCAGGGTGGTGACGGTGTTCTCCGTCTCCAGGATCAGCTTTGGCTTAAAGTAATAGCGGCTGAAATACTGATCCACAATGTTTCGGGTCCGGTTGCCCTTTTTGATTAGAATAAAAGGCATCTGCTGAAATGCGTCGATATCCGCCCCCTGGGCATACGCCTCCCGCACCTCCTCGGCCCGGTCGCCAAAAAGCTCGTCGGTGAAGGTTTTGGGCACTACCATCATCAGCCGCTCCTCCGTGAGCGGGATGGCCTTAACGCCCTCCATAATGATAGGCTGGAAGCAGATGATCAGGTCCACCCGGCCGTGGGAAAGCTCGTCCTCCAGCTGGTTGGAGTTGCCCTCGAAGAGAGAAAACTCTACCATGGGGAACTCCTCCCGGAATCTGGGCAGCACCTCGGGCAGCAGGGCCAGACCGCAGGTGTGGGAGATCCCCACCCGCAGCACCCCCAGGTAGTGGCGGTTGATGTCGCCAACCTTGGTCAGAAACTGGCTGTACTGGTCTAAAATCTGGGTGGCGGTCTGGACCAGCTGGTCGCCGGCGTAGGTCAGCGACAGCTTGGGGGACCGGGTGAACAGCTTGACATTCAGCTCCCGCTCCATGTTGCTGATGTGGTTGGACAGGGACTGCTGGGAGATATAGAGCCGCTCCGCCGCGCGGGTGATGTTCAATTCCTCGGCCACCATTAAAAAATATTTCAGATGCAAAAAATTCATAGGCCTGCCCCCTGAGAAAATGGGAATTTTTGTATTTTTGGTCGATATTATTATTGTACCACAGCTAAACGATTGTGGCAACCCTCACAAAAAATGTGATGTTCGGAACCGGGATTCTATGTCATAATATAAATATCAAAAAGCGTCTCCCGGAGGCCCTGTGCTTGCGGGAGCGCAAAAAACACAAAAACCAACGAAAAGGAAGGAAGTAATTCTTATGAAGTGCCTCATTATTGACGCCGTTTACAGCGGCATTGCCGAAGAGCTGGGCAAGTACATGCAGGTCGACACCAAGATGCTCCCCACCGAGGACGAGCTGACTGGTATCATCGGCGATTACGACGTGCTGATCATGCGCGTTGACCCCAAGATCACCGAGAAAGTCATCGACGCCGCCAAGAACCTGAAGGTTATCGGCGTGTGCTCCGTGGGCCTGAACCACATCGCCATGGATTACGCCAAGGAAAAGGGCATCCAGGTCTTCAATGCCCCCGGCCTGAACGGCAACGCTGTGGCTGAGCTGACCATCTCCAAGATGCTGGACATCTCACGCAACACCATCCCCGCCAACTACGACGTCAAGGTCAACAAGACCTGGGACAAGTATAAGTTCGTCGGCCGTGAGCTGCGCGGCAAGACCCTGGGCGTTCTGGGCTTCGGCCGCATCGGCCAGCGCGTGGGCGAGCTGGCTCGTGCCTTCAAGATGACCGTCGTCGCTTACGACCCCTATCTGCCCGCTCACGTCTTCGAGGAGCAGCAGGCCACCAGCATGTCCATCAAGGAAGTGCTGAAGGTCGCCGACTTCGTCACCATCCACATGCCTCTGAACGACGAGACCCGCAACCTGTTCAACGCCGAGTCCATCGCTGAGATGAAGGACGACGCCGTTGTTCTGAACATGGCCCGCGGCGGCATCGTCAACGAGCAGGATATGTACGAGGCTCTGAAGGCCGGCAAGATCGGCGGCTATGCCGCTGACGTCATGGAGAACGAGCTGGGCGGCCTGACCGAGGGCGCTGGCTTCGACTCCCCCCTGTTCGAGTGCGACAACTTCATCATCACTCCCCACCTGGGCGCTCAGTCCGTGGACGCTTCCCACGACATTGGCCTGCACATCATCGCTAAGGTCAAGGAAGCTCTGAACCTGGCCTAATTTCGCCTCTTGTTCCAGTCCCTCAGCTTCGGCTGAGGGACTTTTTTTGCCGCTTGGCCTGTCCCCTCCCCTGCCTTGTGTCGGGACCTGTCACGATGAGGCCGCCTGCGGATGGAACCCGCCCCACGGGACAAAACAGGGCCCCGCCATTTGGCGGGGCCCTGCGGTGGCACGGTCTTGTCTGAGCTGAAGCGAAACGCAGTTTCGCGTAAGGCTCTTTGGTTACTTTCTTTCAAGAAAGTAACTTACTCCAGGATGGCGCCTCGGTCGGCAGAGGAAACCAGCTTGGCGTAGCGGGCCAGGTAGCCGGTCTTGATCTTGGGCTCGGGGCAGACCCAGGCGGCCTTTCGGGCGGCCAGAGTCGCGTCATCCACTTTTAGGCTGATGGTGTGGGCAGGGATGTCGATGGCGATGCGGTCGCCCTCCTCCACTAGGCCGATGGGGCCGCCGCTGGCGGCCTCGGGGGACACGTGGCCGATAGACGCCCCCCGGGTGGCGCCGGAGAATCGGCCGTCAGTGATGAGGGCCACCTCCTTGTCCAGGCCCATGCCCGCGATGGCGGAGGTGGGATTCAGCATCTCCCGCATGCCGGGGCCGCCCTTGGGGCCCTCGTAGCGGATGACCACCACGTCGCCGGCCACGATCTTACCGGCATAGATGGCCTCGATGGCCTCCTCCTCGCTGTTGAAGACCCGGGCGGGGCCCTCGTGGACCATCATCTCGGGGGCCACGGCGGACTGCTTGACCACGCAGCCGTCGGGGGCCAGGTTGCCCTTCAGCACGGCGATACCGCCGGTCTGGGTGTAGGGGTTGTCGATGGGCCGGATGAGCTCGGGGTCCCGGTTGACCACGCCCTCCAGGTTCTCAGCCACCGTCTTGCCGGTGCAGGTGAGCAGGCTTGTGTCGATGAGGCCCTTCTTGCTGAGCTCGGCCATGACGGCGTAGACGCCACCGGCCCGCTCCAGGTCCTCCATGTAGGTGTTGCCGGCGGGGGCCAGGTGGCACAGGTTGGGGGTACGGTCGCTGATCTCGTTGGCCATGTCGAAGCTGAGCTCAATGCCGCACTCGTGGGCGATGGCGGGCAGGTGGAGCATGGTATTGGTGGAGCAGCCCAGAGCCATGTCGATGGTCTCGGCGTTGTGGAAGGCGGCCTCGGTGAGGATGTCCCGGGGCCGGATGTTCTTCTCCACCAGCTCCATGATCTTCATGCCGGCGTGCTTGGCCAGACGCAGACGGGCGGAGTGGACGGCGGGGATGGTGCCGTTGCCACGGAGGGCCATGCCGATGGCCTCGGTGAGGCAGTTCATGGAGTTGGCGGTATACATGCCGGAGCAGGAGCCGCAGGTGGGGCAGGCGCTGTTCTCGTACTCCTCCACGCCCTCCTCGTCCAGCTTGCCGGCGTAGTAGGCGCCCACGGCCTCGAACATGTGGCTGAGGCAGGTGCGGCGGCCGTCGTTCAGGGTACCGGCCAGCATGGGACCGCCGGAGCAGAAGATGGTGGGGATGTTGACCCGGGCGGCGGCCATCAGCAGGCCGGGCACGTTCTTGTCGCAGTTGGGGATCATGACCAGGCCGTCGAACTGGTGGGCCATGGCCATGGCTTCGGTGGAGTCGGCGATGAGGTCCCGGGTGACCAGGGAGTACTTCATACCCACATGGCCCATGGCGATGCCGTCACAGACGGCGATGGCGGGGAACTCCACAGGGGTGCCGCCAGCGGCCCGGATACCGGCTTTGACAGCCTCAGCGATCTTGTCCAGGTTCATGTGGCCGGGGACGATCTCATTATAGGAGCAAACCACGCCGATGAGGGGACGCTCCAGCTCCTCCTTGGTGTAGCCCAGGGCATACAGCAGAGAGCGATTGGGGGCGGCGGGGATGCCTTTTTTCACTACGTCGCTACGCATAGGGGTGACCTCCTGAAAAAATTCATCTCAGATGTCTGAGAAGTATTGAATTGTCTGACTACATGGTATATCATGAAGGGAAGGATGTCAAGACTTCCGACGTAATTTTGTAGGGGCCCGTGCCCCATCCGAATCGAGAGGAGAACGACCCATGGAGAAAAAAAGTCTGTCCCAGCAGACCGCCCAGCGGCTGTACAACCTGATCGTGGTGGAGCGGAAGGCGTCCGCCGGGGAGAAGCTGCCGGGAGAGGTGGAGCTGTCCCAGAACCTGGGGGTGAGCCGGGCGACCCTGCGGGAGGCCATCCGGGACCTGACCGCCCGGGGGGTGCTGGAGGTCCGCCGGGGCCGGGGCACCTTCGTGTCCCGGCAGGTGGAGGACATCGAGGACTTTGGTTTCTCCAACCTGGAGCAGGTCAAGGGTCAGCTGCGGGACCTGTTCGAGCTGCGCTCCATCTTCGAGCCCCAGGCCGCCCGGCTGGCCTGCCACCGGGCCACCGATGAGGAGCTGGCCGAGATTCTGGATCAGGGAGACGAGGTAGACCGCCTGATCCAGGAGGGGCAGGACCGGACTCAGGCCGACCGTGCTTTCCACGCCGCCATCGTCCGGGCCACCCACAACGAGTTTATGATGCGGCTGCTGCCCATCATCAATCAGGCGGTGGCCACGGCCATTACCTCCGGGGAGCACAAGGAGGCCCTGGCCCAGGTCACCCGGCGGGACCACGCCCTGCTGTTGGAGTTCTTCCGGCGCCGGGATGAGGCGGGCGCCGAGCACGCCATGGCCATCCACATGCGCCACGCCATGGACGAAATGGGGCTGGAGGAGCAATAAGAACAGAGAGAGGAATTTCAACCGTTTTGTTGAAATTCCTCTCTCTTGTTGTTACAATCGAAACGCAATCATGAGGCTGTGAAATGCCTGGAAAATAGTGGCGCAACCGATAAGTTCTCCCATGTAAGCCAAAGGTGGTTTACGTGGAATAAGCCAGAGCATAGAATTGGAGCGAATAAAGATGCAGTTAAAGGAACAGTTAACTTCGTTACGGAAAGAATGCGGACTGTCTCAGTCCGAGGTGGCGGAAGCCCTGGACGTGTCCCGTCAGGCAATCTCGAAGTGGGAATCGGGTGTGACGGTCCCATCCAGTGAAAATTTGATCAAACTGGGAAAACTCTATCACGTTTCTGTTGACGTCTTAGTGGGCTATACCGATAAAGCCGCAGATGTACCCAAGGAGACGGACGCCCCAGAGAAGGAGCTTCCGCCGGTCCCCGAAAACGGCGGCAGACGCCGCCTTTCAAAGACCGCAAAATGGATGCTGTGTGTGGTCGGTGCTCTGCTGTTGGCGATTCTGTGCTATGGGGTCATGACACGGAGCGTCAGACAAACGGTAGATTTTGATGGAATGGAACAGGTGGATGTGTCAGACCTGGGCGAACTAGAAGAAAACTATTTTAATTAAAAGGAGTGCAAGCAGACATGAAAAAAGAGTTGGTTGCTTTGCTGACTGTCGGCGCGGTGATGGTCAGCGGCGGAGGGACGGCGCTGGCTGCGGAGGTAACCCCCAACGGGCAGGGTATGGTGTTAAGCAGCGGTTTTCAGGGGCCGGTCATGCGGCTGGAGGACCTGGCGTTTGAAGTCCTGGCGGACAGCCCTCTGGAGGAAGCTTCGCTCGGCCAGACGCGGGCAACAGAGTCCCTGACCTGGACCATCCGCGCGGGAAAGACCAGCAAGGCAGCAACTTCCTTTCCTATGGAGGCCGGGGAGACTGTGACGTTCCACTGTACATACAGTCCCCGCTCCGCCACCGTAGATTTTGGTCTGATTGCGCCGGACAACAAATTTTATTATCTCAGCGGCAAAGACGGCGGCATTGACCAGACCGTTGAAATTCCCGAACGTGGAGACTATTATCTAGCCATCCGAAATCGGTCCACCACATCCGTTGAAGTTACTGGATTTGTGAATTACTGAGTTTATTGTTAAAAATTTAGCATTCGGACCCATACCACCGGGGGCAACGAAAGGAGCAGGCCAATGGATGCAGAAAAGCTGCTGCGTAGAGCGAGCGTAGCAGTGGAAAGAGCAGGCTAGGATAAAGGGATATTCCCTTGACACCAGAAGATGAAAGGAGATAAAATGAAACATATTATTAGGCGAGGGCTAGTATTTACTTTAGTTATGTGTATGATTTTTAATGTTGCATCAATATCTGCTTCTGCAATGGAGCGGAGTCCTTCGGTTAATCTGTCACAATATGATGAAAGAAAAATGGAACTGATTGAAAGAGAGCGAGAGCTTATGTATCAAGATCTTGTGTCTCAACTTGAAAAACAAGATGCGCTAGATAAAATAGATCGATTTATGTTTTTGATTGATGATGCAATAAACGCAAAATACTCATCTCAACGTGCGTCGAACTTTTCAATATATGCGCCGTATGGTGGATGGTATTCATGTGATAATAGTTCATACAGTTTGGAAACTCGCTATTATAGTGTAGTTGCAGCAGCCCAATTGGGAAAAATGAGTAAGCCACATTTATTAGATGCTGCGGGTGTACTATTTGCATTCGTAAAGCCGTCAGAGATAGTAACAGTAATAGGAAAAACGATTGCGGTTTTATCAGGTTTACGAATGGCGAATGCTTTTATAGCATCTATGATGTGGGATGAAATTACATTGGGACGCGATGCTGTAATGATTGTAGCAACTTATGATAAACTTGATTTAAAAACAACTGAAGTAGTCTGGAGATGGCCTAAAAATCCCTATATGGAAGTTACGGCTCAAGACCTTGTCGCATATGGCACATTTACGAAGAAAGAGGATGAGGACTTTATCAAACGCTTAGGAGGGTAACAAAGTTGGGTCAAAGAATTTTTGCTCTTTGCTGTGCCGTCCCTTATTTTCTACTTTGGAAATGGTTCCCCCAAACCCCAAATGAGCCCGGAATCTTGGTTAACGTACTGTCGGAGGATGCCTTTCAAGTACTCTATATAATGATCTGGATTTTTTTGATTGGGTATGAACTGATGATGTTTCGGTCGCTGCTTCACACGATGACCTACCGATGCACATTCTCCATTTTTTTGCCAATTGTATTTTTTCGTCTATACCAGTACGCACCTCCGTTTCCAATTTTAAGCAGTGTACTGTGTGGAGCAGTTCTGTTGTTTAAAGCGGTAATTATTTCAGTTTTTTTTATAAAAAATAAAAAGAAAAATGGTTCTGTGATTAGTCAAATGATAGCGGAACTGATAGTACTGTGCAGTGTTTCATTAAACAACTTCTTCTTTTTGCGGCATTGGATTTGACTTTTCTGCCTTTACGTCAAGCATAAAACGAGGCCCCCGGCTGCTGCCGGGGGCCTTGTCTTGCTTCAATGTACTTAGTTGGAAGCAGTATCGGGATCGGCGTCGCCGCCCCAGATCATGTTCTTGCGCAGCTCGGCGCCCACGATCTCCATCTGGTGCTTGGCCAGGTTGGCCCGCTTGGAGTTGAAGAAGGTGCGGCCGTTCTTGTTCTCGGCGATCCACTTGCCGGCGAAGGTGCCGTCCTGGATGTCGGACAGGACCGCCTTCATGTTCTTCTTGGTCTCCTCATAGGGCAGGACGCGGGGGCCGGAGACGTACTCGCCGTACTCGGCGGTGTCGGAGATGGAGTAGTTCATCATGGCCACGCCGCCCTTGTTGATCAGGTCGATGATCAGCTTCATCTCGTGGATGCACTCGAAGTAGGCGTTCTCGGGCTCGTAGCCGGCCTCCACCAGGGTCTCGAAGCCGCACTTCATCAGGTCCACCACGCCGCCGCACAGCACGGCCTGCTCGCCGAAAAGGTCGGTCTCGGTCTCGTCGTGGAAGGTGGTCTCCATCACGCCGGCCCGGGCACCGCCGATGCCGGCGATGTAGGCCAGGGCGATCTTGTAGGCGTCGCCGGTCTCGTTCTGCTCCACGGCCACCAGGCAGGGCACGCCCTTGCCGGCCACGTACTGGGAGCGGACGGTGTGGCCGGGGCCCTTAGGCGCGGCCATGAAGACGTCCACGCCCTTGGGGGGGACGATCTGCTGGTAGCGGATGTTGAAGCCGTGGGCGAAAGCCAGGGCGTTGCCCTCCACCAGGTTGGGCGCGATATCCTTCTTATAGACGTCGGCCTGGACCTCGTCGTTGATCAGCATCATGACGATGTCGCCCCACTTGGCGGCGTCGGCCACGGTCATGACCTTCAGACCGGCCTTCTCGGCGTTGGCCCAGTTCTTGGAGCCCTGACGCAGACCGACGCACACGTCACAGCCGGAGTCCTTCAGGTTCAGCGCGTGGGCGTGGCCCTGGGAGCCGTAGCCGATGATGGCGATCTTCTTGCCGTCCAGATAGCTGATGTCGCAATCCTTCTCATAATACATTTTTGCCATAGTTATATTCCTCCTTGAGTTTATTGTCGTCATATATAGTGCTACGCCCTCTTTCGATGGCGAGAGTACCCGTTTTTGCGATTTCCAGGATGCCGAAATCCTCCAGCATCCCGATGAGCGCCGACGTCTTGTCCTTGTCCCCGAAGATGGCCACGGTGAGGGTCTCCCGGCTGACGTCGATAATGTTGGCCCGGAAGATGTTGGACATCTGGATCACCTCGTCCCGGGCGTTCCGGTCGGCAGCGCGCACCTTGATGAGGGCGAACTCCCGTTGGATGGAGGTCCCCTCGTCCAGCAGCTTCACCGCCAGGACGGGGATCAGTTTCCGGCACTGGTCGGCGATCTGATTGACCATCAGTTCGTCCCCCAGGATGACGATGGTAATGCGGGTGACACCGGGCTTGTCCGTCTCGCCGGAGACGATGGACTCGATGTTGTAGCCCTTGCGGGAGAAGAGCCGGGCCACCTGGCTCAGCACGCCGGGGATATCCTGGACCAGGATGGACAGGGTGTACAGCTTCTTTTCGGGATCAAATTCTTTTTTCATGCCGTCCGCCCCCTTAATTCAGCAAAAAGTCGGTGATGTGGGCGCCGCCGGCCACCATGGGACGGACCATCTCGTCCATATCCAGGCGGCAGTCCAGCACGCAGCCGCAGCCGGAGTCCAGGGCCTTCTGGAAGGCCTGCTCCATCTCGGCCAGGGTGGTGACCCGGAAGCCCTTCAGCCCGTAGGCCTCGGCCAGCTTGACGAAGTCGGGGCCCCGGTCCAGGGTGGTCTGAGAGTAGCGCTGGTGGTAAATCAGGTTCTGCCACTGGCGGACCATGCCCAGGGTGCCGTTGTTGAAGACTACGGTGATGATGGGCAGGTTGTAGTGCTGGACGGTGGCCAGCTCGTGGCAGTTCATGCGGAAGCAGCCGTCGCCGGTGGTGTGGATGACCACCTTGTCCGGGTTGCCCATCTTGGCCCCAATGGCGGCCCCCAGGCCGAAGCCCATGGTACCGAAACCGCCGCTGGTCAGCAGCTGGCCGGGGTAATTGAAGTGGAAGTGCTGGATGGACCACATCTGGTGCTGGCCCACGTCGGTGGCGATGATGGCGTCTTCAGGAGCCATGCGGCGCATGGTCTCCAGCACCTGCATGGGGGTCAGCTTATCGCCGTCCTCCGCCACCGAGGGGGCGCGGAGGGGCAGGATGTGTTCCTTCCACGCGGGGTGGCGGTACTGGGGCACCCGCTCGTTGAGCAGGGTGAGCACCCGCTTGGCGCTGCCGATAATGTGGTGGTCCGTGAGGACATTCTTGTCGATCTCGGACCGGTCGATGTCGATCTGGACGATCTTGGCCTGGCTGGCGAAGGAGGCGGGGTCCAGAGCCACCCGGTCGGAGAACCGACAGCCCACGGCGATGAGCAGGTCGCACTCGTCGCAGGCTACATTGGAGGCCTTGGAGCCGTGCATGCCCAGCATACCGGTGGTGAGAGGGTGGCCGCCGGGGAAGCCGCCGCCGCCCATGACGGTGATGGCCACGGGGCAGTCCAGCTTTTCGGCCAGCTCCCGGAACTGCTTGTGGGCCCGACCCCGGACCACGCCGCCGCCGCAGATGAGCAGGGGGCGCTCCGACTTGGCGATCATGGCGGCCAGGGTGTCGATGTCATCCAAATCGGGCTCGGGGGCCTTCAGACCGTGGCTGTCGGCCAGGGCCTGGATGCTGTCGCAGGAGCGGTTCTGGGTCCAGGGGACAAATTCATAGTCAATCTCCACGTTGGGCGCGGTGACATTCTTCAAAAAGTCGATGAGCACCGGGCCGGGGCGGCCGGTGGCAGCCACGGCGAAGGCCTGACGCATCACATCGGGGATGGTCTGGGGGTCCCGCACCAGATAGGTGGC
>Ga0129308_1002836_pt1 | contig 13678 bp, 14 predicted proteins | sample L827metagenome_FD_94440 | JGI IMG/M metagenome (GOLD analysis project Ga0129308, IMG submission 94440) | Ring-tailed lemur group fecal microbial communities from Wisconsin, USA - L827 metagenome | ecosystem: Host-associated > Mammals > Digestive system > Large intestine > Fecal | place: USA...
CAGACTATACTGTCGGCTTGGGAATTGCACCCAATCATGCCCTAAGGCTCGCAGGCTTTACTGCCGGTGGGGAATTTCGCCCCGCCCCGAAGAACTATATTAAATTTGTATATATTGTACTGCACTTTTTTTCATATGTCAATCTATTATACATTTTAAGGCTAAATATAAAAGTATCAATATTAATAATTTGTTTACAGATTATATATATCAGATTAACAATTAGGCTTTATACTATATCTTGTAAAAAGCAAATGACCAAACAAAACAGAAAAACCCAAAAAATAATTTCATAATACAATCCTTCCAAAAAAATGACGAGGCTTTTGAAGTCTCGTCATTTTTTAGTGCCGATTTTAACACTTGTCATTTAAATTATATTTTTATTTTGCCGCCTTAACCTTTATCCAAAGCTCACTGAGTTTTGCTCTTAAAACCTCATTGTCATGGAATATTTCGTCATTAGGGTTATCTGTTCTTGGCAGATATGCCTCGTTTTCATAATAATCTCCGCCCTCTGAGCTCATATCCTCAAGCACCTCGGCATTTGATGAAGCATAGCCTACATATTCAGAGTTTCCGTAGGAAGCGTCATAGGTAAGCACATAGTTTATAAATTCGTGTGCAAGGTCTGCGTTTTCGGCATTTGCAGGAATTACCATTGCATCGCTCCATACATTTGTACCTTCCTCAGGCATAAAGAAGCCCATATCCTCGTTTTCTGAAAGAATATATGCGGCATCTCCGCTGTAAACAACCGCAAGGCTCTTCATTCCGTTTGCCATGTTGTCTATAACCTCATCTGTAACATAGGTTGGCTCCATGGTATTGTTAAGCTCAAGCAGCCACTCATAAGCGGCGTTTATTTCGTCCTCGTTGTCTGTGTTCATGGAATAGCCAAGAGCCTTTAAAGCCACCATAAAGGAATCTCTTTCAGAGTCGTAAATATAAACATCGCCGGCATATTTTGTATCTCTCAAAATTTCCCAGCCCTTTGCTTTAAGCTCTGCCTCGGTAACATTGTTTTTGTCGTAAACAATGCCTACTGTTCCCCAGAAATAAGGCACAGAGTATGTGTTGTCAGGGTCATATTCAAGGTTTTTAACGCCGTCTGCAAGGTTTTCGATGTTAGGTATTTTTTCAAGGTCAAGCTCCTGAAGCATATTCTCTTTTATAAGTCTTTCAATCATGTAGTCTGACGGAACAAGCACGTCATATTTGTCGCCTGCCTGCACCTTTGTGTACATCATTTCGTTGGAATCGAAATATTCGCAGATAACCTTTGCGTCATATTCAGCCTCAAAGTCCTCAATAAGTGTTTCGCCTGTGTATTCTCCCCAGTTGTAAACCTTAAGCACATTTGAGCCGCCCTCAGCAGAGGAGGAAGAAGATGATGATGAGCCGCCGCAGCCTGCAAGAATGAAGGATACGCCTAAAAGCAAAGCAATGTATTTTTTCATTTTTTTGTTTTCCTTTCTTTTATTATAGGTATTATATTTATAATGAGCAGTACGGCTGTTATCATAATAATAATTACCGTTGAAAGAGCATTGATTGACGGATTTACTCTTTTGCTCATAGTATAAACAAGTATGGAGATATTGTTTACTCCGTTGCCTGTAACAAAATAGCTTATAACAAAGTCGTCAAAGCTCATGGTAAAGGCTATAAGTGCGCCGGAAACTATGCCGGGCATTATCTGCGGAACTATAACCTTTATAAGCGCCTGCCACGGCGTTGCCCCAAGGTCAAGGGCGGCATCGGCAAGGTTAGGGTCAAGGCTTCTCAGCTTTGGCGTTATGCTAAGCATTACATAAGGTATACAAAACATTATGTGCGCCAAAAGCATTGTAAGGTAGCCTTTTTTAAGACCGAGGGCGCTGAAAAACATCAAAAGCCCTATTGCCGTAACTATTTCGGGGTTGAGTATGGGCAGGTCGTTTACTCTTTCAACTGCCGTTCTCAGCACCTTTCCGCATTTTGAAAGGCCTATTGCCGTTATTGTTCCCACAATGGTGGAAATGATGGTAGCAAGTATGGCTATTGTTATCGTATACCATATTGCCTCTGTCATAGAGCTGTTGCTGAACATTCTTTCATACCACTGGAGAGAAAAGCCGCTCCAGTGAGTGAGAGATTTGCTGCCGTTAAATGAAAATATTATTGTATATATTATCGGCAGATAGAAAAATATCATAAGCAGCAGCATAAATATTTTTGAGGATAAAAGGCTTTTTTTCTTCATTTTGCAAAGCCTCCCTTCGCGTCCTCACCCTTGTCAACCTTTTTGGTGATATACATGCTTATAAGAATTATAACCGCCATTATAAGTGATATTGCGCTTCCGAAGTTCCAGTTGCCCGCTGTAAGGAACTGGTTTTCAATTACATTGCCTATAAGCACATACTGTCCTCCGCCCAAAAGCTTTGGTATGAAAAAGCTTGATACGGCAGGAAGAAAAACAAGTGTTATTCCGCTTATTACGCCGGGAAGCGAAAGCGGCAGAGTAACCCTTAAAAACGCCTGCACTCTGTTTGCGCCCAAATCGCTTGCAGCCTCAAGAAGGCTTTTGTCCATTTTAGCAAGGGACGAGTGTATTTGCAGTATCATAAAAGGCACAAAGTTGTAAACCATGCCCAGTATAACGGCAAAGCTGGTGTGCAGCAGCTTTATTTTTCCAAGGCCTATCATCTGCAAAAGAGAATTTATAATGCCGTCGTCCTGAAGTATGCCTACCCATGCATAGGTACGCACAAGCATGTTTATCCATGTGGGCATTGTTATAAGCAGTATAAGCATAACGTTTTTGCGCCCCGGTGCGTTGGCTATTATATATGCCGCCGGGTAGCCTATTATTATGCATATAATGGTTGTTACTATGGCTATAATAAGTGAACGCTTTAAAACGTCAAGAAAAACCGCATCGCTGAAAAAGTTTATGAAGTTTTCCAGTGTAAAGCGGAAGGTTGTAACTGAGTTTCCTTTTACCGTAAAGGCATACATAAATATAAGCAGCATAGGCGCCACTATCATTACGGCTATCCACGCTATGTAGGGATAAGCCATTGTTTTAAACTGTTTCATATCAATAACTTCCCTTCGACATAATGTGTATATCCTCAGGGCTGAACATCAGCCCAACTTCATCTCCCTCGTGGTATTCGTCTGTGGTGTCAACCTTATATTCGTAGCCCTTTGTTTTAAAGGTTACATAATATTCCCCGGGAACTATTGTTTCAGGGTCAAAATCATATTCAATGTCGGTAATTTCAACGGCACTGTCGTCCTCAAGGCTCCATGCAGAGGCGTTTGCCCAGGTTTTAAGGTCTGTTTCAAGGGCAATGCTTTCCATAATTTCGTCAGCCTCTTTAAAGAAATTAACGGCGTATATTTCCTCCTGATATTCGTTGGAAACTATACGGTTTTCGTCGGCAACAATCATGTTTGCCGTAACCATTGTGCCTGCCGAGGTGGTAAAGGAAACAGGATATGTTCCGTTTACAGGCTCAATTCTGTATTCAACCTTGTTTATGGAAATTCTTTCGTCTGTTTCAGGGTCCCATGCCTGTGCGTCGGCTCTGGCTATAATGTCGGCGTCGGTAAGCTCTTCAATGTCGCTTATATCCAGATAAAAGTCGTTGGCGCTCATTTTTTCGTTGGCCTGGGTGTTGAAAACAGCCTTGTTTTCGTTTACCGTCATTTTAACTGTTATGCTTGTGCCGGCTCTTGTTTCAACTATTGTTTCGTAGTGAACGCCCTTAAAAAGCACTGACTTTACAACGCCCTTCAGCTTGCCCTTTTCCTTGGGCACAATGTCAAGGTCTTCGGGGCGGATAACAACTTCAACCTTTTCGTTTTTGTCAAAGCCGTAGTCAACACACTGAAAATGCTTATCCTCAAATATAACATCTCTGTCTGCCGCCATAATTCCGTCTATAATGTTGCTTTCGCCTATAAAGTTTGCAACAAAGCGGTTTGCAGGCTCGTTGTATATTTCCGTAGGAGAGCCTATCTGCTGAATTTCGCCGTCCTTCATAACAACTATTTTGTCACTCATTGTAAGGGCTTCCTCCTGGTCATGGGTAACAAATATAAATGTTATGCCAACTTCCTTCTGTATTTTTTTAAGCTCGTGCTGCATTTCCTTTCTCAGCTTAAGGTCAAGGGCGCCCAAAGGCTCGTCAAGCAGAAGCACCTTTGGCTCGTTTACAAGGGCGCGGGCAATGGCAACTCTCTGCTGCTGACCGCCGCTCATTTCGCTTATGCCTCTTTGGCCGTATTCCTCAAGACCCACAAGCTTAAGCATACGCATAACCTTCTGCTCAATAATGTCCTTAGGCTCTTTTTTTATTTTAAGGCCGAAGGCAATGTTGTCATGCACGTTCATGTTTGGGAAAAGGGCGTATTTTTGAAAAACTGTATTCAGCTCTCTTTTATATGGCGGAAGCTGGGTAATTTCTTCTCCGTCAAATATAACCTGACCCTCGTCCTGCTGAAGAAAGCCGCCCAGTATTCTTAAAAGGGTGGTTTTTCCGCAGCCCGACGGGCCAAGAAGCGTAACAAACTCATTTTCTTCAATGTCAAGGTTAATGCCCTTTAATACAATTTGTCCGTCAAAGCTTTTAACTATGTTTTTAAACTGTATAAGCTTATTCATTTTAAGCCTCCTTAAAATAATGGCGGTGTGGAAACCCAAATAACTTTTGCCGTTGTTTTTTTGTCGTTTCGTAAATAATGAGTGTTTTTGCCGTTAAGGTAGAAGGTTTCGCCCTTTTTTACAACGTATTCCTTTTCTCCGTTTACAAGGGTTATTCTGCCCTCAACAACAATGCCGAATTCCTCTCCCTCGTTGGGAGTAACCTCAAAGGAGCATGCGCCCGGTTCTATTTCTATAAGAACAGGCTCCATTTCGTTTTTCTGTGAGTTGGGAACTATCCAGCTTACGGTATAGCCCTCCTTTTCGTCAACAAAAAAGTCGTCCTTTGAAAAAACTATTTTTTCATTTTTTTCCTCTCTGAAAAATTCGGAAAGTGTGGTGCCAAGCGCCTCCAGTATGTCGCAAAGCGTGGCAATGGAAGGCGATGTGAGATCTCTTTCAAGCTGGGATAAAAAGCCCTTTGTAAGCTCGCATCTTCCGGCAAGCTCCTCAAGGGTAAGACCCCTCTGCATTCTCAGCTTTTTAATTTTTGCGCCTATAAGCTCCATTAAATAATCACCTGTCTTCTGCTTGGGCTTGTTTTGTATGGCTAAACTTTGCAATTAATTATATTAAACCGACACTATTATACTATATCTGGCGGAATTTGCAATATAAATAAACAAAAAATTTATTTTTATTAAACAGAGGTATAATTTGTGTAAAAAAGCCCTTATTTTTTGGTAAATTACGTTTAAACAGGGTTTTTGCTTAAATTTAAAAAATAAAGCGTAATATTATTTGAACAGGGGCAATGTTTTGGTTGTCTGTTTTAAGTATATTTGATAGAATATTGCTTGACATCAGGAGGTGATGATATGGCTGAAATAAAGCTTGTGGCGTCAGATTTGGACGGAACGCTGCTTACGGAAAACAAAAAAATTACAAAGCGTCTTATGGACGCACTTGAAAAAATAAACTCAATGGGAATTTACTTTGTTCCTTCAACGGGCAGGGTTTTTGACTCTCTGCCATCTTGCGTAAAGGAGCTTCCTTTTTTGAAATACGCCGTTGTAAGCAACGGCGCCGCAGTGTATGACGCCGATGAAAAAAGGGCGGTTTTTGAAAACTATCTTTCTGCCGATGCCGTTAATATCACCCTGGAAATACTTGAGGGCGTTGACGCCGTAATAGAAATATTTATGGGCGGAAGGGCGTATATAGAGCGTAAAATATACGAAAATCTTTCCTCCTACGGCATAACAGAGGGCCATGCGCAGTACATACTTACCACAAGAACGCCTGTTGACGATATTTATGCGGAAATTGAAAAAAACAAAAGCTCTCTTGAAAACATAAACATTATATTTAACGATATGAGCCTTCGCCTTGAAACGTGGCAAAGGCTTAAGGCGGCGGGGCATGCCTCGGTAACCTCGTCGGCACACAACAATATAGAGGTAACAAGCCTTAAGGCAACAAAGGCACAGGCACTGGGGCAGCTGTGCGATATGCTTGGCATTAAAAGAGAAAATGTGCTTGCCATGGGCGACAGCGACAACGATTTGGATATGATAAAATTTGCCGGCGTGGGCGTTGCCATGGCAAACGGCGACGAGCATATAAAGCAGGCGGCAGACATAATAACCGAAAGCTGCGATAATTTTGGGGCGGCTGTTATATTGGAAAAACTTATTGAAAAAGGAGAATTTTGATGAGCATTTTAAACGTAGTTAATTTAAGCCACGGCTTTGGCGACAGAGCCATATTTACAGATGTTTCCTTCCGCCTTTTAAAGGGAGAGCATGTTGGCTTTGTTGGGGCAAACGGAGAGGGCAAATCTACATTTATGAACATTATAACGGGCAGCCTTATGCCTGACGAGGGCAAAATAGAGTGGTCAAAAAATGTGCGTGTAGGCTATCTTGACCAGCACACCGTACTTGAAAAGGGTCAGACAGTAAGAGATGTGCTTAAATCTGCCTTTTCCTTTCTTTTTGACATGGAAGCTAAAATGAATGACTACTACGCACAAATGGCAGACGCCGATGATGAAAAAATGGCTTTTCTTATGGAGGAAACAGGCAGCATACAGGAGCTTTTGGACCACCATGATTTTTATATTATAGACGCAAAGGTTGACGAAATAGGCAGAGCACTTGGCCTTGAGGACATTGGCTTTGACAGAGATGTTACCGAGCTTTCCGGCGGACAGAGAACGAAGGTGCTTATGGGCAAGCTTTTGCTTGAAAAGCCCGACATACTGCTTTTGGACGAGCCTACAAACTATCTTGACGAAAGCCACATAGAATGGCTTAAAAGATACCTTATAGACTACGAAAACGCCTTTATACTTATATCTCACGATATTCCCTTTTTAAACAGCGTTGTAAACCTTATTTATCACGTTGAAAATTCCCACATAGACAGATATGTTGGAAACTATGATAAATTCCAAGAGGTTTACGCCATGAAAAAGGCTCAGCTTGAGGCGGCATACAGAAAGCAGCAGCAGGAGATAGATGACCTTAAGGACTTTGTGGCAAGAAACAAGGCAAGGGTTTCCACAAGAAACATGGCTATGAGCCGACAGAAAAAGCTGGATAAAATGGAGGTTATTGAGCTGGCAAAGGAAAAGCCGAAGCCTGAATTTAATTTTAAAGAGGCAAGAGCCTCGGGAAGATATATTTTCCAAACGGAAAACCTTGTTATAGGCTATGATAAGCCGCTTTCAAGACCCCTTACGCTTTCCATGGAAAGAGGGCAGAAAATTGCCCTTGTGGGAGCAAACGGCATAGGAAAGACAACTCTTTTAAGAAGCATAATAGGCGAAATACCCGCTTTAAGTGGCAAAACAGAGCTTGGAGATTATCTTTACACAGGCTATTTTGAGCAGGAAAAGAAATATACCGAAAATATAACCTGTATAGACGAAATATGGAAGGAATTTCCGTCATATACCCAGTATGAGGTAAGAAGCGCCCTTGCAAAATGTGGTCTTACAACAAAGCATATTGAAAGCATGGTAAAGGTTTTAAGCGGAGGCGAGCAGGCAAAGGTGCGTCTTTGCAAGCTTATAAATAAGGAAACCAACGTACTTCTTTTGGACGAGCCTACAAACCACCTTGATGTTGACGCAAAGGACGAACTTAAAAGAGCCCTTAAGGCTTACAAGGGCAGTATACTGCTTATATGTCACGAGCCTGAATTTTATAATGATGTGGCAACAGATGTGTGGAACTGCGAGGATTGGACAACAGTTCAGTTTTAAATGAAAAATTAAGTATAAATACCTTCGTTTGGGCATAATATATATACAGCACATACGGAGGTATTTTTATGTCTATTTTGAAAAAAGAAAGCACAGACAAAAGAGAAATAATCGAAAACATGGAAAGAATAATTGAAGAAATAAAAGATGTGAAAAATAACATGAATATGGTAACCGACGAGTACCTTATAGACAGCTGCATTTATACCCTTAAGGCGCTTGAAAGGCAGTATCAGTATTATCTAATTATGGCACGCAAAAGCGGAATAACGGGCTTTGAAAAAATAGGCTAAGGGGGAATATTGAATGAACACATCTTACTTTTATATTGCTGTTTCTGTAATTGCTTTTTTGGTGGTGTTTGTTTCTTTTTTAAAGCCCATAAAGTCTGTTTTTAAAATAATAATAAATTCCTTTGTGGGCGCCGGGGCAATAATAGTGTCCAATTTTCTGCTTAAGGGCGTGGGAATATGCCTTGGGGTAAATGTGCTTAATGCCTTTATAGTGGGCATTCTGGGCTTTCCGGGGCTTGGGGCGCTTATACTTATAAATAAGTTTTTGTAGGGTACATAATAAAGGGAATATGATAAGTTTGCCAAGAATGACAGATACCGATAAGATTCTTCCATGAGGAGGCTTGCCTCCGAAAACCATGAGAAAACCTGACGCAGTCAGTTTTCGAAAACCGAAGCGGCATTTATGACGCGAGGAAATAACAACCGCAGGTGAGGGTATACACGTTCCGCTCAGAATGACAGATGCCTACAAAAATATGCGCATACACAAAGAAGTCGGTATAAATACCGACTTCTCTGCAATAGGGGTAAAAAATAAATGAAACAAATTGTTTGAAGGGCTGAATTTAATTATTTTGCGTAGTTGTAGCCTGCCTCAAGAGCCTTTACGTTAGCCTCAACAAGAGCCGGCTTCATCTTCATTGCTATAACTTCCTTAGCATCTTCAAGTGTGATGATGTCAAGTGTTTTTACAACTGCGCCCAAAGCAACCATATTGGCTGATTTTGCTGTTGCAACCTCTGTTGCAATCTGTGTAAACGGAATTTCAACTACATTTATGTCTGTTCTTGTTGCCTTTGTATCAATCATTGAGCTGTTGATAATAAGTGTGCCGCCTGCTTTAACCTTGCCCTCGTAATCCTTAAGGGATTTTTCGTCCATAACAAGTATTGTGTCGGCCTCAGAAATTACCATTGAGCCCATTTCTTCTGAAATAACTACCTGACAGCTTGCACGTCCGCCTCTTTTTTCCTGACCGTATGCAGGAGAAAGAGTTACATTATATCCTTTTTTTGCTGCGGCTGTACATGCCATTTTTCCCATAAGAATTGTGCCCTGTCCGCCGATGCCTGAAAATATAAGTTCACTTTTCATAATTATTTCTCCTCCTGTCCGCAGTCTTTAAATACGCCAAGCGGGAACTGCTCTGTAACAACGTCATCAATCCACTTAATAGCCTGAACAGGTTTCATTTTCCAGCCTGTTGGGCATGGAGAAAGAATTTCTACAAAGCTGAGGCCGTTGCCTTCCATCTGATATTTGAAAGCCTTTTTGATAGCGGCCTTTGTTTTTCTGATGTTTGCAGGTGAGTTTACTGTAACTCTTTCGCTGTAATAGCAGCCCTCAAGACCTGCTATGATTTCTGCCATATTTACAGGGTTTCCTGAGTTTTCAGCCTTTCTGCCGTAAGGCGATGTTGTTGAATACTGGTCCATAAGTGTTGTAGGAGCCATCTGTCCGCCTGTCATACCGTAAATTGAGTTGTTTACGAAAATAACAGTGAATTTTTCGCCTCTGATGCCGGCATGCATAATTTCTGCCATACCTTCTGAAACCATGTCGCCGTCGCCCTGATATACAATAACAAGGTCGTCCTCACATGATCTTTTAACGCCTGTGCCTACTGCAGGAGCTCTGCCGTGAAGGGCGCAGATTGAGTCTGTTTTAAAATATTTGTCAGCATAAACGCTGCAGCCGATTGGCCAAATTATAACTGTTTTGTCTGTAAGGTTTTCTTCTTCAATAATTTCTCCGATAAGTCTGTTGATAATGCCGTGGCCGCAGCCGCCGCAGTATTTCATGTATTCATCTGTAAAAACTTCAGGTCTTTTATATACTATACTCATTTTCTGTCACCTCCCGATTATTTGTAAAGCTCACATAATTTTTCATATAATTCAACTGGTGTTGGTGTAATGCCGCCAAGTCTGCCGTAGAATTCAACTCTCTTTCTGTCGTTTACGGCAAGCTTAACATCGTCAACCATCTGTCCTGCGTTAAGCTCTGTAACAAAGAACTTTGTGTCTGTGCCTTCGTATTTTTCAAAGGCTTTTTCTGGGAAAGGCCAAATTGTGATAGGTCTGATAAGACCAACCTTCATGCCGTTTTCTCTTGCAATTTTAATTGTATCAAGGCAAACTCTTGCAAGTGAGCCGAAAGCTACCATAATAATGTCGGCGTCCTCTGTGTCAATTTCTTCCCATCTCTGCTCGTTTTCCTTTATGGCATTGTATTTTGCCTGAAGGTCAAGGTTGAAGCGCTCCCACTGCTCAGGGCCGTCGCCGCAGGTTGTAATGTCATTGTGCTGTGCTCTGCCGTTCATACCGTCGCATGCCCAGTCAAATCTTCCCGGATGCTCAATTCTTTCAGGAAGCTCAACATTTTCCATCATTTTAGCTATTGTACCGTCGCTGGCAACAACAACAGGGTTTCTGTATTTTTCAGCAAGCTCAAATGAAAGAGGAGCAAAGTCTGCATATTCCTGAACTGAATACGGAGCAAGAACGATTGTGTTGTAATCGCCGTGTCCGCCGCCCTTTGTAAGCTGGTTGTAGTCGCCCTGTGAGCCAAGGATTTCGCCGTCTGCCGGACCCGGACGCATACAGTCAACAATTACGCCCGGAAGGCCTGCTGCCGACATATAGCTCATAGCCTCGCAGCCAAGTGAGTAGCCAGGGCCTGATGTAGCTGTCATACCTCTTTTGCCTGTGGCAGCAACGCCTGCCACCATGTTAAATGCTGAAACCTCTGTTTCTGCCTGAACAAATACAAGACCCTCTGAAGGTGCTTTTTTTGCATAGTATTCAGGAATTTCGCTTGATGGTGTTATAGGATAGCCGAAGAAATATTTGCAGCCTGAACGGATAGCAGCTTCCGCAAAGGCTTCATTTCCCTGCATAAATACTTTATCGCCCATTTTTTATTTCCTCCTTAAATATTCTTTTCTACGGTTATTGCGCCTTCAGGACAAACAGTTGCACATATTCCGCAGGCAATGCAGTCTGTAAGGTCTTTTGCTTCAACAGCATAGTAGCCCATTTTATTAGGCGTTTCGCTTTTTCCAAGAATTGTTTTTTTAGGGCAGAATGTAAGGCAGTATTCGCACTCCTTGCACATTTCCCTGTCTACTGTAACTCGGTTCATTTTCTTGCTCCTTTCTTTGCATAAGAAGTTGATTTATTTTTGAAGGTTTTTGGTGTTCTAAATATTAGAATGCTTTTCTAACTTTTCCTTATGCTTTTATTATAAGAACAGAAAATAAAAATGTCAATGAAGAAAAATGTAAAAAAAATCTTTACTTTTTGGGGCATTTTCTGTACAATAGTTATTGTATTCTATTATTTGGAACAAAAACGGAGGCTTGGCATGGAAAATTTTGAGCATACACCTAAATATCCCGTTCAGACGTTGGGGAAAGCGCTGGACATTTTAAACTATATTAAGGATAATCCTTCTGCCGAGGGAGTATCGCTTTCGGAAATAAGCCGTGAGCTGGGCATAGGCAAAAGCGGCGTTCACCGCCTTCTTGATACACTTATGGCGTATAATTTTATTGAAAAAAACAGCTCCAACTCCACATCATACCGCCTTGGCTGGGGGCTTTATCAGGCTGGCAACGCCGTGCCAAAGCAGCATATACTCAGCGGCTCAAATTATATAGGCATTATGGAAAGGCTGTGCAAAACCTTTTCGGAAACAGTAAACTTAGGTCTTTTCAATAATTATGAAACTATTATAATTCATCAGATAGAGCCAAACAGAATGCTGAGAACAAACACACAGGTGGGTGAAAGAGAGCCTCTTTACTGCACAGCGCTTGGCAAGCTGTTTTTAAGCCAGATGGAAAATGACGAAATTTTAAAATATTATGAAAGCATAAAGCCGGAAAAAAAGGCGGCAAATACCATAGTTTCGGCAGAGGAAATGCTTGAGGAAATGGCAAGGGTAAGAGAAAACGGCTATTCCCTTGACAATGAGGAATATGTAGACGGCATGACATGCGTTGCCGTGCCTGTGAGGGATTTCAGAGGAAAAATATCCTATGGAATTTCTGTAAGCGGCCCTACGGGAAGAATGACCGAGGAAAAGAGAAAGGAAATTATAGCGGAGCTGGAAAAGGCCTGCGGAGAAATAGCGGCATTTTTGGGATATAATGTGTAATAGAGGGGCGGAGGAGATTCTTCGTTTCACTGGAAATGACATAAGGACACGGAAAACTGTCATTCTGAGAGTAGTGAAACATGTATACCCTCACCTGCGGTTCGGTGCTCGGAAGCTTCGCTTCTTCGTGGAAGAATCTCTCTTTTTAGATTCTTCGTCACTACGTTCCTCAGAATGACACGAGAATATGACAGTATGTCATTCTGAGCGGAGTGAAACAGAGCGAAGAATCTTATAGTAGATTCTTCACAGCACTACGTTTCGTTCAGAATGACAAAAGGAGATTCTTCACAGCACTACGTTTCATTCAGAATGACAGAATTAATGTACGCTTGTCATTCTGAGCGGAGTGAAACAGAGTGAAGAATCTTATAGAAGATTCTTCACTACACTACGTTACGTTCAGAATGACAAAAGAAGATTCTTCACTGCACTACGTTTGTTCAGAATGACAAAATCAGATGAATATTTAAGGCAACAAAAAAGCTGAGAGCCAAGCCCTCAGCTTTTAATTTTGTATTCAGAATATTATAAATCGAATGGATCGCTTGCGTCCGGCTCAAATACCTTCCAAGCAGCATCTCTCTGATACATTTTGTGCTCCTGGCAGTATTCATAAAGCTTTCTTGTGTTGCCGCGGCATACGCCTTCAATATCATCAAGAACAGCCTCAGGTGTCTGCTCAAGGTTGCCGAAGATAATGCTGTGATAGAATCTTACAGCGCCAAGGTTAGCGATAAAGTCTGTAACAAGGTCGATACCCTTATTGTAGAAGATTTCGTCAGCTTCCTTTGTTGTGGCAATGTTAGCGCCCTCAACAACAAGCTTAGCCTTAACATCGTTTGCATTGTCTGCACGAAGAACGTCTTCAAGAGCTGCAGGAATAAGAATATCGCAGTCTACATCAAGCCATTCTGAATTTGGACGTGTTGTCCAGCCTTCCTTAAGGTTATCTCTGTCCATTTCACCAAATTTATTCTTGTGAGCAACAAGATGATGAACATCAAGACCGTCCTGACATTCAATAACGCCGAGAGCATCGCTTACGCCTACTACCTTGTAGCCCATGTCGTCAAATTTAACAGCGGCACTTGCGCCAACTGAGCCGAAGCCCTGGATAAATACTCTTGCCTTTTCATCGCCGTGTTTAAACTTCCAAGCCTCGTCTGCTGCCCATGCAACGCCGTAGCCTGTTACACAGTTGTTAAGTGTAAACTCGCCAACTTGCATTTTCATCATGTCTGAGTAAACACGCATATTTTCTATAATAGTGTTGTCCTTACGCATTGTCTTTGTAAGAGGAATTTCTCTGCC